>Ga0134121_10000797_pt1 | contig 32755 bp, 35 predicted proteins | sample KB301_FD_96463 | JGI IMG/M metagenome (GOLD analysis project Ga0134121, IMG submission 96463) | Terrestrial soil microbial communities without Nitrogen fertilizer from Kellogg Biological Station, Michigan, USA - KB3-0-1 | ecosystem: Environmental > Terrestrial > Soil > Unclassified ...
CATCGCCACGCCCGAAGACGACAACTCCTTCCTGCGCGTGGCCAACTTCCCGCCGCGTGGCATCGGCGCGCGCACCATCGAGCAGCTGCAGGATGCGGCAAAGCAGGCCGGCGTTCCTCTGATGAAGGTCGCCGACGGCTCAAAGGCCGCACTGTTCAAGAAGCTGATCGACGATCTGAGGGCGGAGACCCAGGGATTGCCGCTCAGCGAGATGGTCGAGGTGGTGATCGGCAGGAGCGGGCTGATCGAGCACTACAAAACCGAGCGCGAAGGCGCCGACCGGATCGAAAACCTGGCCGAGCTGATTACCGCCGCGGCCGCGTTCACCGAGGAAGAGCGCGTGAACGAGTCTGGCGAAGCGGTCGATCCGCTGACCGCCTTCCTCACGCACGCCGCGCTGGAAGCCGGCGAGCACCAGGCGGGCGAGGGCCAGGAAGCGCTGCAGATGATGACCGTGCACTCGGCCAAAGGGCTCGAGTTCGACGCGGTGTTCATGTCCGGCCTCGAGGAAGGCCTGTTCCCGCACGAGCAGAGCGTGATGGAACGCGACGGACTGGAAGAGGAGCGCCGCCTCGCCTACGTTGCGATTACGCGCGCCCGCCATCGCCTGTACCTCTCCCATGCGCAGACGCGCATGCTGCACGGCCAGACGCGCTACAACATCCCGTCGCGCTTCCTCGAAGAGATCCCGCAACAGCTGTTGAAGTGGCTGACGCCGAGGTTTTCGAAGCAGAAGGCGTTCGCTCCGGACTTTTCCCGTCAAACAAGGACCACTTTGGCCAAACCTCCACGCGATGTCGGCGGCTTCAGAATCGGGCAGAACGTCACCCATCCCAAGTTCGGCAACGGCGTGATCATCGACGCCGAAGGGCAAGGCAGCGACGCCCGGGTTCAGGTCAACTTCGGCTCGACCGGCGTGAAGTGGCTCGCCGTCGCGGTCGCCAAGCTGCAGGCCGCCTAGCCGACGTAGTTCTCCGCCAGGGTGAGCGCCTTGGCCTTCGAGCTCACCACGTAGTCGAGCTCCGCGAGCTGGATGCGGTGCTGGAACGGCGTGTCATCGTGGAAGCGGTGGAGCATCGAGGTCATCCACCACGAGAAATGCTCCGCGCGCCAGACGCGCTTCAGGGCCGTGGCGGAATAGGCCGACAGCAGCGCTTCATCTCCCCGGTAGTGCGCAACCAGAGCCTGAGAAAGAACGCGCACATCGTTCACCGCCAGGTTCAGGCCTTTCGCCCCCGTGGGCGGCACGATATGCGCGGCATCGCCGGCGAGGAAAAGGCGGCCGTAGCGCAGCGGCTCGACCACGAAGCTGCGCATGGCGATGATGCCCTTCTGAAAGACGCGGCCTTCGGCGAGCTTCCAGCCGTCGCTGCCCTCCAGTCGCATGTGCAGCTCTTCCCAGACGCGCGCGTCGGGCCAGTTCTTCACTCGATCCTCGGGGTCGCACTGGAAGTACAGACGCTGGATTTGAGGTGAGCGAGTGCTCACCAGAGCAAAGCCGCGCTCGTGGTGCGCATAGACGAGCTCCTCGGTGGAGGGCGGCGCCTCGACCAGGATGCCGAACCAGCCGAACGGGTAGGTGCGGGTGAACTCTTGGCGGTGGCGCGACGGGATCGAAGGGCGCGACACGCCGTGGAAACCGTCGCAGCCGGCGACGAAATCCGCTTCGATCTCCTTGATCTTGCCCTCATGGCGAAAACGAACCTTCGGGGATGAATCGAGGTCGTAGAGCGCCGCGTCCTTCACGCCGAACAGGATCTGCCCGCCCGCGGCGAGGCGCGCGGCGACCAGATCCTTGATCACTTCGTGCTGCGCGTAGACGGTGATGGCGCGGCCGGTGAGCTGGGTGAGCGCGATGCGATGGCTCGCGCCGCGGAAGCGCAGGTAGATGCCCTCGTGCCGGAAGCCCTCGCGCTGCATGCGCTCACCGACGCCGCTGTCCGCGAGTAAATCCACGGTGCCCTGCTCGAGCACGCCGGCGCGGATGGTGGCCTCGATTTCTTCGCGCGTGCGCGATTCGATCACTACCGAGGCGAGGCCTTCGAGGTGCAGCAGGTGGGAAAGGAGCAGGCCAGCGGGACCCGCTCCCACGATGGCAACTTGAGTTTTCAAACCGTCAAATTCTTCGAGGCGAGGCGCCGGGCGGGAAAGCGCGCGCTGAAGCGGCTGCCCTTGCCGGGCTGGCTCTCGACCTCGAGGCTGGCCTCATGGCGCGCGAGCGCGTGCTTGGCGATGGCGAGGCCGAGGCCGGTGCCGCCGGTCTCGCGCGAGCGGCTGCGGTCGACCCGATAGAAGCGCTCGGTGAGCCGCGGGATGTGCTCGGCCTCGATGCCGATGCCGGTGTCCTCGACGCTGAAGCGCGCGCCGTCGTCCGTCTCGCGCCAGGCGAGCGTGACCGTGCCGCCCGGCGGGGTGTAGCGGATGGCGTTGCTCACCAGGTTGCCGAACGCGCTGGCGAGCTCGGTTTCCATGCCCAGCAGGTCGCTGGGCGATTCGATCTGGGTCCGGATCGTGTGTTTTCCGCTGGAAAGCGCTTCGGCATCGGTCCTCAGCCGCTGCAGGAGCGGCTCTACCGCGATGCGCTTGTCGGCGGCCGCCGGCGGCGCCGAATCGAGCGCCGAAAGCGTGAGCAGGTCCTCGATGATGCGCTGCATGCGCGAAGCCTGGTCCTGCATCATCCCGATGTAGTCGCGCTGGCGCTGCGGATCCAACTTCAGGTTGTGAATGGTTTCCAGAAACCCCACCAGTACGGTGAGGGGGGTGCGCAGCTCGTGCGACACGTTGGCGACGAAGTCGCGCCGCATGGTGTCGACCCGCTCGGCCTGGGTGACGTCGCGCGACAGGAGCATCTTCTGCGCCTGGCCGAAGGAGATGAGCTGCAGCGAAAGCGCGAGGCCGGGCCGTGCAATACGCACCGCGTCCCGGCCAGCGCTTTCCAGGTATTCGATGAACTGCGGCTCGCGCACCAGGTTGGCGATGCTCTGACCAAGGTCGGCGCGCATGTCGAGCTGCAGCTGGGCCTCGGCGGTACGGTTGCACCATTCGATGCGGTTCTGGCTGTCGAGGATCACCACGCCGTCCGGTAGTGCCTGCACCGCGCGGCGCATGTGCGCGAGCGCATCGGCAAGCGTCTGTTCGCGCCGCGCCGTGTCGCGCTCGAGGCGATGCAACGCGGCCAGCGCTTCGTCCCAAATGCCCTGGCCCTCGGGCACCTTGCCCGGCAGCGGCTTGGCGAGCCAGCGCTCGAGCCGGGCGAGATGCCGCACGTGCCAGGCGAGGACGGCAGTGACGCTGATGGCGAAGAGGGCCCAGCCCGCCACGGCACCGGCCGCGAGGCCGGCGAGGGCGGCGAGCGCCGCCAGGGCCACCAGCAGGAGCGCGGTCTTGCGGTAGATCACCCGGTGCGCAGGCCGTAGCCCGAGCCGCGCACGGTATCGATCAGCTCGTCGTGGCCGGTCGGCTCGAGCGCTTTGCGCAGCCGCCGGATGTGCACATCGACTGTGCGTTCCTCGATGAACACGTGGTCGCCCCACACCTGGTCGAGCAGCTGGGCGCGGCTGTAGATGCGCCCGGGGTGCGTCATCAGGAAGTGCAGCAAGCGGAACTCGGACGGCGACAGCTGGACCTTGCCCGCTTGGGTCGTCACGCGCTTTGCCGCGGGATCGAGGCGCAGACCCTCAACCTCGACCGCGTCGCCCGAAAGCTGCGGCGCGCGCCGCCGCAGCACCGCTTTGATGCGGGCGGCGAGCTCCTTGGGCGAGAACGGCTTGGTGAGATAGTCGTCGGCGCCAGCCTCCAGTCCGGAGATCTTGTCCTGCTCCATCGCGCGGGCGGTGAGCATCAGGATCGGCAGCTCACGCGTGCGCTCGTCGGAGCGCAGGCGGCGTGCGAAAGCGAGGCCGGATTCACCCGGCAGCATCCAGTCGAGCACCAGGACGTCGGGCAGGGCGGCGCGGATCGAGGCCTCGGCCTCCTCGGCGCTGGCGGCGCGCAATACCTTGTGCCCGCTGTGCTCGAGGTTGACCGCGACCAGCTCCTGGATCTGAGGCTCGTCTTCGACGACGAGGACGGTGGCGCTCATGCCTCTAGCTTCGTCATGCCGGTGTGGCGCACGTCGGTGCCCTTGACGATGTAGATCACGTACTCGGCCATGTTCTTGGCGTGGTCGCCGATGCGCTCGATCGCCTTGGCGATCCACACGATCTCGAGCGAGGTGGAGATGGTGCGCGGGTCTTCCATCATGTAGGTGATGAGCTGGCGCAGGATCGAGCGGAACTCGGTGTCGATGCCGGCGTCGTCGCAGATCACTTCCGCCGCGCCTTCGGCGTCGAGGCGCGCAAAGCAGTCCAGCGTACGGCGCAGCATCGAGATCGCGGCTTCGGCCGCGTGCCGCACCTCGACGACCGGCGGCGCCTGCGGCCCGCCGCGCTCGTGGATGTTCTTTGCCATGCGCGCGACCTTCTGCGCTTCGTCGCCGATGCGCTCGAGGTCGGTGACGGTCTTCATGATCGCGAAGATCATGCGCAGGTCGCCGGCCGCGGGCTGGCGGCGCACGATCAGCTGGCTGCAGTCCTCGTCGAGCGCGACCTCCATGGCATTCACCTTGTGATCGGCCTCGATCACCTCCATCGACAGCGCCAGGTCGCCGGTGCTGAGCGCGTCGATCGCGCGCCGGATCTGCGCTTCCACCAGGCCGCCCATGGCCAGCACGCGCGAGCGGATCGAGTCGAGATCCAGGTCGTATTGCTTGGAGGCGTGGTCGCTCATGCCCATCAGCCGAACCTGCCGGTGATGTAGTCCTCGGTCTGCTTCATCTTCGGCTTGATGAACAGCTCGTCGGTGACGCCGAACTCGATCAGGTCGCCCAGATACATGTAGGCGGTGAAGTCGGAGACGCGCGCGGCCTGCTGCATGTTGTGGGTGACGATCAGGATCGTCACGCGTTCCTTGAGGTCATGCATCAGCTCCTCGATCGAGGCCGTGGCGATCGGGTCGAGCGCCGAGGTCGGCTCGTCGAACAGCAGCAGCTCCGGATCGGTGGCGAGCGCGCGGGCGATGCACAGGCGCTGCTGCTGCCCGCCGGACAGATTGTACGCGGGCTGGTGCAGACGGTCCTTGACCTCCTCCCACAGCGCCGCGTCCTGCAGCGCCTGCTCGACCTTCTCCTCGATGCGCCGGCGCGAGCCCTCGCCGCGCACGCGCAGGCCGTAGGCGACGTTCTCGAACACCGTCTTCGGGAACGGGTTGGGCTTCTGGAACACCATGCCGATGCGCATGCGCACCTCGATCGGGTCGACGCCGGGGGCGAGCAGGTTGGTGTTGTCGGGCTGCAGCAGAATCTCGCCCTCGTAGCGGTTGCCGGGATAGAGGTCGTGCATTCGATTGAAGCAGCGCAGGAAGGTCGACTTGCCGCAGCCCGACGGGCCGATCAGCGCGGTCACCTTGCGCTCGTGCACCGTCATGCTGATGCCCTGCAGCGCGCGGAAGTCGCCGTAGTAAAAGCTCAGGCTGCGCGCTTCCGCTTTCGTCGCCAGTACTTCCATCATGTGGGTTTCCGGTGCCGACATTACCACTTGATGTTGCGTCGCAAGCGATACCGCAGCCATATGGCGAGTCCATTCATAGCGAGAGTCATCAGAACCAGCACGAAGCCGGCGGCCGCGGCGTTGGCGTGGAACGCCGCCTCCGGCCGCGAGGTCCAGTTGAACATCTGGATCGGCATCACCGAGAACGGCGACAGCAGCCATTCGAAGGAGATGAACGGCGGCTCGGCCTTGACCGGCGCGGGCGGCAGGAAGGCGATGAAGGTGAGCGCGCCGATGGTGATGATCGGCGCGGTCTCGCCGATCGCGCGCGCCATGCCGATGATGATGCCGGTGAGGATGCCGGCCGAGGAGTACGGCAGGATGTGGTAGCGCACGGTCTGCCACTGCGTGGCGCCGAGCGCGTAGGAGCCCTCGCGGATGACCTGCGGGATGGAGCGGATCGCCTCGCGCGTGGCGACGATCACCACCGGCAGGATGAGCAGCGCGAGCGTCAGCCCCGCCGACAGGATCGACTGGCCAAGGCCGAACTGATAGACGAACAGTCCGAGCGCGAGCAGGCCGTAGACGATCGACGGCACGCCCGCGAGGTTGGTGATGTTGATCTCGATCAGGTCGGTGACCCAGTTCTTCGCCGCGTACTCCTCGAGATAGACGCCGGCGCCGACGCCGAGCGGCACGGCGAAGAACGCGGTCGTGAGCATCACCAGCGTCGAGCCCACCCAGGCCGAAAGAATCCCGGCCTGGCCCGCGCGACGCGAGGGGTAATTGGTGAAGAAGTCCCACGACAGGCGGCCGACGCCGTCGATCGCCATGTCGACGAACAGCGCGGCGAAGGTGAGCACGCCGATCATCAGCGCCACCATGCCGCACAGCGCGAATGCCGTGTCCCAGCGCTTTCGACGTTGGATGTACTTGTTAATAGGTTTCCCTGAACGTCTTGCGCAGCACGTGGCCGGCGATATTGCAGAGCAGGGTAAAGAGCATCAGCGTGAGCCCGGCCGCAAAGATCGTCTGGTAGCCGAGCGAGCCGTGCGGCAGGTCGCCGAGCGCCACTTGCACGATGTAAGCGGTGATGGTGGCGGCGGGCTCGAGCGGGTTGAACGTCAGGTTGGGCTGCATGCCCGCGGCGACCGCGAGGATCATGGTCTCGCCCACCGCGCGCGAGATGCCGAGGATGTACGCCGAGGCGATACCGGAGAACGCTGCAGGCACCACCACCCGCACCGCGGTCTGGAAGCGAGTCGCGCCCATCGCGTAGGAGCCCTCGCGCAGGCTCATCGGCACCGCGCGCATCGCGTCCTCCGAGATCGAGCTAACGTACGGGATGATCATGATGCCCATCACGATACCGGCCGCGAGCAGGTTGAAGCCCGGCAGGTCGGGATAGATCATCTGCAGCAGCGGCGTGACGAAGAGCAGCGCGAAATAGCCGTAGATGATGGTCGGCACGCCACCCAGCAGCTCGAGAAACGGCTTGGCGATCTCGCGCAGGCGAAAGGGCGCGAACTCCGAAAGGTAGATGGCGATGATGGTGCCGAGCGGAATCGCGATCAGCAGCGCGACCGCCGAGCTGGTGAGCGTGCCCGAGAGCAGCACCATGATGCCGAAGTGCGCGTCGTCGAACAGCGGCGTCCACTGCGTGTCGGTAAGGAAGCTGCCGAGCGGCACGTGCTGGAAGAAAGTGACCGACTCCTTCACCAGGACGTAGACGATACCGGCGGTGGTGAGCACCGACACCAGCGCGGCGAGGAACAGGACCAGCTCGATCAAGCGCTCGCGGATCATCCGGGCGCGCCGGCGGGCGAGCCGCTGGCTGCCCAGTGCGGCGTGCGTGAGCGTGGTCGGGGTCAGAGTTTTGCTTCGCGCTTCAGCAGCTCTTCGATGGTGACGCCGACTTCCGCCGTGCCGCCGAACACCGTGCCTTTCTTGCCCTTCTGCACGTGCTCGAGCGCCACGCGGTAAGCCGAGTCCGGCAGCGGCACGTACTTTACTTCCTGCGCCAGCTTCGAGGCGTGCTTCATGTAGAACTCGACGAACTCCTTGACTTCGGGCTTGCCGAATGACCGGGCGTTGACGTAGATGAAGATCGGCCGCGCGAGCGGGTTGTAGCTGCCCTTGAGCACGGCCGCCATCGACGGCTCGATCGGCTGGCCCTTGTCGTTGACGATCGGCACGGCCTTTAGCTTGTCCTTGTTCTCGATGTAGTACGCGTAGCCGAAGTAGCCCAGGCCGTTGACGTCGCGCGATACGCCCTGCACCAGCACGTTGTCGTCTTCCGAGGCAGTGAAGTCACCGCGCGAGGACTTGGCCTTGCCGACGATCGCCTCGGTGAAGTAGTCGAAAGTGCCGGAATCGGCGCCCGGCCCGAACAGCTTCATCGGCTGGTCCGGCCACGCCGGGTTGACCTGGTTCCAGCGCGTCACCTTGCCCTGCGCCGCCGGCTCCCACATCTTCTTCATCTCGGCGATGGTGAGCTGCTTGATGAAGGTGTTCTTCGGGTTGATCACCACGGTAAGGGCGTCGAACGCCACCGGCAGCTCGTAGTACTCGATCCCGGCCTTCTGGCAGTCGGCCATCTCGCTCTTGAGGATCGGCCGCGAGGCGTTGGAGACGTCGGTCTCGTTGCGGCAGAACTTCTTGAAGCCGCCCCCGGTGCCGGAGATGCCGACCGTAACCTTGATCTGCTGCTTCTTCGCCTTCTGGAAGTCCTCGGCGACCGCCTCGGTCACCGGGAAGACGGTGCTGGAACCGTCCACCTTGACGATCTGGGCGAACGCGGGGAAGGCAGCCAACGCCGCCGTTACGAGGAATAGGATTTTCATGCTGCGCAGACTACGCAGCCACGGTTACCGATTCATGACTGCAGCAGGGCGACCGTAATACTCGCGGCCACCAGCGCAACCCACACCGCGGCGATGGCCAGCCAGCGGGAAGGTCCAGGGGCCATGCGCTCGTTGGCTCGCGCCCGGCATTCGGCAAGCACCGGCGCGGGCACGAAGCGGATAGCGGCGGCGATGGCGAGCGGCACGAAGATCAGGTCGTCGATCAGGCCCACCACCGGGATGAAATCCGGCACCAGGTCCACCGGCGTCACCGCGTAGGCGACGAATCCGGCGACGACCAGCTTCGCGTACCACGGAGTTAGCGGATGGCGTGCCGCGAGGTAGAGCGCGTAGAGCTCGACGCGCAACCGGCGCGCGCGCTCGGCCCAACCACTCTTCGCCAGAATTCCCACCCACCCGATCATACTGATTCAGTCGGGGATCAGGCGCTTGCCGAGGCTGATCGACTGGTCCTGCGCGTACCCAAGGCGCCGATAGAACTTGGCCGCTTCCTTATTGGAATTACGCACCAGCAGCCCCACCTTCGGGCAGCCGCGCTCGCGGAGCAGCCGCTCTACGTGCTCGACCAGCGCGCGCCCGAAGCCGCGGCCGCGATGGCGCGGCGCCACCGCGAGATAGTTCATCCAGCCGCGATGGCCTTCGTAGCCGGCCATCACCGAGGCCATCACCTCGTCGTCGACCGTGCCGACCAGAAACAGCTCGGGCTGCACCGCGAGCTTGCGCGCGATGTCCTTGTGCGGATCGTTCCAGGGCCGCGTGAGCTTGCACTCATTCCAGAGCGCGACCACAGACGTCTCGTCGGCCGGCCGAAAGGCGCGGATGTTCATCACGAGAAGTAGGCGACCACGAGGTAACGGGCGCATCGGCCGGCCGCCATGAAGCCGAGAGCGGCAATCCAGTTCAGGCGCAGCCATCCCGCAGCCACGGTGAGCGCGTCGCCGACGACCGGCAGCCAGGCAAGCGCGGTGATCGGAGCCCCGAAGCGCCGTACCGATTGCACCGCCGTGGAATCGAGCTTCTTCTGCGGGATGAAACGTCCGATCAGATAGGTCGTCATGCCGCCGGCGGTGTTGCCCACCGTCGCAACCGCGACTGCGAGCGCGGCGTTTTCGGGATGGAGCTGCAGATAGGCGAACAGCGCGGCCTCGGAAGGCAGCGGGAACAGCGTCGCGGCCGCGAAGCTCGCGGCGAACAGGCCCAGCAGGGGCTCCATGCTAAATTCACCGGCCTTGAAAAACGATTATCTCGAGCGGATCCTGAAGTCGCGCGTCTACGACGTGGCGATCGAGTCGCCGCTCGATCCGGCGCCGGGGCTTTCCAAGCGCCTCGGCAACCGCGTGCTGATCAAGCGCGAGGACCTGCAGGCGGTATTCTCGTTCAAGCTGCGCGGCGCCTACAACAAGATGGCCGGGCTGCCGAAGCCGCGCCTGCGCCGCGGCGTGATCGCGGCGAGCGCGGGGAACCATGCGCAGGGCGTGGCGCTCGCGGCGCAACGCCTGGGCTGCAAGGCGGTGATCGTGATGCCGGTCACCACGCCGCGCATCAAGGTGGACGCGGTCGCGGCGCGCGGCGCCGAGGTCGTGCTGCACGGCGATTCCTACGCCGAGGCCTACCAGAAGGCTCTGAAGCTGAAGCGCAGCCGCGGGCTCACCTACGTGCATCCGTTCGACGATCCGGAAGTGATCGCCGGGCAGGGCACGGTCGGCATGGAAATCCTGCGGCAGCATCCGCGCGCGATCGACGCGATCTTCGTTCCGGTCGGCGGCGGCGGCCTGATTTCCGGCATCGCGGCCTACGTGAAGCGCGTGCGTCCCGCCGTTCGCGTCGTCGGCGTCGAGCCGGTCGACGCGGATGCGATGACGCGCTCGCTCAAGGCCGGCCGGCGGATCAAGCTCGATCACGTCGGCCTGTTCGCCGACGGCGTCGCGGTGAAGGAAGTCGGGCGCGAGACCTTCCGCCTGTGCCGCGAGCTGGTGGACGAGATGGTGCTCGCCGACACCGACGAGATGTGCGCCGCGATCAAGGACGTGTTCGAGGACACGCGCGTAGTGCTGGAGCCCGCGGGCGCACTGGCCATCGCGGGCGCCAAAGCGTGGGTCGAAAAACATCGCTTGAAGGGCAAAACCCTGATCGCGGTCGCCTCCGGCGCCAACACCAATTTCGACCGCCTGCGCTTCATCGCCGAGGAGGCCGAGCTCGGCGAGCACCGCGAGGCGCTGCTCGCGGTGACCATCCCCGAGCGTCCCGGCAGCTTCCGCAAGTTCTGCTCGCTGCTCGGCGCGCGCAACGTCACCGAGTTCAACTATCGCATCGCCGACTCGAAGGAGGCGCATATCTTCGTCGGCGTCGCGGTGCAGGGGCGCGACGAGACCGCGCGCATCGTGCGCAGCCTGCGGCGCAACGGCCTGATCACGCTCGATCTGTCCGACAACGACATGGCCAAGCTGCATACCCGGCACATGGTGGGCGGAAGGCCGCCCAAAATGCAGGTCGGCGGCCGCGCGCCTTTCGCCAATGAATTGCTGTACCGCTTCGAGTTTCCGGAGCGCCCCGGCGCGCTGATGCGCTTTCTCGACAGCATGAGGAGCGACTGGAACATCAGCCTGTTCCATTACCGCAACCAGGGCGCCGACTACGGGCGGGTGCTGGTGGGGATGCAGGTTCCGAAGGAAGAAATGAACGTGTTTCGTGGCTTCCTGCGGAAGCTGGGCTACCCGTTCACCGAAGAAACGCGCAACCCCGCCTACAAGCTGTTCCTGCTCTAGGACTTGCCGCCGAAGTAGTGCTCGTCGGCGTAACAGACGGGCGAGGCGAGCGTGCCGCCGGCCATATCGGGCTCGCCGAGAAACTCCAGACGATCCGCGTCGCGTCGGTACACGCCGCGCTCGGTAACCACGTAATCCATGGGGATGTCCCACGACTGCGGGTGGATGGTGTCGAGCTTCGCGAATTCGTAGGTCACGCCAATGGTGAGCGGTCGCTTCGCCAGGCTGGCCAGCGTGCGGTCGAAGAAGCCGCCGCCGTAGCCCAGCCGGTAACCCTGCCTGTCCCAGCCGTTCATTGGGAGAAGTACCGCTTGCGGGACTACTTCCGCCGAGGCGACGGGGTAAGGAATGTCAAGGACGCCCGCTACCATTTCCACTCCCGGATGCCATTCGCGAAAAATGAGCGGTGACTTGGGCTTAACGACGACCGGGAGGGCGGTCAACGCCCCCCGGGAGCGCAGCGTTCTGGCAAGATGGCGGGCGTCGTATTCGCCCTTGATCGGCCAGCAGAAGGCGAGGCGGCAGCGGGCCAGGCCAGGAAACGAGCGCTCCAGGGTGATGTCCATGCGCCGACGCCAGGAGTCGAGCATGGTTGGCTCGACCGCGACCCGTGCGGCGATGAGCCGCTCACGCTCGGCTTTACGCCAGGCTTTTAGCGCAGTGGGATCCATGGGGATTGGTTAGTATATGATTTCTAAGGTTTTCCGCAACCTCGCGGCCGTTGTGGTTTGCGTCGCCGCTCAGGCTGCGGGTGCAAGCACCGGGACAAAAAGCGCGACCGACGATGCCCTGCTGGGCGCCTACGACGCCTACCGCGCCGGCGACCCGATCAAGTTCGCCAGGCACGCCGCCAAAGTCGAAAACCACCTGCTCGAGCCCTGGTTCGACTACTGGCGGCTGTCGATGCGGCTGGAAGACGCTTCCAACCGCGAGGTGCGCGAGTTTTTCGCCAAGTACCCGAATGATTATGTGACCGAGCGCCTGCGCAGCGACTGGCTGCGGGTGCTCGGCAAGCGCGGCGACTGGACCGAGTTCGAGCGCCAGTCGCCGCTCTATACGCGCGACGACCTCGAGGTCGCCTGCTACCGCTGGATCGTGCGCCTCGAGCGCGGCGATGACAACGCGCTCGCCGACGCGATGGCGATGTGGCTCGAGCCGGCCGAGCTGCCGGATGGCTGCCAGCGCCTGAGCGGGATCCTCTCGACGCGCGGCAAGCTCTCGGTCACCGACGTGTGGCGCCGCGTGCGCGTGCTGTTCGAGCACGGCCAGATCACCGCCGCCAAGACTACGCTCGGCCTGCTGCCGAAAAAGGAAGCACCCGACGAGCGCATGCTCGCCGAAGCGGCGCGCCAGCCGAAGCGCATGCTCGAACGCCTGCCGAGGGTGCTCGAGACGCGCGCGGCGCGCGAAGTCGCGGTGCTGGCAGCCGTGCGCTACGCGCGCAGCGACGCGCCCGGTGCGGCGAGAGCGCTCGACGGCGCGCTCGGCGAGCGATTCTCGCAATCGGAGCTACGCTACCTGTGGGGCCTGGTCGGTTACGAGGCAGCGCGCGAGCACCACGAGCGCGCGCTCGAGTGGTACGCGCGTGCCGACCTTACCCAGCTGGAAGACCGCCACCTCGCGTGGCGCGCGCGCGCCGCGCTGCGCGCCGGCCAGTGGAAGGTGGTGCGCGAGTCGATCGATCGCATGACGCCGGCAAACGCCAACCAGCCGGCGTGGATCTATTGGTACGGCCGCGCCCTCGCCCAGGGAGGCGAGGAGACCGGCAGCCGCGCGTTTTACCTGCGCATTGCCGGCCAGACCGATTTCTACGGCCTGCTGGCGAACGAGGAGCTCGGCTACCTCGTGGCGCTGCCGCAGGAGAGCTATGTACCGACCGAGCAGGATGTCGCTGCCGCCGCCGCCGAGCCGGGCCTCGCGCGCGCGCTCGAGCTGATCCGCCTCGGCATCCGCGTCGAGGGCGTGCGCGAGTGGCTGTTCGCGATCCGCTCGTTCGACGATCAGAAGCTGATCGCGGCGGCCGAGCTGGCGCGCCGCGCCGGCGCTTACGACCGCGCAATCCACACCGCGGATCGCACCTCGCGCGTGCACAACTACGCGCTGCGTTACCCGGTGCCGTACCACGATGTGTTCCGCGAATACGCCAAGTCGCACGGTGTCGACGAGGCCTGGGTGCTCGGCCTGGTGCGGCAGGAAAGCCGCTTCAACACCGATGCACGCTCGGCCGCCGGCGCCGCCGGCCTGATGCAGGTGATGCCCGGTACCGCGCGCTATGTCGCCTCGCGCCTGGGCCTGCGTAACTACCGTCCGAAGAACGTGACCGACATCGAAACCAACGTGACGCTCGGCACCGGCTACATGCGCCTGGTGATGGAGCAGCTCGGCCACCCGGTGCTCGCTTCCGCGGCGTACAACGCCGGTCCGTCGCGCGCCCGGCGCTGGCGCGACACGCGCTCGCTCGAAGGCGCGATCTACGTCGAGTCGATTCCGTTCAGCGAGACCCGCGACTACGTGCGCAAGGTCATGGCGAACGCGGTGATGTACAGCGCGGTCCTCAACCAGAAGCCGGTGCCGCTCAAGACGCGCCTCGGCGCGATCCTGCCGCCGGGCGGCGTCGAGCCCCCGACGATCGAGGACGAGCAGCGATAATTCGGGGATGAAGTACAGCAACGTGCTCGTGGTGGGCGGCGCCGGTTTCATCGGCCGCCACCTCGTCGCGTCGCTCGCCGCGGCCGGCGTGCGCGTCACCGTGCCCTCGCGCCGGCGCGAGCGCGCCAAGCACCTCATCCTGCTGCCCACGGTCGACGTGGTGGAGACCGACATCATGGCGCCCGGCGTGCTCGAGCGTCTGTGCGCCGGCAAGCAGGCGGTCTACAACCTGGTCGGCATCCTGCACAGCCGGCGCGGCCGGCGCGCCGAGCGCGGCGTGAACGAATACGGCCCGGATTTCGCGCGCATGCACGTCGAGCTGCCGCAGGCCATCGTCGCCGCCTGCCGCGCGAGCGGTGTGCACCGGTTGCTGCATATCAGCGCATTGGGGGCTTCCCCCAATGCACCCTCGGAATATCTGCGCTCCAAGGGCATCGCCGAGAAGGCGCTGCTCGCCGCCGACGATCTCGACGTCACGGTGTTCCGCCCTTCCGTGGTGTTCGGGCCCGAGGACGCCTTCCTCAACCGCTTCGCGACCTTCGCGAAGCTGTTCCCCGCGTTCGGCGTGCCGTGTCCCGGGGCGAAGTTCCAGCCGGTGTACGTCGGCGATGTGGCGCGCGCGCTGCATTTCGCGCTGGAGGAGCCGGAGGCGCCCGGCAAGGTGTACGAGCTGTGCGGGCCCGACGTGGTCACCATGAAGGAGCTGGTCCGGTTCGTGTGCGCGGTGACCGGGCGCCGGCGCTGGGTCTTCGGCCTGCCCGATCGCCTGGCCTATCTGCAGGCGTGGATGCTCGAGCATCTGCCGGGCAAGCTGATGACGCGCGACAATTACCGCTCGATGCAGGTGCCGAGCGTCTGCAGCGCGCCGTTCCCGTTCCGCCTGCACCCGCAGTCTCTCGAGGCAGTCGCGCCGGGCTACCTCGCGCCCGCCGGCCCGCGCGAGCGGTACCCGCAGCTCCGCTGGCGCGCGCGCCGCTAGCCGATGTCGATCGAGGCGCTGCTCGGCGGCCCGCTGCGCGTCGCCAATATCGGTCTGGAAAGCTTCGCGCGTGACCTTGCCGGCAACGGCGCCGCAGTCGCGCAGGTCGACTGGACGCCGCCGGCACTGCCGCAGCTCGAAGAAAAGATCGACGCCGCCAACCGCGAGGCGCTGGCGCGCATCCTTGCCGCCGAGCCGGTGCTGACCGACGTGCGCCGCGCGGGCGAGCTGATCCCGCAACTCGACGCCGAAAAGCTGCTGCTGCATGCCGGCCCGCCGCTCGAATGGGCGCGCATGTGCGGCCCGATGCGCGGCGCGGTGTGCGGAGCCATCGTGTTCGAGGGCTGGGCGGACGATCTCGCTGCGGCGGATAAGCTCGCGGCTTCCGGCGCGGTCAAGTTCGCGCCCAACCATCACTTCGGCGCCGTCGGCCCGATGACCGGCATCACCACGCGCAGCATGCCGCTGCTGGTGGTCGAGAACCGCAAGTTCGGCAACTGGGCGGCGTGCGCCATCAACGAGGGCCTGGGCAAGGTGATGCGCTTTGGAGGCAACGACGCCGAGGTGCTGGCTCGCCTCGCCTGGCTGCGGGATGAATTTGGACCCGCTCTGGGCCGCGCGCTGAGGGCGGTTCACGGCGTCCCGCTCAATCCCCTCATCGCCCGCGGCCTGACGATGGGCGACGAGATGCACCAGCGCAACGTCGCCTGCAGCTCCCTGCTGCTGAGGATCCTGGCGCCGCGCCTGGCGGCCAGCGTGAAAGCGCTCGAGTTCATCGGCGGCAACGACCAGTTCTTCCTCAACGTCGCGATGGCGATGGGCAAGAGCATCCTCGATCCCGCGCGCGGCGTCGCCGGCTCCACCATCGTCACGGCGATGGCGCGCAACGGCACCGACTTCGGCATCCGCGTCGCCGGGCAGGGCGACACCTGGTTCACCGCTCCGGTCGAAATGCCGCAAGGACTCTACTTCCCCGGCTTCAGCGCGGCCGACGCCAACCCGGACATGGGCGACTCCGCGATCATCGAAGCGATCGGCCTGGGCGCGTTCTCGATGGCGGCGGCGCCCGCGGTCGCCGGCTTCGTCGGCGCCGGCGGCTTTCGCGAGGCGGTGGCGACGACGCGCGCGATGAGCGAGCTCGCCGCGGCCCGCCATCCGCAGTGGCAGATCCCGGCGCTCGAGTTCGCCGGCGCGCCGATCGGCATCGACGTGCGGCGCGTGGTGGAGACGCGCATCGCGCCCGCGATCAACACCGGCATCGCGCACAAGCGTGCCGGCGTCGGCCAGGTCGGCGCCGGCGTGGCGCGCGCGCCGCTCGCTTGTTTCGACAAAGCGCTCGATGCCTTTCGTTTTTAACCGCGTCGAGCGCGGGCGCTACCTCGACTCGGTGGCGCTGATGCGCCTGTCGCGCCGTCTGTCGGCCCTGCCCGGCATCGAGGAAGCCTCGCTCATGATCGGCAGCCCGGCGAACAAGGCGCTTTTGCGCGAGGCCGGTCTGCTCGCTGCAGAAGGCGAGCAGGCGGGCGTCAACGACCTCGTCGTCGCATTGCGCGCGTCCGATGAGCGCCTTGGACGGCAGGCGTTGCAGTCCGCCCTCGTTCTGGAGCGAAATGAAACGACTCCGGAGGCCCTGCCCCGTGTGCGCAGTCTTGCCGGAGCGCTGGACGCGTTGCCGCGCGCGAACCTCGCGCTCATCTCGGTGCCGGGAGAGTTCGCGATGGCCGAGGCGCGCAAGGCGCTCAACGCCGGCCTGCACGCGCTCGTGTTCTCGTCCGGCGTGCCGCTCGAGGAGGAGCGCGCGCTCAAGCTGCTGGCGCGCGAAAAGCGCCTGCTGCTCATGGGGCCGGATTGCGGCACCTCGCTGATCGCGGGGACGCCGCTCGCGTTCGCCAACGCGGTGCCGCGCGGCGACATCGGCATCGTCTCGGCGTCGGGCACCGGACTGCAGGAGGTGTCGTGCCTGCTCGCGCGCATGGGCAAGGGCGTGTCGCACGGCATCGGCGTCGGCGGGCGCGATCTCGACGCGCGCGTCGGCGCGCTCGCGACGCTGGACGCGATCGATGCGCTCGAGCGGGACGCCGGCACCGCCACCATCGTGCTGATCTCCAAGCCGCCCGCGCCGCGCGTCGCGGAGCAGGTCCTGCAGCGCCTGGCCCGCTGCCGCAAGAAAACCGTGGTGTGCTTTCTCGGCCTCGACAGGCCGGGCCTGGCGCCGACGCTGCTGGCGGCGGCGGAAATGGCGGCCGAGGCCAAGGTCTCCGCCGAACCGTTTTCAATCCGAAAAACAAAAGGGCGCATTCAGGGCCTGTACTGCGGCGGCACGCTGTGCAGCGAAGCCGAGCTGATCTTCAAGCGCCGCGGCTTGAACGGCCACACCTTCATCGACCTCGGCGACGATCGCTACACGCGCGGCCGTCCGCATCCGATGATCGACCCCGAGATCCGCAATGCGCACGTCGCGGCGGCGGCGGCGGATCCCGCGGTCGGCGCGATCCTGCTGGATGTGGTGCTCGGCTACGGGGCGCACGCCGATCCCGCGGGGATCCTGCTGAAGGCAAAAGCGAAAACCGTGGTCGCCTCGGTCACGGGCACGGACGACGATCCGCAGGTGCGCTCGCGCCAGGTGGCGAAGCTGCGCGAGGCCGGCGTGCTGGTAGCGCCGTCGAACGCGCAGGCCGCCGAGCTCGCCGCGTCGCTCGTTTATTGAGAGGTTTTCGCCACCGCCACGATCCCGGCCAGCGTATCCCAGCCCGAAGTGTGGCCGAGGGCGTCGAGGCGCGAGAGGCTGGGAAGCAGGTCGGGGGTTTCCCATGCCGCCAGGTCGGTGAGCAGGTCGTGCAGCACTTCGTGCACTTCGCCGCGCGCCGCTGCAGCGAGATGCGCGGCGCTGATCGCGCTCGTGCCCGCCGACAGGCGCGGCTCGAGCCAGCGCCAGAGCGAATCCGCGTGCGCGCCGCGCCCGACCCAGCGCAGCGCAACCAGCACGCCGCCCAGATAATCGTCGCCCGACGGGGTGAGGCCGGGGCCCAGGCCGATGAGCTGCGCCGCCTCGAGGCCGAGCGCGTTGCCGGCGAGCCAGCGCCCGAGCGCCTCGAGCGCCGGCTGCGCATGCACGCTGAGGGCGTTGTCCACGCCGAGGATCACGCAGCCGAGACCTTCTTCCGGAACGTGTCCGTCGAGGCAGGCGCGCAGCGCTTCCAGGTTCGGCCGCGCGTTGCCCTGCGCGGGCGGCGGCGCCCATGAGCGCGCGCTCTCCAGCGAGACCAGCGCCGTCGCACCCAATGGCGGAGCGTCGAATGCCGGCACCAGCGCGTTGAGCGGTCCGCGGCCGAGCGACCCATCGCCTATGCACGCGTAGCGGCCGTTCAATCGAAGGTAAAAACTGCGGTGGAAGACCGCACACACTTCGCCCGCGCCGGCCGCGAGCGCTTCGCGCGCCGCGCGCCCGACCACCTCCGCGCTGAACCGAAAGGGCGGCACTACGAAAACGACCGAATGAACTCGAACAGCACCTTGACGCCGGCATCGGCGTCTTCCCTGGTAATCGACTCGAGCGGGCTGTGGCTGATCCCCCGCTTGCAGCGCACGAACAGCATGCAGATTTCGGCGATCGCGCCGAGCGCCATGCCGTCGTGTCCGGCGCCCGACGGCAGCCGCCGTACGCGGAAACCCCGGCCCGCCACCGCACGCTCCATCTGCTCGATCAGGCGCGGCGCGCAGGCCGTGACGCCGAAGTCCTGCAGGTTTTCGATTTCCTGCGTGAGCTTGCGGGTGCGGCAGACGTTGTCAATCTCGGAACGCACGCGGGCCACCGCGTCCTCACGCAACGAATCTTGCGGCGCGCGCACGTCCACCGTGAACATTACTTCGCCAGGAATCACGTTGATCGCGCCGGGCTTCACTTCGAAGCGGCCGACCGTGCCGACCAGCTCGGGATGGCTTGTCGCCACGCGCTCCACCGCGAGCGCGCATTCGGCCGCGCCGGCGAGCGCATCGCGCCGCAGGTTCATCGGCACCGTGCCGGCATGGCCGGCCGCGCCCCGCAGCGTGACGCGCAGACGAGAGAAGCCGTTGATCGCGGTGACCACGCCGACCGGCAGGCCTTGCGCCTCGAGCACCGGGCCCTGCTCGATGTGCAGCTCGGCGTAGGCGAGCACGTCGCCCTTTTTGCGCGCGATGGCCGGGATGCGCGCCGGATCGAGGCCGAATTCGCGCAGCGCGTCGGACATCGTTTTGCCCAGCGAGTCCTTCGCCTTCAACACTGCCATGTCGAAAATGCCGGCAACGGCGCGACTACCGAGCAGGGTGGTGCCGAAGCGCACGCCCTCCTCGTCGCCAAAGCCGATGACTTCGATCGCGAACGGCAGGCGCTCTTGCGCGGCATTCAGCGCATGCACGCATTCGATGGCGCTGAGCACGCCCAGCATGCCGTCGTACTTGCCGGCGTCGCGCACCGTGTCGAGGTGGGACCCCAGCATCAGGCAGGGCAGACCGGGTCGGTTCCCTTCATAGCGGCCGGCGGCATTGCCGATCGCGTCGAGCTTTGCCTGCATGCCGGCTTCGCGCATCCAGCCGAGCACCTTGTCGGTCGCTGCGCGCGCCTGCGGCGAGAGAAATACGCGCGTCAGGCCGCCCGGGAGCTCGGAGTGCTGCGCGAGTGATTCGCAGCGCTCGAGGATCCTTTCTGGCGACAGCATGCGCCGATACTATCTAGAATCGCGTATGGCGCCTGTTCCCTACGAAGACGAAATCATCATCTCGTGGGTCGAGCTGCATCGAGACGCCCGCTACCTGGCGGAAGTCCTGCACCAGAAGGGTCCCTGGAAGGGAATCATCGCGGTGACGCGCGGCGGCCTGGTGCCGGCGGCGCTGGTCGCGCGCGAGCTCGACATCCGCCTGGTGGACACCATCTGCGTGACGAGCTACGACTCGGGCACGGGCGGCGGGGCGGAGCGGCAGCAAGGCGGCGTCCAGGTGCTGAAGGGCGTAAGCGGCCAAGGCGACGGCTACCTGCTGATCGACGACCTGGTCGACACCGGCAAGACCGCGCAGGCGGTGCGCCAGCTGCTGCCGAAAGCGCACTTCGCGTGCCTCTACGCCAAGCCCGCCGGGCGGCCGATCGTCGATACCTTCGTCAAGGAGTTCAAGCAGGGCAAGTGGATCCACTTCCCCTGGGACATCGAGTACAAGTTCGCGACGCCCATCAAGGACGGGGGTCGCGTCATCGCCGGACCCTAGAAAAGAAAAAGCCCTGCCGAAGCAGGGCTGAAGTCCCGCATTGGGAGGAACAACTCAGTCGCTCATCACGTTCGGGTAGATCATCCCGCCCGAGATGACGCATAGGGTGACCTTGAGCACGAACACGAGCTTCTGCCTGCCGGTCATGTCCTTGAACTTGATCGATGGGGTCGTAGTCTGCGTCGGTGCTTCGGCCATGGGGCCTCCTGTTGCCGCCATTGAAGCGCGCCGATGTAACCCGCAAATTGCGCTGTAACACCGCGTTACATGCTTGACGCCCCCGGCGCCGAGGTGCGATATACCCCGCGAATGGACCGAGCCGACCACGTGCTCGTCGTCGACGACGACGCCGAGATCCGCAAGCTGCTGGGCGAGTACCTGGAGCGCAACGGCTTCCGGGTCTCGCTCGCCACCGACGGCGCCGAGATGCGCCGCGCGCTCGATCGCAGCCGCCCGGACATCGTGGTGCTCGACCTGATGCTGCCGGGCGACAGCGGCCTTACGCTGTGCCGCGACCTGCGCGTCGACTCCAGCCTGCCGGTGATCATGCTCACCGCGCGCGCCGAGGAGGTCGACCGCATCGTCGGGCTGGAAATGGGCGCTGACGACTACCTGGCGAAGCCCTTCAGCCCGCGCGAGCTGCTCGCGCGCATCCGCAGCATCCTTCGGCGCACGCGCGGGCTGCCTGCCGAGCGCGGCGGCGGGGGCGGCGGGCGCCAGATGCGCTTCGCCGGCTGGACGCTCGACCTCGCCGCGCGCCAGCTGGTCGCGCCCGACGGCGTGGTGGTGGCGCTGAGCGGCGCGGAGTTCAAGCTGCTGTCGGTGTTCGTCGAGCATCCCAACCGGGTGCTCGACCGCAACCAGCTCATGGACCTGACGGTGGGACGCGACGGCTCGCCGTTCGACCGCTCGATCGACGTGCAGGTGAGCCGCCTGCGGCTGCGGCTGCGCGACGACGCGCGCGAGCCGCGCATCATCAAGACGGTGCGCAACGAGGGCTACGTTCTGGCCGCGGTGGTCGAGCGGCTGGGTGGATGAGGCTGCTTCCGGCCTCGCTCTTCGGGCGCACGATGCTGGTGCTGGTCGCGGGGCTGATCGTAGCGCAACTCGGCAGCATGGCGATCCATCTCTTCGACCGCGGCAGCTCGGTCTACCGCCTGGCGTCGCTGCAGATCGCCTCGCAGATCGCGCAGACCGTGCGCGTCCTCAACCGCCTGCCCACGGACCAGCGCGACAACGTGGTGCAGGAAGTGAGCGGGCCGCACCTGCGCGCCGCGCTGCGCCGCGAGCAGGTGGAGGTGGCGAGCGGCTTCAGCGAGCACGACCGCTACGAGGCCGAGTTCACCGAGGAGGTGCAGCGCCAGATCGGCGCGCGCTGGCCGATCCGCGCCGATATCAATCCGGATCCGCGCGCCGACGGCGAGAGCGTGGGCGCGTTCGAGCTGTGGATGGCGCGCCACTTCTATTTCCTGCTGCCCCAGCCGTTCTCCATCGTGGTGCAGGTGGTGCTCGAGGACGGCATGGTGGTGGTGTTCGACGTGAACGTGCCGCAGGAGCCGCTCAGCCGCCTGGAGGCGATCGTGCCGCTCATCGCGCTGCTGATGCTGGTGTGCTTCTCGGTCTCCGGCTTCCTGGTGCGCATGATGACCAGCTCGCTCGACCGCCTGTCGCGCGCCGCCGACGCCATCGGGCGCAACCCCGAGGACGCGCCGCTCGCCGACAGCGGGCCGAGCGAGATCCACCGCGTGATTGCCGCATTCAACCGCATGCAGCAGCGCGTGCGCGACTACCTGGTCGAGCGCGGCCGCCTGCTCACCGCGATCTCGCACGATCTCAAGACGCCGATCACGCGCCTGCGGCTGCGCGCCGAGATGCTGTCCGACGGCGAGATCCGCGCCAAGATGCTGCGCGACCTGGACGACATGCAGACCATGGTGGGCACCACCCTCGATTTTTTCCGCACCACCGGTACCGACGCGCAGCGCCAGCCGGTGGACATCGGCGCGCTGATCGAGAGCATCGCCGAGGACCGCCGCGAAGCGGGACAGGCGCTGGAGGTACGCGGCGTGGTCTGCAACGGCCCCTACCGCGCCGACCCGCAGGCGCTGCGCCGCTGCCTGGAGAACCTGATCGAGAACGCGCTGCGCTACGGCGGCGGCGCCGAGATCGAGGTCAAGGACTCGTCCGAGGGGCTGCGCATCGCGGTCATCGACCGCGGGCCGGGTATTCCGGAGAGCGAGCTCGAGCGCGTGTTCGAGCCGTTCTATCGACTCGACGCCTCGCGCAACATGGACAGCGGCGGCACCGGGCTCGGCCTGTCGATCGCGCGCAACATCGCGCGCTGGCACGGCGGCGAGGTGACGCTATCCAACGCCTCCGGCGGCGGACTGGTCGCCGCCGTGGTCCTGCCGCGCTAGACTTTGCCGATGAAGCTCCAGCTCGTCATCGGCAACAAGAACTACTCCTCCTGGTCGATGCGGCCCTGGGTGCTGCTGCGCCAGGCGCAGATCCCGTTCGAGGAAGTGCAGCTCAAGTTCGAGGTCAGCGACGGCGGGCTGAGCGTCGCCGGCATCGAGCCCTACTCGAAGGCGCGCAAGGTACCGGTGCTGACGATCGACGGCGAGCCGGTGTGGGACTCGCTCGCGATCTGCGAGACCGTGGCCGAAATGTTCCCCGACAAGCATCTGTGGCCCGAGGCGCCGCAGGCGCGCCGCTTCGCCCGCTCGGCGTGCGCCGAGATGCACTCGGGCTTCCAGAACCTGCGCGGCAAGATGCCGATGAACATCCGCAACCGGTACCCGGGCAAGGGCCTGACACCCGAGTCGCAGAAGGACATCGACCGCATGGTGGCGCTGTGGACCGAATGCCGCGAACGTTTCGGCGGCGCGGGCAGCCTGCTGTTCGGCAAGTTCAGCGTCGCCGACGCTTTCTTCGCGCCGGTGGTGATGCGCTTCCAGGCCTACGCCGTCAAGGTGCCGGCGGTGGTGCAGGAGTATTGCGAGGCGGTGAAGGCCCTCGCCGCGGTGCGCGAATGGTGCGACGCCGCCCGGCGCGAAACCGAGTTCGTCGCGGCCGACGAACCCTACGCAAAGAAGTGAAGGTCTATACCGTAGGCGGAGCGGTTCGAGACGAGCTGCTCGGCCTGCCAGTGAAAGAGCGCGACTACGTGGTGGTTGGCGCCACTCCTGAAGAGATGGTGCGCCAGGGCTTCAAGCCGGTCGGCAAGGATTTCCCGGTTTTCCTGCACCCGAAGACGCACGAGGAGTACGCGCTCGCGCGCACCGAGCGCAAGAGCGGCCGCGGCTACAAGGGTTTCACCGTCTACGCCTCGCCCGAGGTCACGCTCGAAGAGGATCTCCGGCGCCGCGACCTCACGATCAACGCCGTCGCCAAGGCCGAGGACGGCACGATCGTCGATCCCTTCGGCGGGCGAAAGGATCTCTCTTCGAGAATTCTCAAGCACGTGAGCGAAGCGTTCGCCGAGGACCCGGTGCGCATCCTCCGCGCCGCGCGCTTCGCGGCACGTTTCGGCTTCAGCGTTCATCCCGAGACCATGGCGCTGATGCGTCGGATGGTGGAGTCGGGAGAGACCGACCATCTGGTGGCCGAGCGCGTCTGGCAGGAGTTCGCCAAGGGCCTCGCCGAGGCGCACGCGGAGAAGATGTTCGAGGTGCTGGAGGCCTGCGGCCTGTTGCGTCGCAACCTGCCCGAGATCACGCGCTACCCTCGCGGCTTCGCAGGCTCGGTGCCGGCCCGGTTCGCGCTCCTCACCTGGCCGCTGGATGAATCCCGGATCGAGACGCTGAGCGAGCGCCTGCATGCGCCCAACGAGGTGCGCGAGCTGGCGCTGACCGCGGCGCGCAGCCGGGAGAAGCTGCGCGGCACGACCCCCGGTGCGCTGCTGGATCTGTTCAAGACCGCGGATGCATTGCGCCGCCCGGAGCGCTTCACCGAGCTGCTCGAGGTCGCGCGCAGCGCCGATACCGGCATCGACGCGCCGCGCATCGAGCGCGCGCTGCGCGCGGCGGCCTCGGTCGACGCGGGCTCCATCGCGGCGAAGGCTGCAGCGCCCGCGGAAATTCCGAAACTGCTGGATCAAGCCCGCCTGAAAGCGATCGGCGAGGCGTGACCGCGACCTTGCCTAGAGAACCTTGCTGACCAGCCAGACCAGCAGAGAAAACAGCAGCGTGCTGCCGACGGGGATGTAGTACATTCGCCCGCGCACCGGCACGTTGAAGTCCCCGGGCACGCGCCAGGCGCGGTAGCGCTGCGAAATCACCGCGAATACCACCAAGACCAACACCACTGTCACGAGCCACTTCACCATGATCGAACTCTATACCTGGAGCACGCCCAACGGCCGCAAGGTTTCCATCATGCTGGAGGAGTGCGCGCTGCCCTACAACGTGCACAAGATCAACATCGGCACCAACAGCGAGCAGTTCACCCCTGAGTACCTGAAGATCAACCCGAACGGCAAGATTCCTTCGATCGTCGACCCCGGCGGCCCCGACGGCAAGCCGATCGCGTTGATGGAATCGGGCGCGATCCTGATTTACCTGGCGGGGAAAACCGGCAAGTTCCTGCCCAAATCCGACCGCGCCAAATACCTCGCGCTGCAGTGGCTGATGTTCCAGATGGGCGGCGTCGGGCCGATGTTCGGCCAGGCCCACCACTTCATGCGCGCCAAGAAGGACGAGATTCCCTACGGCAGCGAGCGCTACGGCAACGAGGCCAAGCGCCTGTACGGGGTGATGGACAGGCACCTCGCGAAGAACGACTACTTCGCGCCCGAGTACTCGATCGCCGACATGGCGATCTATCCCTGGGTGGCGCGCTACGAATGGCACCGCGTCGACCTGGCCGCGTTTCCGGCGGTGAAGCGCTGGTACGACAAGGTCGGCGCCCGGCCGGCGGTGGTAAAAGGGATGGCCGTTCCCAGCTAGACTGGCGCGTATGGCGGCCGATCTCTCGAAGATCTCGCTGTTCCAGGGCCTGAAGCTCGACGATCTGCGCGCGCTCGGCGCGCGCACCGAGGTGCGCGAGCTGCCGGCCGATACCATGCTCATCAAGCAGGGCGATCCCGCCGACTCGCTGCTGGCGATTCTCAAGGGCAAGGTCAAGGTCTATCTGGTCGACGCCAACGGCCAGGAGTTCGTGGTCGACGTGCGCGGCGCGGGCGGCTACGTCGGCGAGATGATGCTCGACGACAAGCCGCGCTCGGCCTGGGTCAAGACGCTCGAGCCCTCCGCGTTCGCCGTGATCCCGCGCACCGAGTTCAAGGCGCTGCTGATGGCGAATCCCGAGCTCTCGCTGCAGGTGATCAAGAACCTGATCCGCCTGGCGCGCGGCCACAACATCCGCACGCTCGAGGACGTGCGCACCCGCGGCGAGCTGCAGCTCTATATCGAGCAGCTCAAGGTGACCAAGGGCAAGGACCAGCCGAGCGTAAAGCGCTGGGTGAGCGCGAAGCGCTGGGTGCTGCTTTTGCTGCTGGTGTTCGCGATCCTGCAGTTCTACTTCATGGACGTATTCATCGAGATGATGTCGATCAGCGGCCGCATCGCGCCCTAGCGCTTCTTCGCGTATTTGGCGAGGAAGGCGTTGATCTCCTCGACCCGCAGCTCCCGCTCGCCGGGAAGCGGCTTCGAGCCCACCACGCGGTTCATCCACTCCATGTTTTCCTGCATGCGCGCCACCACCGAGCGCCATTCCGCCGCGGTATGGCGCTGCGGATCGGGCAGCGTGTGGCACTGGTTGCACGCCACACGGAACGCCTCTCCCGCGGGCCGGTTCACCTCCGGATAGCGCACCGGGTCGAGTGGCTTCTGGGCGTGGCGCGCAAGGTAGGCATTGATTTCCCGGGTTTCGTCTGCGCTCGGCGCCTTGACCCCGGCCATCATCTCCGCCATCAGGACGCCCATGTTGCCCTTGCCTTCCATGCGCACCACCATGCGCTGCACGATGCCCGGCCACTTCGCCGGGTGGTGCATCGCCGGGTTCGGCAGGTTGTGGCATTGCACGCAATAGGCGACCACCAGCTTGCCGCCACGCGATTCGCGCTCGGGCAGCTGCTCGAGCGAGAAGGTCGGCGGCAGGATGCGCTCGAGCATCGGCCCGTGCGGACTCGATTCCCAGCGCTGGCGCGCGTCGCCGATCTCGTCGGCGAGCGCTGCGCCCGCGAACAGGAAAAGAATCAGGAAAAGCGGCATCAGCTAGAGCGTATGAGAACGCTCGCCCCGGGAAAAGCCCAGTAGCGGCCGTTTCACACCGCGCCCGACGGCCAGCACCTTGAACAGCTCGCCCATCTCCGCGGGCGAGAGCAGCTGCTGCGCCTCGGCCGCGATCGGCGCGTAGTGCAGCGCGTTCTCCGCGTTCACTTGCGAGAGCACCTCGGTGATGCCGCAGTTGACGAGGAATTGCGCCTGGGTGGAATAGCCGAGCACGTCGAGACCGGCTGCGCCCGCGGCCACGGCCAGCGCGCTGAAGTCGACGTGCGCGGTGATGTCCTGCTCGCCGGGATGCAGGAACGGGTCGCCGTGCGCGCGGTGGCGGGTGTGGCACATCAGCGTGCCCATCGAACGCTGCGGGTGGTAGTACTCGTGGCGCGGGAAGCCGTAGTCGATGACGAAGATCGCGCCATGCTCCAGGCTGGCCGCCAGGCTGCGCATCCAGGCATTCGCGGCCAGATTGATCTCGCTTTCGTACGGAACCGGCACCTGGAGCGCGCGTGCCGTGTCCAGCAGCTCTCCGCTCGCCGGCCGTTCTGCCCATTTCAGATCTGGGGTGACGCCGCGTTCCTTGATGCCGTCGGCGCGCCACGCTACCGCGTGCACCGGAATCGCGTCCGCCACCTCATTGGCGATCACCACGCCGCGAAAGCGCTCGGGCAGGCGATCGAGGAACTTGATTTTTCCCCCCAGCCTGGCCGCCTGCCGCGCCCGGAGGGCTGCACTGGTTTCGAGAATCAGATAGTCCCGGCCGATTTCCCCGAGGACCGTCTCCGCCAGCGCGCCGCTTCCCGCGCCCAGCTCGAGGATCGGCCCGTCCAGCTCGCTCAGCTGGCGCGCCAGCGTGCGGCCGAAGAGCGAGCCGAGCTCGGGCGCGGTGACGAAGTCGCCTTCGGCGCCGAATTGGCGCGCGCCGCGCGCGTAATAGCCGAGGCCGGGAACGTGCAGCGCGAGCTCCATGTAGCGAGCGAAGGAAATCCAGCCGCCGGCGGCGGCGATCTCGGCGCGGAGGCGTTCGAGCACGTGGCGAATCTAACCTAGAATCATAGGCTTCATGGATTCACTGCAAGGCAAGGTCGCGCTCGTCACCGGCGGCGCGCGCCGCGTCGGCGCTGCGATCACGCGGCGTCTGCACGCCGCGGGCGCGAACGTGTTGATCCACTACCGCGACTCCGAAGCCGACGCGGCGAAGCTGGAAGGCGAACTGAACGCGGTACGTGCGCGCAGCGCGGTCAAAGTGAAGGCCGAGCTGCTCGCGCCGATCGCGCCGAAGGCGCTGGTCAGTGGCGCGCTGGAGAGCTTCGGCCGCCTCGACATCCTGGTGAACAACGCGTCCACCTTCTTCCCGGTCGAAGTGGGCGCGATGGAGTCCTCGCACTGGGAAGAGCTGATCGGCTCGAACCTGCGCGCGCCGCTATTCATCTCGCAGCAGGCGGCGCCGGAGCTGGCGAAGAACGAGGGCTCGATCGTCAACATCGTCGACATCCACGCGGAGCGGCCGCTCAAGGGTTATGCGCTTTACAGCGTGGCCAAGGCCGGCCTCGCCGCGCTGACGCGCTCGCTCGCGATCGAGCTCGCGCCGCGCGTGCGCGTGAACGGCGTCGCGCCCGGCGCCATCGCCTGGCCCGAGGACGGGCAGTTTCCCGAGGCGGAACGCCAGCGCATCATCGCCACCACGCCGCTCGGTCGCCCCGGCTCTCCCGAGGACATCGCGCGCGCGGTGGCTTTTTTCGCCAGCGCGCCGTACGTCACCGGGCAGATCCTCGCGGTCGACGGCGGCCGCTCGGTGTTTATTTAGGAGGCGTCCATGGCCTGGCTTTGGCTGGTGCTCGCCGGTGTGCTGGAAGTGGTGTGGGCGATCGGCCTCAAGTACACCGACGGCTTCACGCGTCTGGTGCCTTCGGCGATCACGGTGGGGGCGATGATCGCGAGCGTGTGGCTCCTCGGGCTTGCGGTGCGCACCATCCCGATCGGCACCGGCTACGCGGTGTGGACCGGCATCGGCGCGGTCGGAGTCGCGATCCTCGGCATGGTACTGTTCGATGAACCCCGCACCCTGTTGCGCATCGCGTCCATCCTTCTGATCGTCATCGGTATCGCCGGCCTCAAGTTCGTCACCGCATGAAGCCCCAGACCGTCCACCTGCATCGCGACCCGCGCAAAGCCGACTACGAGGCCGGCAAGCTCGCCAAGCGCCTGCGCCGCCAGGTGGGCGAGGCGATCGCCGACTTCGGCATGATCGAGGAGGGCGACAAGGTGATGGTGTGCCTGTCCGGCGGCAAGGACAGCCATGCCATGCTGGATGTGCTGCTGAGCCTGCAAAGCAAGGCACCGGTCGGCTTCGAGCTGATCGCCGTCAACCTCGACCAGAAGCAGCCGGGGTTCCCGGCGCACGTGCTGCCCGCCTACCTGGAAGGGCTCGGGGTGCCGTTCAGGATCATCGAGCAGGACACCTATTCGGTGGTCAAGCGCGTGATCCCCGAGGGCAAGACCATGTGCTCGCTCTGCTCGCGCTTGCGGCGCGGCGTGCTCTATCGCGTAGCGACCGAGCTCGGCTGCAGCAAGATCGCGCTCGGCCACCATCGCGACGACATCCTTGCGACTTTCTTCCTCAACCTGTTCCACGGCGGGCAGCTGAAGGCGATGCCGGCCAAGCTGGTGTCGGACGACGGGGCACACGTGGTGATCCGGCCGCTCGCCTACGTCGCCGAGGCCGATCTCGCGGCCTACGCCGAGATGAAGCGCTTCCCGATCATTCCGTGCACGCTCTGTGGCTCGCAGGACAACCTGCAGCGCAAGCAGATCGGCGAAATGCTACGGGAGTGGGAACGCAAATCTCCCGGGCGTGTCGAATCCATGCTACGCGCGCTCACCGAAGTGCGACCGTCGCACCTGCTCGACCGCAAGCTTTTCGATTTCACGAACATGAAGTGACGAAATGCCGGATGCCCTGCGCGCGGCGCATGTCGCGCGCTCGAACTTGTCATCCGCGCGTCCATAGAATGCGTTCTAGCAATCAAGAAACATGAAGACGCGCCGCCTCAGCCGCTTCGTCGCCGCCTCCAGCCTCCTCGGGCTGATCGCGCTGGCCGGTGCGTCGGTCACCGATGAATCCCGCAGCCTTGCCGACGATCCGGCGGTGGGCAACGAAGCCGTAGTGCAGGTCTGGGGCGCGCGCACGCTAGGCATCAAGGGCCTGTTCGGCGTGCACACCTGGATCGCGGTCAAGCCTTCCGGCGTGCCGGAATACACCGTCTACGAGGTGATCGGCTGGCGCCTGCGCTGGACCGACACCGCGCTCGTCGCACGCACCCGCGCACCCGACCGCTGGTTCGGCTCCGCCGGCGAGCTCTACGCCGAGAAGCGCGGCGCGGGCGTCGACGAGCTGATCAAGCGCGTCGCCAAGCTCGCCTCCGAGTATCCCTACGCCAAGGAATACACCCTCTGGCCGGGGCCGAATTCGAACACCTTCGTCGCCTGGGTCACGCGCCAGATCCCCGAGCTGCAGGCCGACCTGCCCGCCACCGCGATCGGCAAGGACTACCTCGGCGGCCGCGTGGTCGGCGCCGCGCCGAGCGGCCGCGGCTTCCAGTTCTCGCTCGCCGGCGTGCTCGGCTTCTCGGCCAGCGGCGTGGAAGGCCTAGAGCTCAACCTGCTCAGCCTCAATTTTGGCGTCGGCCCCGGCGGCCTCAAGCTGCCGCTGGTCGGCCGCATCGGCTCGCCGAAGATCGACAGCGCCCTCGGGGTCGAGCCGCAGGTGAGCGCCGAAGCCGGCACCATCACCAGCCCCTAGCTGGTCTTGACGTAGCTCGCTTCCAGGCAGACGTTGAGCACGGCCTGGCGCTTCTCTTCCTTCACGAACTTCAGCGCCTTTTCCAGCGCCGGCATGAGCAGCGCGGGCTCGGTCACCCGCTCGCCGAGGCCGCCGGAGGCGCGCACCACGTGCTCGAAGCGCGGCGAGGGCTCGAGCGTGGCGAAGGGCGGCTGCTTGGTTTCCGATGCATGGCCCTTCGGATAGGTGGACAGGGTGGAGCGATGCACCGCCGCCCAGCGCGCGTTGTTCGCGACGACGAACAGCACCGGCAGCTGCATCGACTCCGAGACGTAGTGCACCGCGGTCGGGTTGCCGAACATGTAGGCGCCGTCGCCCACCGCGCAGATCACCGTCTTGTCCTGCGCCGCGAGCTTGGCGCCGAGCGCCGCGCCCATCCCCCAGCCCAGGCCGCCGGCGGACGGATTGCCGAAATAGCGCCCCGGCTCCTTGATCGTCATCTCCTCGAGCACCGTCGGGTACTCGTTCACCAGGATGGTGTTGGCGTCGAGCAGCTTGTTGACGCAGGCCGACAGCCACTTGCCGGTGATGGTGGCCGGCATGGGCTCGACCCCGGCGCGCGCTTTCTTGCGCACGCTGTCCGAATAGGCGGAAATCGTCTTGCGCCGCTCCTCGATCTGCTTCACCGACACCGCCTGCTTCTGCGCCGCGCGCCAGAGTGTCTGCAGAGTGGGCGCCACGGCGCCGGTGAGCGCGAGGTCGGTGCGGAAGCCGCGCAGCGGGTAGCGCGCGAACAGCGGGTCCGGGCCAATGTGGATGATCTTTGCGTCGGGCTTGGGCTGCCCTTCCTTCGGGATCCAGGGCACGTCGCAGTCGACCACCAGCACCACGTCGGCTTCCTTCAGCAAGGTGTGCGGATCCCAGCCGCATTGCATCGGGTGCTCGGTCGAGAGTGCGAGGTGGCGCGGCCGGTAGTGGATCACCGGCACCGCCAGCGTCTGCGCGAGCTGCTCGATGGCGCGCGACGACTCCGCGGTGCGGCCGCCATTCGCCGTAATGAGCAATGGATGCTGCGCGGCGCCAAGTAGCCGGGCGGCTTCTTCCAATGCGTCGGAATCGGCGGCCGGAGGGGAGGCGGGGACGATGGTGGGGTTCGCTGAAAAACTCCCCGGGAAGGAGGAGGCCAGGATCTCCCGGGGCAGCGTCACGTAAACCGGGCCTTGCGGTTCGCTCTTGGTAATCGCGAGCGCGCGGTCGATCACGGTCTCCACCTGCTCGGCGTGACGCAGCTCGTAGTCCCACTTCATGAACTCGCGCATCATGCCGCCCTGGTCGAAGTGCTCCTGGGCCCAGTGGATGTAGTTGTTGCGCGCAGCGGTGAGCGCGCCGGACTCGGTGATCGGCGTGCGCCCGGCGGTGAACAGGATCGGCACGTTCTGGCGCGAGGCGTTGATCAGGCCGTTGATCGAGTTCGCGGTGCCGACCCCGACGTGCACCATCATCGCCTGCGGCTTGCCGGTCACCATGGCGTAGCCGTGCGCCATCGCCACGCCCATGTTCTCGTGCGGCACGATGACGATTTGCGGCAACCGCCAGCCGAGCTTCTGGCCCTTCGCATAGGCCTCGACCACCGGCGCGAAATCGGTGCCGCCGTTCGAGAACAGATACTCGATGCCGCGCATCGCGAGCAATCCCAGCCACGCGTCGGCTGCCGTTTCGGGCTTGAACCCTACTTTTTCGGGCTTGGATGCGGCGGTGCCCGGCTTGGACGCAGCAGGCTCGGGCTTCAGGGTGGGCTCGATTCTGGGGGCGGGCTCGGGTTCCTTCGGAGCGGGGCGCTTGCCCGCTGGCGACTCCGCTTTGCCCGCCGGCGACTCTGCTTTGCCCGCCTTCTTGCCGAGAGGCAGGGTGTCTGCGACGTTCTGCGAGACCGGCGCGGCGGGCTTTGCGGCCGGGGACTCGGCCTTCTTCTTGTCGGCCGAGGCCTTGTCGTTGAGAGGCTGAGTCTTTTCGATATCCATGAGGCCGATGTTAGTTGCAGATAAACGGTCCAAGGCCCAGTCGGCGGATTGTCAAACTGGATTTGACAGGCTAAGCTTACGGGGTGAACTGCGCGGAGCGCCTGGTCGAGATATTCGGGTCCCAGGCCGACGTCGCCCGGGCCTTCCAGCTCGACCGCGCGGTGGTGCACAACTGGATGAAGACCGGCTACGTGCCGGCGCGCTGGGCGGGCGAAGTCGAGCGCATCACCGATGGCCGGATCAGCGCGGTCGACGTCATCAACGAAGCCAGCACGAAGAACCCGGTGCGCGTGAAGTCGCGCCCGGAGAACGCGCCGTTTGGAATTTTCTCCGAGGAAAACATGAGCCAGTTTGCCCCCGCCAAGCGCATCCAGTCGTTCCATCCGCCGCAGCGCACGCTGATGGGACCCGGTCCGACCGAGATCCATCCGCGGGTGCTGACGACGATGAGCCAGCCGGCGATCGGCTACCTCGACCCGGTGTTCGTCGAGATGATGGAAGAGCTGAAATCGCTGCTGCGCTACGTCTACCAGACCAAGAACGCGCTCACCTTCCCGCTCTCCGGGCCGGGCTCGGTCGGCATGGAGTACTGCTTCGTCAACATGGTGGCGCCGGGCGACAAGGTCGTGGTGTGCCAGAACGGCGTGTTCGGCGGCCGCATGCTGGAAAACGTGATCCGCTGCGGCGGCACGCCGGTGCTGGTCGAGGACAA
>Ga0134121_10000799_pt1 | contig 32699 bp, 26 predicted proteins | sample KB301_FD_96463 | JGI IMG/M metagenome (GOLD analysis project Ga0134121, IMG submission 96463) | Terrestrial soil microbial communities without Nitrogen fertilizer from Kellogg Biological Station, Michigan, USA - KB3-0-1 | ecosystem: Environmental > Terrestrial > Soil > Unclassified ...
CCTTGGCGAAGTTGTCGACGTGGGTGTCCCATCCGTCCTGGTGGATCTCGACGAACCGGACGCCCGACTCGAGGAGGCGTCGCGCCGCGAGGCAGCGCCGGCCGAACGTCGACGTCCCGTACCTCTCCCGGTCGCGCGCCGGCTCGGCGTCCAGGTCAAGCGCCCGAACGAACGGCGTGTCCGACAGCTCCTCGATCTTGCGGAGCATCTCCTCGCGGCCCGCGAGGACCTCGGCGGGATGGGCGCGGTCGAAGTCCTGGTCGAGGGCCCGGAGGAACTTGATGCGCTCCTTCTTCCGTCCGACGGCGCGCAAGGACTCCAGCGCCTGGGGCAGGTCCTCGATGGAGAAGGGCGCATGGCCCGCTCCCAGGAACGCGGGACCGAATCCGGCGGCGCCGAGCGACACGTACTTCGGGATCCGGGCCTCGGGTGTCTCCTTGGAGATCATCGCCCCGAGCGCCGGGCGGGCGAATCCTTCGACGAGCGGGTACCCCGTGTGGAAGAGATACTGCCCGCGCAGATGGTCACCTTCCTTCGAGCTGATCGACCGGACGATCGACAGCTTGTTCATCCGCTTGGCGATCTGCGGCAGCCAGGCCGCGATCCGGACGCCCCGCGCGGCGGTTTCGATGGCCTTCGTCGGCCCGCCCGTCTCTTCGCCGGGCTTGGGATCGAACGTGTCGACGTGGCTCGGCCCGCCGTCCATCCACAGGACGACGCACCGCTTCGCCCGGCCGGTCGACTCCTGAGCAAAGAGTCCGTCTTGGCGATTCCGGAGCGCGTAGGCGAAGAAGCCGCCGAGCGATCCGCCGAGGAAAGTCCGTCTGTTGCAGCAGTTCATATCAGTGGTTGAAAAAGAATTCATTCGAATTGGCCAGCGCGAAGACGATTTCGGCCGGCGCGCGACCCCGGCAGAGCTCCCGCTCCCGGGCGTTCGGCGCCCGCGAGAGGAGCCGGAGATAGAGCTCGTCGAGTGCCCCGTCGGGCGTCTTCAGATCGAACGTCAGCTTGGTCATCACGTCCTGCACCGTCTCGCGGTATCGCCAGACGTTCGAGAAGTCCTCTCCGAACGAGCGGCCCACCAGCGCGCGGAGGAAGGCGTCCCGCCGCTTCCGGAACTCGCCGGCATCGAGCGCGGCGACGAGCGAGTCGAACAGCTGCTCCGGGGTCATCGGCTTCAGCACCCGGTAGGCGAAGAGGGCTTCGAGCCGGGGATCTCGTGCGTCGCGGTGCGAGGAGCGCCGATACGCGTCCGACGCGCAGATCGTCCGGATCATCGCCCGGACGTCGAAGTTCGTCCGGACGGCCTCTTCCGCCAGGAAGTCGAGGAGCGCCGGGACCGAGGGCTTGTTCTTGAGGCTGAAGTCGTCCGGCGGGTCGACGATCCCGCGGCCCATGAAGTGGTACCAGAGCCGGTTGGCGAAATTCCGCGCGAAGGGCTTGCTCGTCGTGATGAAGTAGGCCAGGTCCTCGCGCCAGCGCGACGTGACGGGCTGGGCGCCGGTCAGGAACTTGGGCTTGGGGCCTCCGGCGCGGTCGGGGTTGTCCCGGATCCGCGAGTTGCCCGCCGGGAGGTCCTCCTTCTGGAGCGGCACGAAGAACCGCGCCATGTCCTCGTAGTCCTGCTGCGTCCACCGGTCGAACGGATGGTCGTGGCACCGGGCGCAGTCGAGGCGGATGCCCAGGAACGTCCGCGAGATCTTGATCGCCGGGTCGACCGAGTTGTGGAGGATGAAGTTGACCGAGCCTTCGACGCTCGAGACTCCGGACGCGGCGACGAGCTCCGCCGCGATCTTATCGAACGGGGCGTTGTCGCGGAACTTCTTCTCCAGCCAGAAGCGCAGCCCGTCCCGCTGGGAGTTGAACGCGCTCGCGTAGCCGTTCAGCATCGCGGTCCAGGTCTCGGACCAGAACCGGGGGAAGTCCGGGCTCGAGAGGAGCTCGTCGATCTTCGCCGCCCGGTCGGGCTTCGCGAGGAACGCCTTCAGCTCGTCGATCCGCGGCACCCGCCCGATCAGGTCCAGGCTCGCCCGCCGCAGGAACTCCGCGTCGTCGCACAGCGGCGCGGGGCGGACGCCCGTCTCCTCCCACTTCCGGGTCAGGAGCCCGTCGATGCCCGGCTCTCCGGCCCCGCCGCAGAGCACGAGGGCCAGGACGAGGCTAGTCCTTGAGATCATTCTTCTTCGACTCTTTCTCGAGCCGGTCGACTTCCGCCAGGATCGACTCGATCTCGCCCTTCGACGCGGCCTTCAGGGTGAGCCCCGAGTCCGACTTGTCGAAGTGCTTCTCGATCCAGCTCTTCAGCCCGTCGTAGCCGCGGACCGAGAGCGCCTCCTTCATGGTGCGCTCGACCTCGAACTTCCCGTACCGCGAGGTGAAGATCTCCCGGAGCTCCGCATCCTCGAGCTTCTCGCCCCACATCGAGACGATCTTGAGCCCGCGGTCCTCCTTCTCGGCGGTGCGGGCGGGGTCCTTGATCTCGCCGCTCACTTCTTCGGCGACCTCGGGAAGGACGCGGTACTTGCCGTCCGCGTCCTTGGACAACGCCTTCTTGATCTGCGCGGCGATGACCTTCGCGGGGTCGGCCTCCTCGCCACCGACGTTGACGTCCAGGAGCGCGAGCACGGCGTCGGACTGGAGCATCTTGCGGAACATCTCGGTGCGGGCGTCGCTCCCGCGCATCCGCGAGGCCAGCTGGCGGCCCGGGTCGCGGAGCAGGCCGACCTTGACCCGCGCCTGCTCGTAAGCATCGAGCGACTTTGTCACCTGGTCGTAGGCTTTTTCGACCAGCACCTTGCCCTTGGGAGTCTCTTCGAACACCTCGGGGAGCTTGCGCGCGAGCTCCTCGGACGAGCCGCGCAGCTTCTGGATCGCGGGCTCGATGTCGTTGATGTCCGCGTTGTCGAGCGACTTCTTGAGCAGCATGCAGGCGAAGAGCGGGTCGGAGCCCGCCTTCTTCAGCCGCTGGTGGAGGTCGTCGAACGAGGCCAGCTTCTCGCAGACCGAGGCGAGCTGCGTGGAGACGTCCTTGGACGCGTCCATCATGGCGCCGCCCACCTTGCAGAACTTCTCGGCGAGGTCCTGGCGGGCGTCGGGGATGTAGAACTTGCCGTCCTCGCCCTGGGCGAACAGCTCGCCCAGTTTTTTCAGGATGACGTAGATGTCGGGGCGGCTCCGCTGGCGGAGGTCGCGGAGGTAGAGGGCGTCGACCGTGGCCGGATGGGAGAGGTACCGCTTGAGCTTCGCGTTGATTTCCGGCGTGTCGGCCAGGTTGTCGGCGACTTCCTTGACCATCGGCCGGATCCGGTCGATCTCGGCCTTCGACGTCTTGTAGTCCTGGACCAGGTGGGCGCGGAACTCCTCCTGGCCCTTGCGGAGCTTCAGGGCGCCGCCGACCTCCTCGAACCGCGCCCGGAAGTACTCGGGGACCGCGTCGCGCTCGGACTCCTTCCGCAGCGTCTCGGCCGCTTTCTCGATCCGGTCCCGAAGGACGACCTTGCCGGGTCGGGTCGTCACGGCCTTCTGGAATCGGGCGACGGCGGGGTCGCTTCCGGGAACGATCTGCTTGCCGAACGCCTCCAGGCGGCCGTCGAGGTCCTCCTGGGGGGGCAGCGCGAGCAGCAGGGCAAGGGCGAGAGTCCGCATGATTCATCCTCCGAGGTTCGTCTACCCCGGGATACGGAATGAGCCCCGGAATCTCTCACTTGAGAGGAACAAAAACGACGGTCGTTTTTGTTCCTTTAGGGGAAGAAGCGGGCGAGGTACTGGAGTTCCGCCTCGTAGTCCTCGCGGGAGAGGGAGTACTCCTGGATCTGCTCGCGGAGGTAGTCGGCGACTTTCTTCTTGCCGCGGTGGATCAGGTTGTGGTCGATGCCGGAGGCCCCCTCCAGCACCGACTTCTGAAGCGCTTCGTGATAGTTGGGGTGCTCGCGGGCAAGCCGGGCCAGCGAGAGTTCCACCAGGTGGCCCACCCACTCGCGGTCGAACGACTCGTCGGGCTCCTGCGAGGAGACGTCGACATTCTCGAGGCTCCGGACGTTTCCGCCGCCGCGCTTCTGGGCTCCCTCCCGCTCCCGGTGGTGGCTGATCACATGCCGGGTCACCGCCAGGAGCAGGCTGCGGAACCGGCCGCGCGACGGATCGGCTTTCGCAAGCACGCGGTCCTGGAGGAGCCGGAGGAAGACCTCCTGCGCGAGGTCCTCGGCGTCGTTGGGCAGGCCGCGGCGGGCGATATAGGAGACGATCGGGCCGCGGTACTTGAGCGCGAACTCGCGGAGCGCCGTCTCTTCTCCCCGGTCGGCGCCGCGGATAACGGTCCAGAGGGTGCTTTGAAAGTCGCTCACTTTTTCTTCGGCAGCTGCGCGATCTCCGCTTCCAGCTCCTCGCGGAAGTTGGGATCGAGGGCGATCGCCCGTTTCCACGCCGCCTCGGCGCCCGCGGAATCTCCGGCCAGCGCCTTGGCGAAGCCCGTCCACTTCTGGACCCAGGCGTTCTCGGGCGCGCGTCGGTCCGCTTCCGCGAGGTCGGCGACCGCCTCCCGGTTTCCGGTCAGCATGCGGGCGACCCCGCGGGCGAACCACGGCTCGAACCGCCCTTGGTCCCGGCCGATCGCGGCCGTGAGCTGCTTCACCGCCTCCTCCGCCGCGGGCGTCGGATCCTTCCGCTGGGCGAGCAGGCCGAAGCCCCAGAGGATGCACGCCGTCCCATGGGCCTGGAGGATCGGCAGCGAATCGGGACGGAGCTGGCTGCCCGTCCGCAGCTTCTGGACGGCCTCTTCGACCAGCTTGAACGCCGGGGCCTCCATCTTGCGGAGGCCTCGGGGGCCGGCCTTCAGGCTGTCCCAGCAGAGCAGGGCGAAGACGAAGTAGGACCCTTCGTATTTCGGATTGATCTCGAGCGCCTTCGACGTCGCGCGGAACGCCTCCTGGAGCTGCTCGGCGCTTTCGCCCCGACCCTTCAGCGCATGGGACAGCGCCAGGCCGTTCCACGCCTGGACGTAGCACTCGCGCACCGCGATCGCGCTCTGGTACTGGGCGGCCGCCTCGTCGTGCTTCTTCATCAGCAGATAGAGGTCGCCGCGGAACTTGATCACCTCCTCCGGACGCTTCTCCTGGAACTTGCTCAGCCGGTCCGTCTCGGCGAGCGTCGCCTCGACGGCCTTCTGCTTGTCGCGCGCGAGCCGGAGGAACGCCTTCGCGAAGTCGCGATACCAGTCGTCCAGGAATCCCGCCGAGAGACCCGCGTCGAGGTCCTTCTCGACCTTCCTCAGCAGCCGCTGCGACTCCGCTTCGTTCTTCTGGTGCGCCTCGCGGAGCAGCTCCTCCCAGGTCAGCCGCGACCGCTCGAAGTAGTCCTCGCCGATCGGGCCGGCGCCGGCCTCGATCGCGCGGTCGAGCTCCGCGCGGGCCTCCGCCATGCGGCCCATGTGGAGGTACGCGCGGGCCGCCGCGGAATGAGCCTGGTGGCGCAGGACGGGCGACAGGTCGGGCCGGGCGAGGACCCGGCCCAGGTTCGTCACCGCCGTCTCGAGCTCCGTGTAGGACATCTCCCGCGCCCGCTTGTAGAGGTTGACCTGCCAGTCCTTGACGCGGGCGACTTCGGGGAGGATCGCCGCCTGGGCCTCTTCGAACCGCCGCCGCTCGCGCCAGCCCGAGCTGCCGAAGATCGATGCGACGGCGATGAGGGCGACCGCGATCGCGACCGCCGCCGAGATCCGGGGATGGCGCCGGATCCGCGAGGCGATCCGCTCCCGGAGCGACGGCGGCCGGGCGGCGATCGGCCGGCCTTCCTTCCAGGCGCGGAGGTCGTCGGCGAACGCGCGGGCCGACGCGTAGCGCCGCTCGGGACGCTTCGCCATCGCCTTCAGCGCGACGATTTCCAGGTCGCGGGGGAGCCGCGGATCGATGGATCGGGGCGACGGAGGATCGACCCGACCGACCTGCGCGGCGACGTCGAACACGCTCGCTCCCGTGAAGGGCTTCCGTCCGGTCATCATCTCGTAGAGCATCGTGCCCATCGAGAAGACGTCGCTGCGGGCGTCGACCTCGCGGCCCGCGGCCTGCTCGGGCGACATGTAGTGCGGCGTGCCGAGCGTCTGGCCGGTCTCGGTCAGCCCGGCATCGGCCGTCTTGGCGATGCCGAAGTCGGCGACCAGCGGCCGGTCGGCGAGGAGCACGTTGGCCGGCTTGAGGTCGCGGTGGACGATGCTTTTCTCGTGCGCGGCGTGGCAGGCGAGCGCCACCTGCTCCAGGACCTGGACCGCTTCGGCGAGCGGGAGCTTCGCCTCGGCGAGGGAGCGCCCGCCGGCGTACTCCATCGCGTAGTAGGGCCGGCCGTCCTCGGCGCCGGCGTCGAAGATCGTGACGATGTTGGGATGGCGGAGCGCGGCGAGGATGCCCATCTCGCGGCGGAACCGCTCGGGCTGGGCGGCCACGCCGCGGTCGAGGATCTTGATCGCGATCTCGCGGCCGAGCTCCGGGTCGCGCGCGAGGTAGACGCATCCGCCGCCGCCGCGGCCGAGCTCGCGGATGAGCGTGTACCGGCCGAACTTGCCGGGCGGCTCCTCGGCGAGCTTGAGGCCCGCTTCGAGCATCTTCGACGCCAGCAGCCGTCCGGCCCGGAGCTGCGCGATCTGGTCGGGGGTGAGCACCGAGTCGAGCGACGGCCGCGACCGGGCCTGCTCGGGCGTGATCCACCCCCGCTCGAGGGCCAGCACGAGCAGCCGATCGGTGTCCGGCATTCTGCTGGATTGTACCGCCGACGCGCCTAGTACGCTTCGCTCATCACGACGCGGCGCGACGAGGGCTGGCCCGTGAGGATGCACTTGCCGGCGCCCTCGGAGCCCGCGGGGCCCTGGCCGTCGAGCGGAATGTTGCGGATGGAGGTCTTGAACCGCTTCGCCATCTCCTCTTCCTGCTCGCGCGTGCCGGCCCAGTGGACCCACGCGAAGCCGCCGCCGTCCTTGAGGAACTTCTCGTAGTCCTCCAGGGTGTCGATGACGCGGCTGTGCTTGGTCCGGAAATCGAGCGCGCGCTGGAAGAGGTCGCTCTGCATCTCGTCGAGGATCGACTTGATCTTTGCCAGCGCCTCGGCGCGGGGAAGGATCGACTTCTTGCGGCCGCGGGTCGCCTTCTCGTCCTCGCCGGGGATCTCCTTGACGATGCGGCGCGCCACGGCGAGCGAGCCGGAGTCGACGTCGCGAGGGCCGACCTCGATGCGCACCGGCACCCCCTTCATCTCCCACTCGTAGTACTTCGCGCCCGGCGTCATCCCCTCGCGGTCGTCGAGGTGGACGCCCAGGCCCTGGGCCTTCAGCTCCGCGACGGTCTTCGCGCACTCGGGCAGGACCTTCACTCGCTCCTCCGGCGTCTTGGAGATCGGGACGACGACCACGTGGGTCGAGGCGATGCGCGGCGGCAGCACGAGGCCGGTGTCGTCGGAGTGGGCCATGATGAGCGCGCCGATGAGCCGCGTCGAGACGCCCCAGCTCGTCGCGTAGACGAACTCGCGCTGGCCCTTGGCGTTGAGGAACTGGACGTCGAACGCCTTCGCGAAGTTCTGGCCGAGGAAGTGGCTGGTCCCGGCCTGGAGCGCGCGGCGGTCCTGCATCATCGCCTCGATCGAGAGGCTCTCGATCGCGCCCGCGAACCGCTCGCCGGGCGTCTTCGCGCCCCGGATCACCGGGATCGCGAGCTCGGTCTCGACGAAGTCGCGGTAGACCTCGAGCATCTGCCGGGTCTCCGCCATCGCCTCGTCCTCGGTCGCGTGGGCGGTGTGGCCTTCCTGCCACAGGAATTCGGCGGTCCGGAGGAACACGCGGGTCCGCATCTCCCACCGGACGACGTTCGCCCACTGGTTGATGAGGATGGGCAGGTCGCGGTAGCTCTGGATCCACTCCTTGTAGGCGGACCAGATGATGGTCTCGCTGGTCGGACGGACGATCAGCGGCTCTTCGAGCTTCGACTCGGGATCGACCTCGACGCCGCTCTTGTCGGCCTTGGCGCGCAGCCGATGGTGGGTCACGACGGCGCATTCCTTGGCGAAGCCTTCGACGTGCTGCGCCTCCTTGCTCAGGAAGCTCACCGGGATGAAGAGGGGGAAGTAGGCGTTCCGGTGGCCGGTGGCCTTGAACCGCGAGTCGAGGCCGCGCTGGATGTTCTCCCAGAGCGCGTAGCCGTTGGGACGGATCACCATGCAGCCGCGGACGGCGGAGTGGTCCGCCAGCTGCGCCTGCTGCACGATGTCCTGGTACCAGCGCGAATAGTCGGCGGCGCGCGGCGTGATCTTGGCGTCGCCGCCGCCGCCTTTGGGGGCCTGGCTCATGTCGTCGATTCTCCGATCGGGAAGCGCCCGATGATATAGAGGAAGGGGGCCCGTGACAACAGGTTGCGCATTCGGTACCATCGGGCCCGTGGCGACGCCTGTTTCCCGGCTCATGGTGGTCGACGACGACCTCGAAGTCCACCGGCTCATCCGCACGATGCTCAAGCGCGGAGAGTACGCCGTCCAGGCGTTCTTCGATCCCGTGAAGGCGCTCCAGTCGGCGGGCGAATCGCCTCCCGACCTCGTCATCACCGACGTGATGATGCCGATGATGGACGGCTGGGCCTTCGTCAAGAGCCTCCGCTCCATCGCCTCCTGCGCGTTCATTCCCGTCATCTTCCTGACGACGGCGAACACGGCGGACGACTACATCCGGGGGTTCCGGCTCGGGGCGGACGACTACCTCGACAAGACCTCCGAGTTCTGGAATCTGGGAGAGCGGGTGGAGAAGGCGCTGGCCCGCCGTCGCGAGATCGAGACCACGGTCCGCATGCCGAAGCCGGATCCGACCAGCTCCCTGAAGGGGAAATTCGACCAGGTCGGCCTGGCGTCGCTTCTGACGGTGCTCGACCTCGGGAAGCGGAGCGGCATCCTGCGGGTGCGGCGCGACCGGCCGGCCGATGAGGGCGTGCTCTACGTGGTGAAGGGCCGGGTCCATCGGGTCGATCTCGACCGCCGGCGGGAGGTCGGGGACCGCGAGGCGGTCTACGACCTGCTGGAGTGGTCGAACGGGACCTACGAGTTCTCGGTGGAGAAGCTCCGCGTGGCCGACCAGGTGGAGATGACGACGGCCGAGCTGCTGCTCGAAGGGGCCCGGCGCATCGACGAGCGCCGAGGCAACCGGCGCTAGTCCAAGTCCCGTGGAACAAAAAAGACCGTCGTTTTTGTTCCGTTACTCGGACGTGATAATGACGCGCTCCAGGTAGTCCTGCAGGGCCGCCGTCTGCTTCTGGATCTCGTCCCTCGCTCCGGCCGCGGCCGCCTCCTCCAGCTTGCGCCCGATCTCGGTGATCGGCGGGAAGCCGTACGAGGTGCCGATCCCTTTCATGTTGTGGCCCATCACGCGGATCGGATCGAGCTCGTTCCGGCCGAGCGCGTCGCGGATCGCGCCCACTTCCTTCCGGCGCGCGTCGAGGAAGCCGGGCACCATGTCGGCGACGATCGGCCGCACCTTCACCACGATCCGCTCCTTGGGCGAGGGGGCCGTCGACGCCGGCGCTTTGGGCCGCTGGAGGATCGACTTCACGACCCGGCCGAGGTGGGTTCTCAGGTCTTCGCCCTTGCGCAGCACGACCGACACCGACGTCTCCAGCTGGCGCACCTCCTGCATCGTCAGGATCTTCGCCGTGGCGACGACCACCGGGAGCGAGAAGTACTTCGCGTCGCGCCGGATCGTGTCGAGGAAGGTCATCCCGTCCATCACGGGCATCATCAGGTCGAGGATGACGAGGTCGGGCTTGAACGTGTCGAGCCGCCGCAGCGCGTCCTGGCCGTCGACGGCCATCTCGATCTCGGCCTTCTCGTCGGCCAGGTATTCGGCCATGATCTGGCGGGCGTCGGCGTCGTCGTCCACGACCAGCACGCGGCTCCTCCCGGGCTTCACGTTGCGCCGCAGCACGCTGCAGAGCTCGTCGCGGGCGACGGGCTTGTTGAGGAGGTCCGCCGCGCCGAAGATCGTGCCGCGGTTCTCGCTGCCCACGATGCTGACGACGACCACGGGGACTTCGGTCAGCGCGGGATCGGCCTTGATCTGGCGCAGCGTCTCCCAGCCGTTCATCCCCGGCATCATCAGGTCGAGCGTGATCAGGTCGGGCCTCACCTCCCGCGCCTTCACGATCGCTTCGGGCCCGTTGTTCGCCTCGGCGACGCGGCAGCCGCAGTCGCTGATGTACTGGCGCAGGAGGATGCGCGAGTCCTCCTCGTCGTCGATGACGAGGACGAGCTTGTTCTTGAGCTCCGCGTCCTCGATGATGTGGAGGTCGTGGGAAGGCGGATCGGGGATCAGCTCGGGCCGGAGGATCCGGCTGGTGGTCCCGCGCTCGGGGCCCACCGGGAGGAGATGGACGCTGAACGTCGACCCCTTGCCGAGCTCGCTCTCCACGGCGATGCGGCATCCCAGCAGCTCGCTGAGCGACCGGGAGATGGTCAGGCCGAGGCCCGTCCCTTCGTACTTGCGCGACATCCCCGTGTCCACCTGCTGGAACGCGTCGAAGACCTTGTCCAGCATGTCCTGGGGGATGCCGACGCCGGTGTCGATGACGTCGATCCGGCGCGGGACGTCCGTCTTCGGGTCGCAGATGACGCGGACGGTGACCGATCCCTTCTCGGTGAACTTGATCGCGTTGCCGACCAGGTTGATGAGGATCTGTTTCAGCTTTTCGGCGTCGGTGGGGAAGAGGCCGATGCGCGCCGGCAGGTCGGCCTCGAGCTTGATCTTCTTCTCGACCACGCGGCCTTCGAGCTGGCCCACGGTATCGCGGACGAGGGCGCCGATGTCGACGGAAGTGACGTTGAGGTCCACCTTGCCCGCTTCGATCTTCGAGAGGTCGAGGATGGTGTTGATCAGCCCGAGGAGATGCTTGCCGTTGCTCAGGATGCGGTCCAGGTAGGTCGAGTCCTGCGTCGTCAGGTGCTTGCCCTTGCCCCGGAGGACGACGGTGGAGAAGCCGATGATCGAGTTGAGCGGCGTGCGGAGCTCGTGGCTCATGTTGGCCAGGAACTCGCTCTTGGCGTGGTTGGCCAGCTCGGCCGAGACCTTGGCCTTCCTCAGCTCCTCCTCGTTCTTCTTCCGCTCGGTGATGTCGCGGATGAAGGCGTTGAAGAGCTGGCCCTTCGACTGCTTCAGCGGGGTGATGGAGAGCTCGACCGGAAACTCCGTCCCGTCGCGCCGCATCGCGGTGATCTCGATGCGCTTGTTGAGCACGGGCCCTTCGCCGGTGGAGGCGTAGCGCTTCAGCCCGATCTCGTGGGCCTCGCGGTACTGGAGCGGGATGATGAGCTCGCCCAGCTTCTTGCCGACCGTCTCCGGCTTGGTCCAGCCGAAGATCGCGGCGGCCTGGGGATTCCACTCGACGACCTTTCCCTCCATGTCCATCGTGATGACGCCGTCGAGGGCGGACGTGACGATCAGCCGGGTCCGCTCCTCCGATTCGAGGAGCCCGGCCTCGGCGGCGCGGGCGCGGGCGTTGTCCTGCGTGGCCTGCTCCCACTCGCGGCGCAGCCGCTGGGCGATCGCGTTGAACGACTTCGTCACGCGGCCCAGCTCGTCGTGGGTCTCGACGACGAGCTCCTTGCTCGGGTCGCTCCCCATCATCCGCTGCGAGGCGGTCTCCAGGTTGTAGACGATGCCCATGAAGCTGGCGTAGAACGAGATCCAGAGGTAGCCGACGACCGCGAGGATCACCAGGGTGGAGATCCAGGCGATGTTCCGGCGGCCCTTGTGCTTGTTGATGCGGTCGTCCATGAGCTTGTCGAGCTGCTTCACCGCGCGGTCCCAGAGCTTGGAGCTCATGTCGAGCGGCTGCTTCCGGGCCTCCGCGGCGGCCTCGGGCGTCAGCGTGATCGCCTTGGCCTTGATGAGGTCGCGCTCCAGCCCGTCGATGTAGGCCTTCGTGGTCAGGACGAACTCGTCGTAGGGCTTCTCGAGCTCGGGCCGCGCCGTCTGGGACGGGTTGTTCTTGAAGCTGAGCTCCGCGCCGTTGCGGCAGTCGTCCAGGTTCGACCGGATCAGCCCCAGGAGCACGATGAACTGGGCGCGGTCCTCGGGAGTCGGATTCTTCCGGAAGGCGAGATCCTCGCTGTCGATCGCGACCCGCAGGAGCAGCGCCTGCCCCTCGTGGAGCTTCAGGAGGATCGCGTCCATGAGGTAATAGGTGTCGAGGTCGGGATCCAGGATCAGGTTGGACGTGTCGCCGACGTGGCTGTACAGGCCCCGGATCTCGTTCATGAAGTCCGCATAGAGCTTGTCCGCCTTGTCCGGGGACGAATCGATGGACTCCTTCTTCAAGTACCTCCAGTTCTCGCGCATCGCATTGAGCTTCGACGTGGAGTCGAGCTGGGTGCCGAGCCTCTGGTCGACGGCGTCGACGGCCCGGAGATCTTCGTCGATCTCGGACAGCTTCCGCACGAGCTCCGGCCGCGTCGTGTCCTGGCCCCGGTGGTAGACGCGAGCCAGGCGCCGCGCCTCGCCGGCGTCCAGGAACAGCTTGACCATCGGCCGCAGGTACTGGGTGCCGACGGTCTCCTTCACCGTGAAGTCGATGCGCTCGCCGAGCTCGAGGAGCAGGAAGTACATGATGAGCCCGAGGGCCGCGAGGAAGAAGACGCTGATGAGCAGGAACTTCCGGGGGTACGTCAGCCGGTTCATGAGCCCGATGGCCGGGAGGAGCAGGACGCTCTGCCGCCGCACTTTCCGGACTTCCGTGCCCTGGTCGTCGCTCATGGTGGCCTAAGTGAGGAATCGCTCGATCGCCTTGAAGAGCACCTGCTCGTCGATGATCGGCTTGGAGACGTAGTCGTTGAACCCGGCCTTGAGGAACTTCTCGCGGTCGCCGTGCATCGCGTGGGCGGTGAGGGCGATCACGGGCAGCGTCCGCAGATGGTCGTCGGCGCGGATGTGGCCCAGCACCGCGATGCCGTCCATCCCCGGCAGCGAGACGTCCAGGAGGACCAGGTCGGGCAGGCTCTCGCGGATGCCCTCGAGCGCCGCCTGGCCGGTCTCGTACTCGGTGATCCGGTACTTGTCGCCGAGGAACGCATGGAGGAGGAGCCGGTTGTCGGCGTTGTCTTCCACGACGGCGATGGTTTTCATGGGGCGGACGTTCAGAAGTGTATCACGCGACCCCGCGGGTCGAGGAAATTCAAGGGACGGGACGCCGGACCTTCGTCCCTGCGGTCGCGGCCCGGAACGACACCCGGTTCCGGCCCGCATGCTTGGATTCGTAGAGCGCCCCGTCCGCGGCCGCGACCAGGGCCTCGGAGGAGCCGGTTTCCGTCGGCACCATCGTGGAGATGCCGAGGCTGATCGTCACTCGCGTCGCCGTGGTCGAGGCGGCGTGGTCGATCGCCAGGGATTCCACGGCCGCCCGCATGTGCTCGGCCACCGCGCGGGCCCCGGCGGCATCGGTCGAGGCCAGCATGGCCACGAATTCCTCGCCGCCGTAGCGCGCCACGCAGTCGCCGGGACGGGACACCGTGTCGCGGAGCGCGATCGCCACCCGTTGCAAGCAGTCGTCGCCCGCCAGGTGGCCGTAGCGGTCGTTGAAGTTCTTGAAATGGTCGATGTCGACCAGGATCACGGAGAGCGACGTGCTGTCCCGCGCGGCCCGTTTCCATTCCCCCGCGAGCAGCTCGTCGAACCGCCGGCGGTTGGTGATCCCCGTCAGCCCGTCCATCGCCGAGAGCCGCTGGAGCTCGCTCTTCGCGGCCGCCAGCCGGTAGGTCGTCTCGATGAGCTCGGCTTCGCGCTGCTTGCGCTGGTCCATCTCGGCCTTGAGGCGGAGGACCGACCTCACCCGGGCCGCCAGTTCGACCGGGTTGATGGGCTTGGTGAGGTAGTCGACCGCGCCCGCCTGGAACGCTTCGGCGAGACTGGCGTCGTCGGCGCTCCCCGTGACGACGATGATGGGGATGTCGCGGAACCGGGGATCGCCCGCGATGCGGCGGCACGCCTCGATCCCGTGCATCCCGGGCAGCTGGAGGTCCATGAGGATGAGCTCGACCGTCGCGGCGGGCGGGCTGCCGTCGGCGCCGAGCAGCCGGAGCGCCTCGGGGGCCGAGTCGGCCACGAGGAACTGCCGGTGGCCCGCGTCCTCCAGGAACCGCTGGATGAGCAGGCGGCTGTCGAGGGAGTCGTCCACGATGAGGATGGCCATTCGGGGGGACATTCTACGCCCTCCGAACGGCGGGGGGAAGGGGTGTTCCGCCGGAGATTCCCGCCGCCCTTGCGCCCGTTCCGAGCCATTTGTTACCATCCTCGACCTTACTTTTTGGGTCGGAGGACGGATGCTGGCGCGCAAGAAAATCGCGGTCATCGGCGCGGGGAAACTGGGCGAGACGCTCATCAAGGCGCTCCTCGAGGCGAAGGTCGTCCAGCCGGAGCAGATCACCGCCACGACGCGCCACGCCGAGACCGGGGAGCGGAAGGCCAAGGCCTACGGGATCACCGCCACCACCGACAACGCCGCCGCGGCGAAGAACGCCGACATCGTCATCGTCTCGGTGAAGCCCCAGGTCATGGGCGAGGCCCTCGCCTCGATCAAGAAGGTCGTCGGCAAGAACACCATCGTGATCTCCACCGCGGCCAGCGTCTCGACGGCGTTCATCGAGCGGGCGCTGTCCGGCGGCGTCCCCGTGATCCGGACGATGCCCAACACCGCGTGCCTCGTCCGGGCGGGCATGACCGGCATCTGCGCGGGCAAGCACGCCCGGCGCGAGCACCTGGCCCTTGCCGAAGGCATCTTCGCGGCGCTCGGTCGCGTCCTCGTCCTCGACGAGAAGTACATGGACGCCGTCACGGGCCTGTCCGCGAGCGGCATCGCGTTCATGTACGTCACGCTCGAATCGATGGCGGAAGGCGGCGTCGCTGCGGGGCTGCCCCGCGAGATCGCCACCGAGCTCGCCGCCCAGGCGATGCTGGGCGCCGCCCGCATGGTCCAGGAAACGGGCGAGCATCCCGCGAAACTCAAGGACGTCGTCACGACGCCGGCCGGCACGACGATCGACGGCCTTCTCGAGCTGGAGTCGGGCGGGCTGCGCGTGACGCTGATCAAGACCGTGGTCCAGGCCACGAAACGGGCGGCGGAACTATTGCACGGTTAGGCAATACCTTGAGGTTCCCGCGGCGTCATACTAAGTAGGATGAGCGCGAGCCCCTGGCGGTCCATCGACGAGTCTCCCGCCCGCCGTCCGCTCCGGCAGCTTCCGAAAGCCCCGGCGCCGCCGGTCGACCGCTCCCTGCATTGGATGGAGACCGCCGCCGTCTGGCTCGGCTCCGTCGTCACCCACGCGGTCCTCGGCTGCTTCCTGGTGCTCTTCTACATCGAGGTCCAGCGCGAGCCGGAGCAGACCTACTCCGTCACCCTCTGGCGCACGGCCAGGGGGAAGGACGTCCTCCGGATCGGCGCGCCTGAAGAAGGCCCTCCGACGAAGGGCGTCGACGAGCCGCCCGCGCCGCCGCCCAAAGTAGAAGAGCCTCCGAAGGTCGAGCCTCCCGCTCCCGCTCCGGAACCGGCGCCCGCGCCGGCGCCCGTGGTGAAGAAGGACCCCGAACCCCCGGCGCCGCCGCCGCCGAAGGTCGAGCCCGAAGGCGGCGCGCCCGAGCCAGTCCCGGCCGCTCCGGCGCTCGGCGCGGGAGCCTCCGCCGGCGTGCCGAAGGCCGATCAGCCCGGCCTCGCGAAGCCGTCGGGCAGCGGAGACGTGACGGAAGTCGACATCGACAAGGATCCCACCGGCGCGATCCGTCGCCGCCGGATCGGCGCGCTCTCCCGGCTGCGCGAGGGAAGCCGGAGCGACATCGTCGTCGTCAACGGCGCCTACGACCACATCCAGGACGTGCTCGACCGGCTCGAGATTCCGTACGTGAGCATCGAACCCGAGGATCTGCCGCGGTACAACCTCGGGGCCTGCAAGATCCTGCTTCTCAACTGCCACAACAACTACGCCGGCGGCTTCTTTCGCGTCATGGACACGAAGTCCATCGTCAAGGAGATCGAGGACCTCGAGGAGCGGGAGGCCGCGCTCCGCAGGCGGATCCAGGAGACCAAGGAGAAGCGGAAGGTGTTCGAGCTGGGGCTCGATCTCCTCAAGACCACCTCGCAGCTCTCGGGACTCCGCCAGCAGCTCGCCGTCGTCTCCGGCGCCACCGAGATGATCGAGAACCTCCGGAAGTTCGTCCAGTCCGGCGGCTACGTCTTCACGAGCGACTGGGGCCTCTCGATCCTCGAGCGGGCGTTCCCCGGCACGGTGAAGAACGGCGGCAACATCGGCCCGCGCACCGTCTCGCTGCGTCCCCACGCCGGGAGCAGGAATCCGCTTCTGGACGAGGTGTTCTACTCGGGTCCCTCGACGGGCACGGTGGTCTCGAAGAAGCTGATGTGGGAAGTCGACTCCGCGTCCTACATGATCAAGATCGAGAAGCCGTCGGTCGTCGACGTTCTCGTGGAGACCGGCGACGTGGTGCGGAACCCCGCGGTCGCCGTGACGGTCACGCCGGAGCACGCTTCAGGCAAGGTCCTTCACATCCTCTCGCACTTCCAGCGCCAGGCGACGAAACAGGGAGATTACGCGCTCCAGAATCTCCTGCTGAACTTCCTGCTGGAGAGGATCAAGAAGTAGCGGTCGCGGGAGGAGGGGGTGGGGCGGGGAAGATCTTCAACCATTCCTCTCGGACCGCCGCGGCTTTGGTCGCATCGCCGGCTTTTTCGTAGCAGTCGCGCGCGAACAGCAGCTTTCCTTCGCGATGGGCGGCGTCGCCCGCGTCGCGCCACTCCCCGGCCTCGACCAGGTCGGGGACGAGCCGCGTGATGCCGTGGAGCAGGAACGCGTCGCCCATCTTGATCGCGTCCTTCTTCACCTGGGACAGCCGGGTGCGGTCCTTCGACCGCTCGAAGAACATCATCGCGATCGGGTACTTGCCCGCCTTCACGAAGAGGTCGCCGTAGCGGTTGGCGTCCTCGGCCGTGAGCTTCGGATCCGCGGTGAGCTCGCGGACGCGCTCCTCGGCGGGCAGGTCGGTGTCGGCCATGCGGCGTATTATAGGTTCTCGCGTCGGAAAGTCTAGACGAGCTCGACGGGATCGCCGACGGCGATCGTTCCGCCCTGGACGACGCGGGCGTTGAGCGCGAGCCGGCCCCCGAACTCGCGTCGGATCATGCGGAGGACCTCGACGTCCTGCGCCTGCGTGTCGGGGTCGAACGTCGTCATCACGCACCGTTCGCGCAGGTCCTCGAGGGCGATGACGACCTCCTTGATGCGCAGCGTCCGTCCCTCCCAGCCCCGCTCGGCGAGGCCGTCGACGCCGCCGACGATCAGGTTGGGTCGCAGCCGGCGCCGGTCGTGGCCGAACGCCGCGATCGCGCCGTCCGTCGCGACGAGCAGCGGAAGGATGTCGAACCGGTAGACGCCTTCGTCCCGCACCAGGCGCGAGCCGGGACCTGCGGCCGCTTCGACGTCCCGGTCGACCTCGGGCGTCGCCCACGGCCGGCCGTCGACGAGCGGCTCGCCGGCCGGATCGAGCGTCGCGCGGTGGGAGAGGAGCGCGGGGCGGGAGCGCGACGTGACGAGGCGGTCCATGCGGTCGCGCACCTGGAGGAGGCGGTCGCCCGCGATGCCGTCGGCACGGACGTCCGCCCGCTCCAGCCGCTCGCCCGCCATCGATTTCACCGGGTAGCGCCAGAGTTCGAGGACGTTCACGCTGGTTCAACGTCTTGCGCACCGGCACCATTCCGGAGTAAGGTGAGCGGATGAAAGCCGCCTGGCTGCTCCTTCTGCTTCCGGTCTCCTGCGCTTCCGCGCCGACGAAGCCGCCGGATCCGATCGTCGTGGAGCTCTGGCCGGGGAAGGTTCCCGCGGACGCCGGCATTCCCGGCGAGGAGTCCGTGAAGATCTATCCGTCTCCCCTCGTCGGGCCGACGCCGCTGATCAGCAACGTGAGCCGGCCGTCGATCGCGATCTATCCCGCGCCGAAGGACCGCAACACGGGAACGGCGATGCTGATCTGTCCGGGCGGCGGCTACTGGAACCTGTTCTGGGAGCTCGAAGGGACGGAAGTGGCGGCGTGGCTCAACTCGCAGGGCATGACGGGCATCATCCTGAAGTACCGCGTCCCGCGCCGGCCGAACGACGTGAAGGGCGAGCCCGCGCCCGGCCCGCTCCTCGATGCGCAGCGCGCCGTGAGCGTGATCCGCACCCGCGCCGGCGAGTGGGGGATCGATCCGAACCGCATCGGCATGGTCGGCTTCTCGGCGGGGGGACATCTCGTCTTCGCGACGGCCACGAACTTCGACCAGCGCAAGTACTAGCCGGTCGACGCCGCCGACCAGGCGAGCTGCCGGCCGGACTTCGGCGTGATGTGCTACCCGGGGTACATGAAGGCGGCCGACAAGGACGAGCTGTCGCCGGGGCTTCGCATTCCGCCCGGCACGCCGCCGATCCTGCTGGCCCACGCGTACGACGACTCGACGAAGGTCGGCGGCTCCATTCCCGACCACAGCGCGGTGACGTTCCTCGCGCTCAAGCGGGCGGGCATTCCGGCGGAGCTCCACATCTTCGCGAACGGCAACCACGATTTCGGCGTGCGGCAGAACGACAAGCTCACGTCGAGCTGGACCGGCCTCTGCCTCAAGTGGCTGCGCAGCCTGGACCTGCTGAAGCCATAAATCAAACGGTTGCGTTTATGGCTGTTCCAGCCATAAACGCAACCGTTTGATTTATGGCAACCCCCGACTCATTTCGCTGAGAGGAGCGCCTGGGCCTGCTGGGAGTAGAAGCCTTCGGGGTGCTTCTTCACGAAGGCTTCGACCAGCTTTACGAACTTCGGATCCTTGCGGAGCTCGGCCGGATGGGCGGCCAGCTTCTGGAACTCCTTGCCGGTCGCGTACTCGGGCTGCTTCTTGAATTCCGACGCCTGCTCCGAATAGACCTTCGCCGCGTCGCCCGTGAAGTTTCCCGCCATGCCCGACGAGAGCTCCGCGGCGGTGAAGATGTCGCCGGCTTCTTTCAGCTTCGCGATCTCCGCGTCGACCGAGGTCTTCCACGCCTCGACGGCGGCGAGCGACGCCTTCGCCGCTTCCGCGGTCTTCGCGTCCTTGTCTCCGCTGAGCTTGTCGAGCGCCTTCATGCCGGCGTCGACCTTGCCCGCCGTCATCGTCTCCTCGATCCGCGCGACCTTGGCGACGGCCGACGGCGGCGAGAACGAGGGGACGGGCTTGCCCCCGACGTCCTGGAGCAGCTGCTTGACCTTGTCGATGATGGCGTCCGCCCAGATCTGGTAGCCCTTCTCGTTCGGATGGAGAAGGTCCGGCATGACGTCCTTGGGCAGCGTGCCGTCGGCCGTGAGGAACTTCGCGCCGATGTCGAGGTACGCCACGCGCCGCGTCTCGGCGAACGTGACGAACTTCGCGATCAGCTTGTTGACCTCCTCGTTCTTCACGCGCGCGCCGTCGGATGCCTTCTCGGCGCGGGGGAAGATGCCGAGCAGGAGGATCTTGCACCGCGGGTGGCGGTCGTGGATGTCGTTGAGGATCGTCTTGATGCCCTGGGCGACATCGGGGGCGGGATCGCCGTTGTTGGTGCCGATCATGACGACGGCGACCTTGGGGGAAAAGCCCTCGAGCTCGCCGTTGCGGAGGCGCCAGATCACGTGTTCGGTGCGGTCGCCGCTGATGCCGAAGTTGGCGGCCTTGAGCGGCGCGAAGTATTTGTCCCAGACGGCCTTCCCGCCGCCGCGCCAGCCGTCGGTGATCGAGTCGCCCATGAACAGGAGATCGATGCCGCCGGCCTTCGCGACCTTGAGGAACTCGTCGTGCCGGTTGCGGTCCTTTTCCACGGGGATCGTCGTGTTGGGGCCTTTCCCCTGGGCTGCGGCGGCGGCGAGCAGGACGAGGGCGACGCGGATGAAGGTCACGGAGCTCCTCCCGGGTAAATGGTTCTAATCCGTATACCGGAAGATTTGTCCCGCATCACGGAAATCTTGCGGAATTCCGGTTCCGCTGGAGTCGAAGCGGGGGTCAATGCGCTTTACTTTCGGTTTCCGTCCGGTATAATCCGGTTCCCTCGACGGGCCGTTAGCTCAGTTGGCTAGAGCGTCTGCTCGACACGCAGAAGGTCAGAGGTTCAAGTCCTCTACGGCCCACCATCTCCAGGCTCTTCACCCGCAACGGGGGCAGGCAACGTGAGGGATCTGTCCCCTCTTCTGAGCAGATTCAGGTTCCACGGCCTGAGAGGAAGATCGCGAGAGATGCCCCGAGGGACGCCCAGGCGATGAGCGTCAGCCACAGCGGCACGAGCTTGCCCGCCTTCTTTACCCTGGCTACGCTTTCCTCAAGGTTCTGCCCGGTGATTCCGCGATGGAGCCGCGCCACCCAGAGCGCCGCCGCCAGGCACGAAAGGACGAGCGGCGCGATCGACCAGGAGGCCGCGGGGGAGACGGCACGCGCGGTGAACGCCCAGCCGAATACGCCGACCAGCGCCGCGCCGCCGATCACAACGGCCGCAACCGCAGCCGCGATCCCCCGGTGCAGGCCAAGCGCAATGATCATCGTGCGCACGCCGGATTCGCGGTCCTCAAAGTAGTCCTCCGCCGAGTTGACCTGGATGATCCCCTCCTGGATCACTCCGAACGACGCGGCGACGGCGATGACGAGCGGCGACGGAAGGTCGGCGACGATCCACGCCGCGAGGAGCATCGGCCCCACGAAGACCACGGCCCACACGCAGATGAAATTCCAGACGCCGCGCGCCTTGAGCCGAAGCGGCGGCACCGAGTAGGCATGGCCGAGGAAGAGGCCGAACCCGACTGCGGGCAAGAGGACCCACCGATGAAGCTGCCACCCCAGATGGGCTGCAATCCCGAGCGCGACGACCGCCATCATCCACAGCTGCAAGGTGACGAAGCGAACCCCGAGGCCGTAGACCGCCTCGGAGAGGTGTTTCTTGTATTTGGCGTCCAGGTCGCGGTCCGCGAGGCAGTTGATGACGTCGCCGAAGGCGAAGAGCAGGAAGAACAGGAACAGACCTTCCCAGAAGGCGAAGGTCCTGAGCGGGGTGGCATCCCTGAGGGTCAATAGGACCGGGATGGAAAATATCGGGATTTCCGCGATCCGGAACTCCAGGCGCCGGATCCGGAGCATGTAGACCAGGAACTTCATCATAGGATGTTGACCCGGCGGAGGCGTCGGCGGCTCGCATGGACGAACGAACGCCGCCCGTGGAGCAGAGCATGGTTGTCGGCTACGACGTAGTCCCCCACCCGCCAAGCATGGGCCAGGCAGACTGCGGGATCGTAGATCCGCTCTCTCAGGTCTGCGAGGAACGGCGTCCGTTCCGCGGCCGGGATCCCCTCGATTTCCAGCGCGACGGGATTCAGGTCCTCCACAGGCTCGGCGAAGCGGAGAACGGGCTCCCGGGTGTTCGGATGGCGGTCGAGGAGCGGAGAGGTGAAGCGACCTCCGTAGTGCACCTTCTTCTCGGTGACGTAGGTGATCCGGACGTTCTTCCACTGCTCCCGCCGCACGTCCGGCGTCCTCCCGAGGACGCGGGTTGTGTCGCAGAAAAGCGTCTCACCCCCTTCTCCCTCGGCGGGCGCGGCATCGCAATGAAAGAAGATCGTCGAAGGGACGCGTCCGAGGAACGCTCCGTCCCAGTGGAACGGTACCGCGTGGGTGGTGAACAGGTAATTGGGCGAGCCTTCCTTCACGCGAAGCTCGTTCACTTTGCCGAAATCGAAGTCCTGGAGCTCGCCGAAGGTCCGGCAGAACTCCACCAGCGCGTCGCCGGGAAGGGCGGCGAAGCCTCGGAGCACGAGGACCCGATGCCTGCGGAGTTCACGGTCGAGAGTCTCGGGAGTCAGCACGGAGGCGAGCGCCGTCCCGGGCTCGGCCGTGATCTCCAGTCCGAACGGGAAGAGGGTGCTCATGGCAGCTCGAAGTGGCTGGGCCGGCCATCGCGCTCGACGAGCCGGGCCCCGAGCCGCTCGGCCTCCTCCCGGTGCATGAGCCGGATTCTTCCCTTCGAGCGGACCGCGACGGCGTGCCAGGGGGTGAGCCAGGCGTCCTCCGCCTCCGCGAGCAGGATACCGATCTTGTCCGAATGGGCCGGCTGAGGATGGATTGAAAACCTCAGCGCCGCCGGGAAGCATTCCGCGAGGAGCCGGCTCCACGCGTTGCTCCGCTGGATGACGCGATAGGCGTCCTCCCGGCTCTCGTTGCGGACCTTGGTACGGCTTTTGCCGGCGTCCAGCCCCAGGCGGTCCTCGAACAGGAACCGCTGGATGCCGTTGAACAGCCGACGGTGGCTCTCGTGCAGGCGCGTGCGCTCCTCGAGCGCCTCCAGCGGTTCCGCGTAGTGGGCGGCGAGGTGCCCGCGCATGGCGTGGTAGTCCCCGCCCTCGAACAGGTCTTCCATGGTGAAGGTGTCGAGCGAGCGGGCGCCGAGCCGCCGGATTAGCGCCGCCACATCGCGTCCGTAGCGGGTGATGTCGTCGTCCTTCACCCCGACCAGGTCTCCGAAGACGCGTCCGTCCGAGCAGATAGTGACCCGGAGTCCCGGCGGGTAGACCGCCTGAATCTCGTCACAGACGGACTGGAGGAATCCAAGAGAGACTTCCTCCGCGAGGTCTGGAGAGGGACCGAGCGTCTTACGAGGACTGGGGGACTTCGCGGGGAATGCGGGCAGGACGACGTGCACCGGCTCTTCCGCGCGGACGAATCTCCGCACGAGCGGCAGATGGAGCGCGAGACAACTTGTGCAGGGATGCCTGGCGCAGTCGCCCGAGTCTTCCTGGAGGCGGCGGTGTCGGAACAGCTTCCGCAGGATCATTTCCGCGAGCTTCGTGGCCGCGGCGTCGGGCTCGGGCTCGACCAGCGGTCCCAGAATCGCGTCGACGCGCGATTGAATCCCGCGGCCCAGGAGCTTTGCTGGGAGCGAGTCGGCGACTTCGATCAGGTCGACCGCCAGATCGAGCGTCCGGTGGGTTGCCTCCGTTCCCGGGCTCGTATCCTGCGTCCAGAGCAGGAGGATCGCGAGGTGAGCGGCGTAGAGAGTGCGGGCCCGGACGCGGTCCCCACGGGCGACGACCGCGAAGACGCCCTTCACGCGGTCACGGATGATCTCGGTATGGTCGCCAAGCACGCAAAGGCGGTGGCGCGGGTCCAGAGCAACGGCGAGGAGCGACGCGAACGCGTCGCGGTGAGGCTGGACAAGTTGGAGCTTCCGGTTCATCGCCGCTCGGAAGCGATCCCCGATGCTCCCGTCGGGAAGCTCCGTGACGCAGGAATCGAATTCCGACGCGAGCCGGGCGTAGAGAGCGAAGACGAGGTCCTCGTCGCGGCGGAAGAACAGGAGGGCCCGGTCGAGCGAACAACCCGCGGCGGCCGCGGCGTCCCGGAGCAGTTCGCCGGAAAGCCCCCGGCCCTTGAGCAGCACGACCGCGGCCTCGAGGAGGCGTTGTCGTGTGCGTCGAGCGATGGGGTCCATGGGATTCTATTATTCTAGGGACTTGCGGCTCTGGCAACGCCCATCGAGAGGCGTCGGATTCTTAAAGTGACGCGGGGCGGGGCAGTCACGGATTATCGCGAGAGCCGCTCGATTCCCCGGGTGAAAGAGACTTCGGCGTTCAGCGCCACGTTCAGACACTTGGAAAATCTGAGCTAGCAGGCTCCCATTCCATCGGACGCCCATCTGACGGACCGCATCAGATTGCTTGGGCTAGACGGGCTACGCGGGCTAGAATCCCTTAGATTTCGCGTTTTGGGGAGCTCGCGCGAGATCGACACGCAGAAGGTCAGAGGTTCAAGTCCTCTACGGCCCACCATCCCCCAAGGAGTTACACACGGTTCGAAAATAACTCCTCGAATTTGGGACAAATCTGTCCCACATTTCCCGCAAGCTGTGACCTTCTGCGCGGAAAGCGGAAGGTCACTGCTTACTGAGGTTTTCGCCCCACCTTCCAGTGGAACAAGTCGGGGTTGAGCCCGCCGACGACGGTCACTTTCTCTGTGTCCCCGGGACCTGGGTCCGATCCCACGCTTCCAGTCTGGTACTCCAACGCCTTGCCCGTTCGAGGAGAGACAGGCTCCTGAGGAAGATATCGTGGGCTCAGTTGAGTTAGCAGTTTTGGATACTCTCCACGTTCGGACTCATACCACGCCAAAGCGATCGAGACTCTCCAAAGGAGCAAGTAGAGCAGCGATGCCGCATTGACTTCTAGGAGGCGCGCGTCGGGAACCTCGAGAGACCATTCATCCGCTTGGAAGTCCTCTTGAGGGCCCATCAGCCAGGGCGGCCGGCCAGCGCGTTCTGTCAAATCGCGTGCCGCCCGGTTGATCGCAAGCACTCGATGACTTTTGAGTAGTGACTTGGACCAGAGGTCTCGCCAGGTGGCGGTCAGGTCCGGACCTGGATTGGAGGGGTACCTGGCAACGTTGGCAAATTCCTCGAGGACGTCCTTCCGGGAGAGCGCAGCGTCGACGGAGATGATCCGCGCCAGGGAAGGGCGGGCCGATTGGAGTCGATCCATCCATTTCGCCCAGGTTTCCAAGTCGGTTGCGGACAACGAATGGGCGGACAGTATCTCCCAAGCTACGGACGCACTGCGATGTTCGACATAGAGGAGGGCGTCCAGGTGCGCGTAGTCGCCGTGGCGGGCGACATCCTGGATGAGCCCGACCGCCATGACCAGCCGCTCGGCCGCCTGAAGATCTTTGCCGTCCCGATGCAGGGTCTGTGCGGATGCGACCAGCCGGCCTGCTATTTCCTGAACTGAGTGGGCTGCGAATAAGCCAGGGCGTTTCGCGGGGATCACATTCCGTCGCCGAAGGGCCAGCCGGAAGACCTCGATAAAGGGTTCCAGTTTGACCACGTCCTGATCCTCCGGGAGCTCGGAGAACGACTCTGCGCCGACGAACATATGGCGATTGTCATTGTGCATGTCGGGATCCCAGGGGGAGTCCGGGTCGAGATCCCGAAAGGCCGCGTTCTCCAGTTCCCAGGCATTGCCCGGCTCCTCAGGGTCAAAGATGGCGGGCCGGCTCGTCGTCTCCGGAAGGAAAGTACTGAGGATACTTTCCGCGTCCTTCATTTGCTCCTGGAGCACGGCGCGGGCGCGGAGTAGTGCGGGACCGAGGATGGTCCCGGCAAGGCCGAGGAACGCGGCCAGAAAGACAAGGGTCCACTTTACGGGCCGCTTCATCGCCACATCCATCTCACTTACGGCCTAGTGAACCTCGACAACCTTCCACCAGAGCTCACGACCCTTCACCACTCCAAAGCCGATGTGTTTGCTGTCTTTGTCGAATCGGGGCTCTTCACAGAGACTCACGGATCGATCAACGATCTTCCCGTCCAGGACCACGGCCGCCTCCCGATTTCCGCTATAGGTGTACCAGCAGAGGTGCCGGTGATCCGGGCTGAAAGTAAGTCCGAACGCGCTCGCCCTGAGACCTTCTTCATCATCGCGAATCAGATACATCAACTCGATACTGTCGACGATGACCAAATGCCGGTCCCCCGATCTCGCGGAGAAGGCGAAATGACGGCCGTCTCCGCTAAAAGTCAGGTACTCGATTGCGTCGTAGTTATTCTGCCTGCGACCGTCGAGGACGACGAAGGCGTTCTTCAGGTAGCCACGTTCGTGCTGGGGCTTCGCCGAATCACAGGCGACGTAGGCAACATGCTCACCGCCAGGACTGAACGTAATCTGTCCGACCTCTCCATAGGAAGGGCCCCGCGTCCCGTCGATGACCGGGAATTGCTTGTCGTGGTCGATACCAACAAATCCGACACGCTTTCCATCTCGGGAGAACACAGGAGTCCAGCCTAGCACTTCAAAGCGATCGTCGATCTGATGGTCGATGACCGCACGCTGTTTACCCTGGTATTGAGCGAAATATCCGAATCGTGATTCATCCTCGCTCCAGACCGGTGGCCAGATGAGGGTGAACGGGCCGTCCTTCCTGCCATCCATGACCATGAAGGCGGCATCGGCCTTCAGCACTGGATACCCGACGTGATTGCCGCTCTTGGACAACATCGGACTGTCCATCAGGTCAGAGGTGCCACGAATTGGCAGGCTCGGATCTCGATCGGAGGGTTCCCCGAGCATTCCGTCAATCACTGGGTAGTACTTCTCCCCTGCGCGGCCGAAGTAGGCGTACCGGCGATGGTCGTCGCTCATTTCAATGATGGAGATGTCATCCCACTCTCGGCTCTCAGCTCCATTGACGATGACCTTTCGCCTCATGTCTACCGGAAAGATGTAGGGACCATCGCATGCTCCTGAGAGAAGGCTGTAGTAGGTCCAGCCTGGGGATTGACGTTCTTTGCCGTTCGTGACAACTGCATAGGAGTCTCCTCGCTTGGCCGAGTAGTCCCAATGGCGCGAATCTGGAGAGAACTGGACGTGAGTCAGCCAGTCGTATTCCGGGCCTGCCTGCCTGTCCACCACCATCTTCCGAGCACCCTGACCGAGACCCTGAGGATAGACGGTGTAAGCCACATGCCTTCCGTCGGGTGAAAACGAGATGTTGCCGAACTCGACTCCATCCGAAACGGTGTCCAGAAGCCTTTCCTCGAGCGAAAAGGACAGCTGGCTGATTTCAGGCTCGGACCTCCGGTCGGGTTCAAGCGGCCAGGTTGAGACGCAAGAGCTCATCAGTAGAAATAGGGATGCTCGCCACATGAATTCAGGGACGTAGCGACTTCAATGGAGGACTGCAGCCCGTCGGATCTGGCTTAGGATTGGGACAGATTTGGGACAGTCTCATGGCGCAATTGGTGCAAATGGTGCAGTTGGTGCTACACTACCGCAGTATTCGCCCGGTTTAGCGCGGTTCAGGCTGCTCGACACGCAGAAGGTCAGAGGTTCAAGTCCTCTACGGCCCACTATCCTCCCGCAGCCCCCGCTCGCGCGGGAGGCTGGAACGCCGGCTCTGCCAACGACTTATGGAGCCCGCGCTCCAGTCTTTCTAGGCATCCCTCGCGCATATACCCGTAGGATGCGAGAGGAGGGCGCGGGTCTGCCGCGAGGCATCCCCGCGCCCACCCAACCGCCTAGTTGGTGATCGTCACGTTGTCGAAGTTGGTCCCGACGCCGTAGGGGAGATCCATCAATTCGATAGCGACCATGGGGCCGCCGTAGGGGAATGCAAAGAGCAACACGTCGTCCCGCCACCAGCTTCCATTTCCGTCGCTCGCCAGGAAGAGCCAGCGGTGGAACACGCTGTCCTCCGAGAACGTCACGGTCTTGGTCTGACCGGCGATCGACAGCAGCGCCCCGGACCGCGTGATGCTCGCGTACGTATTGAGGGTGCCCGGGCTGGCGCTGTTCACGATATTGATGCTGCCGTTGGAGTCTCCCGGCAGCACGTCCACCCAGATCCAGAGTCCACTCTCGACGTTCGCGTTGAAGGTCGCCGAGGTGCGCGCCGCCGCGGCTCCGGCTTTACCGCCCGAACTCACCCAGAGCGAGGGAGACGGATTGCCGACCGGGCTGTCGATGATCACCGACGGGGACATCACCGTCCAATTGCCCAGACCGCCCGAGAAATGATCCGAGAATAGGACGGGGTCGGGGCCCCCTGCCGGACTTCCGCCGCTACCGTTGCCGCCCGCGCCGCATGCCGGGATCATCGTCGCCGCCAGGGCCAGGAGCGCCAAGCGCATCTTCATGCATCCTCCTTTGGTTCCCGCTCGCGGGTACCATGAAGGGGGCAGGTTCAAGCTTTCACGGAATCGACCGATTCGACGCGATATACTTCAGCGAGCGAGGATCCCGGCTTGCATCTACCCTCGACCATGTGGACGTGCATCCTGCAGGCTCGTTCGGACCCCGCGCGGGTCCAGGAGATGGTCGTCCTTCGATACCGCCGGCCGCTCTACGAGTTCGCCCGCCAGGCCGGACTCCGCCACGAGGATGCCGAAGACGTCGTCCAGGAAGCCTTCTTCCGGATCTGCCGCGATGAGTTCCTGGAGAAGGCCGACCGCTCCAAGGGAAAGTTTCGGAGCCTCCTCCTGGCCGTCGTCAAGTATGTGATTTCCGAGTTTCGCCGGCGCAGCCATGCCGGGGTGCGCGACACCCGGCGAGAAGTTCCTCTGTCCGAATTCGACGCGGCCGAGCCTGGTTCGGAGGACCCGGCCTTCAATCGTCTTTGGGTCCAGAATCTTGTCAGCCATGCCCTGGACAACCTGAAGGAGGACCCGACGATCCCCTCGCTGCGGCTTCAGATCTCCGGCAAGTCCTACCGGGACATTGCCCAGGAATTGGGGATCCCGGAATCCACCGTCACGAACAACATCCACCGGGCCAAAGTCCGGGTGAAGAAGGAAATCGAGCGTCTGGTGGCCCAGTACAGCACCCAGGCGGAGTTCCCCGAGGAAATCGCCCTTTTGATCCAGTATCTGTGACGAATGACGATGGGAAGCGAAGACTTCGTCGGATTCTTCAGGGACCTCTTCGAGGAGGGCCATTCGCCCTTGCCGACAACCGGGCTCTCCCTGGATTCTCGGGTGATTCCCGGCTACGAGATCCTGGGACGGCTGGGGAAGGGAGGCATGGGCGCCGTGCTGAAGGCGCGTCAGGTCAGCTTGGACCGGTTTGTGGCGATCAAACTGCTCAAGCCCGAACTGTCCCGGGACCCGGAATACGTCCAGCGGTTCGTCATTGAAGCTCGGACGGCGGGAAAGCTCCGCCATCTGAATATCGTCAGCGCCCTCGATTGCGGAAGCGTAAAGGAATTCCGCTTCATGGTCATGGAATTGGTGGAGGGCAAGTCCCTGGACGCGGTTCTCAAGGAACGAGGGATGCTGGACGAACGGGTGGCCCTGGGGATCATCAAGCAGATCGCCGAGGGATTGGAGTACGCCTGGAAGCACGGCATCATCCATCGGGATATCAAGCCGCAAAACGTCCTCATGACGCCCGAAGGCGTGGCGAAGATCTGCGACCTGGGGCTGGCCAAGAGCGTCCGGCGTGACCTGAAGCTGACGTCCACGGGCTATATTAACTGTACCCCCACTCACGCTTCGCCCGAACAGGCCAAGGGGGAGCGCGCGCTCGATTGTCGGACCGATATCTATTCCCTGGGGATCACGTTCTATCAGCTCGTCACCGGGGAGTTGCCCTTCACCGGGAGTTCGCCCGCCGACTACTTCATCAAGCACGCCACGGCCCCGCGCGGCGCTCCGATGGACCGGAACCCGTGCGTATCACGTCGGGTCAACGACCTGATCCTCCGGATGATCGATCCCGACCCCGAACGCCGGCCCGCGACTCCGGGCGCGATCGTCGAAGCCATCCGCCGGATCCAGTCCACTCCCGAGGAGAAGCAAGTCATTCCTCCCGCGGAGCCGGACAAGAAGCCGGCCCCCGCGGTCCGAGACGTCTTGAAGGCCGCAGGGATCCAGGTCGCTCCGGACTGGGAGATGTCCGTCACCCCGAAGGGGAGCTGCGCGGTCGTGAGACTCGCAGGGCGTCTCAATGACAGCTTCGATTTCGAGATGACGAAGCAGCTCACCAAGTTGATCGAGAAGGGGATGACGGCGATCGTCATCGACCTGAGCGGATTGAACTACATGAACAGCCGAGGCGTTTCGGCGTTCATCGCGGTGGTCGACGAGGTCCGGGCGAAGGGGGGCGATCTGAAGCTGGCCGGTGCCAAGCCCCAGTCGAAGCTGGTCCTCGCGCGACTGGGCATCACCTTGATCATTCAGCACCTCGAAAGCGTCGAGGAGGCCGTGGAAGCATTTCGGACCACGCCGATCTACGGTCCGGAAGACGAGGCGCCGGCGCCGGTCCTTTCGTATCCCAAGCCGGAGCACATGGCGTCCCAGGGAGCCGAGCCACCGATCCCCGCTGAAGCGCCGCTTCCCTCCATTGGCTCTCCGCCAAAGCCCCCGACGATCCGGAGAGAGGAGCCGCGGTCCCAGGCGGATCGAAAAGGGTCGCGCCAAAGAACGATTCGTCTTCTGGTGGTTGCGCTGATCGGGGCAGTGGGCTGCACGACGATCCTTTCGATTCTCCTCCTGTCCAAGCACTGGGGTCGCGAATCTTCAATCGGAGCGGGTGACCTTGTTCTGAAGGCCAGGTCGCTCACCGCAGGCGGGTCTCGAAACGCGTTCCAGCAGGAGTCCATCTATGACGGCGTCGCAGTTTGGATGACGATGAAGCGGGTCGACCCGAGCGTCGCGCTCGAGAACTATGTCGAAGGTCGGTTCCTCGCCTCGCCGGGAGTAACTTACCGGGCTTGGGTCTACATCGGGTTGAGGAGTGTGGACAGTGGCGTCGCGTTCTGCCAGACAACGGACGGGAGCCTAGGCCCGGACGGTGCGCATTCCTCCATTGCCCCGGGAGCGCCGAACGCCGCTCCGTTGTCGATCCCGCCGACGTTCGTTACTCGGAGCCAGGAGGGTTGGCGCTGGGGCTGGGTGGCGATCCCACTTCCGCAGTCCTATGAGCAGCCGGGTCTGAAAAGCATCCGCATCCTCACCGACCGTGCCGAGTTCGCCGTCCGCTATCTTCTCGTCGCGTCCACCCGGACGCAAATGCCTGATGAAGAGACGGCCCGAAGCATTGAACGAGTGCCCGGATCAAATTAAGGAGTGCACTTTCCCGAGGCGCATCTCAGAGGACCACCTGCGAGGGGGGCCAGGTCTGAATCGCGCTTCCCTTGGCCTCGTCGATGTACAGGTAGGCCCATAGTCAGGGCATCCGCTTTTCGGATCTGAGCACCGACATTCGCGGAGAGGCGTGGACCTCAAACTTCCTGGAATGTCATGCTCAACGGCCTGCGACGGTTTTGTGACGGACTACAAATTCTCTAAAAGCAATCGTCGCGGAACAACCGTCATCAACGCAGGATTGCACGGCATGGGCGTCCCCCGTGCGACCGACACGCAGAAGGTCAGAGGTTCACGTCCTAGCGGCGCAGCAGGGCGAAGAGGGCGACGGAGGCCGCCAGCAGGAGGAAGGCGACGAGAACCGTTCTCAGAAGCGTCCCATACCGGACGGTGCGGAGGGCCTCGATTTTCTCGCGGTGGGCCCGCATGGCGTCGATCCCCAGGTCGAGGACGATCACCTCGGTGCTGTCGCCGTTGGCCATTTTGTCCTCCAAGTTCAATACGACTCTTGGAGCCTTCCGGTATCCAACATCGTGCACGATTTCCGGGTAGGATAGGCGGATGTCCACGCTGGTTCTCGCCTCGGATCTCCACGGCAACCGAAGCGCGTACGACCGCCTCTTCGACCTGGAGGCCGATGCCATCGTCCTCGCGGGCGACCTGCTTCCTTACCCGCTGAAGAGAGGCGGCGATCTGCTGGGCTTGCAGACCGACTTCGTGAAGGACTACCTCGCGCCGAAGCTCGCGTCGCGTCCCTGCTATTGGATCCCGGGCAACGACGACTGGGAGGCGGCGCTGCCGCTTCTCAATACCCAGGGCACCCCGATCCACGGCCGCGCCGTGCCGTTCCTCGCCGGCTTTTCGATCGCGGGGTACGGATGCGTCCCGGTCACCCCCTTCGGCATGAAGGACTTCGACCGGTACGACGTCCCATCCTGGGACCCCCTGCAGGAGCCGAAACAGTGCCTCCGGAGCTCGGCGGCGGGCATCGAATCCACGACCCTCCAGGAGGTGAAGAGCCGCGGGACGATCGCCGCGGACCTCGCTCGGCTGGGCGAGCTCTCCGATCCCGCATCGACGATCTACGTCCTCCATTCCCCACCGTTCGCGACCACCCTCGACCGGCTCCAGGGGGGAATCACGCCGATCGGAAGCCGCGCCGTCCGGACGTTCATCGAACAGCGCCGGCCGCCCCTGACGCTCCATGGTCACGTCCACGAATCTCCCGGGGTCGACCGGCTGGGCCGGACGGTGTGCGTCAACCCGGGGGACAGCATGCGTCGTCTCCAGGCGGTCCGCGTCGATCTGCCGGACCTGAAGGTCACGCCGCTGGTCTGAGGGCGAGTCCGATGCTCTATCGGCCCTCGCGAATCCTGAGGATCGGAGTCTGGCCGCGGTAGCCGATGCAGAGCGCGGCCCTTCCCGGAGAACCGGGATCGGCGCAGCGGCCCAGCGCGGCGACCGTCCGGGCAATCATGTACAGCGTGCAGCCCTTGGCCTGGTCCGTCCGCTCGAAGCCGAACTCCTGGAGGAAACTCCCGAATTCCGGAATCCCCGGCCCTTCGATTTCCTCGATCCACTCCTCCACCCAGGATTCGTCCCCGGCGGATGGCGGAGCATAGGCGCCGCACACGAAGAATCGGCCGTCCCATCCGTTGTTCACGTCGTATTCGAAGTAGACCGCTTGCGCCCGGTGCTCCTCGGCCGACTTTTCCGCCTTGGCCAGTCCGAGAGCCAATCTCGCCTGGTACGTCTCGAGGTCCACTTCGCCGATCTTGCGGGCCAGACTGCGCCCCGACCATTCCCGGGCCTGGTTGGAATAGATGGATTCCAGCCCGTCAAAGTTCCTCTTGGCCACGAACTTGGGGAACCGGGACAGGGACTCGGCAATGGCGCTTCCCAACATTCATCCTTTCCAGTGTCGGTCGATCTCGTCCGAATCGGGAGCGCTCATCGAGCCGGGCTACCCCTGACCCCGGTGAGATCGGACCCCCTTGCCAATCTGCCGCTTCGGGCGTCACCCCGCCGTTGATTCGTCGTCGGACCCC
>Ga0134121_10000800_pt1 | contig 32697 bp, 34 predicted proteins | sample KB301_FD_96463 | JGI IMG/M metagenome (GOLD analysis project Ga0134121, IMG submission 96463) | Terrestrial soil microbial communities without Nitrogen fertilizer from Kellogg Biological Station, Michigan, USA - KB3-0-1 | ecosystem: Environmental > Terrestrial > Soil > Unclassified ...
GCTGGAGGGCAGCTCCTGCGTGCCGGTGGCCGAGCTGTAGCCGTTCTTCATGATCACCAGGATGCCGTCGTTCTTGTTGAACACGGCGTTGGCGATGCCGGTGGTGAGCCCGTTATGCCAGAAGCCACCGTCGCCCATCATGGTCACGGTGCGCTTGCCGAACATCGGATTCACCGCCGAGTTCGAGGCGAGCCCAAGGCCGTAGCCGAGCACCGTGTTGCCGATGTTGAACGGCGGCAGCGTCGAGAAGAGGTGGCAGCCGATGTCCGCCGACAAATGGAACTTGCCCGTGTCGTGCTCGATGATCTTCATCGCCGAGAACACCGGGCGCTCGGGGCAGCCGACGCAGAAGCCGGGCGGCCGTGTGGGTAGTGCGCCGAGTAATTGGGCCGCCTTCTCCTTCAGCGAGCGAATCGGCGCGACGGCCGCATCGCGCTGCAGGAATTTCGAAATGCCGGTGAGCACCACCTCGCCGGTGTACTCGCCGGCGAGCGTCAGCACGTCCTTGCCGCGCACCTTGACCGCATTCACGTCATGGCGCCTGAGCGTCGCGAGCAGCTGCTCCTCGATGAACGCGGGCTGGCCTTCTTCGACCACCAGCACCTCGCGCTTGCCGGCGCAGAATTCCACCAGCTCCTCCGGCACCATCGGATAGGTCACGTTCATGCAGTAGATCGGCACCTTCGCAGTGCCGAAGGCATCGGCGAGGCCCAGCGTCTGCAGCGCGCGAATCACGGCGTTGTACATGCCGCCCTGGCAGAGGATGCCGATGTCGGACATTTCGCCCGCGAATCTCTCGTTCAGCCGGTGCTCGCGGATGTACTTCACCGCCGCCGGCCAGCGCACGTCGACCTTCTGCTTCTCCTGCGCATAGGTGGCGGGCGGCAGGCAGATGCGGCTGTAGTCGAAGTCGGGGTTCTGCAGCAGATCCTTCTTGGAGAAATGGCCCCTGCGGTTGTCCTTGGTGACGAAGCTGCCCTGGACATGGCAGGCGCGGATGCGCAACTCGAGCATCACCGGCGTACTGGAAGCTTCCGAGAGCTCGAAGCCGTGCTCGACCATCTCGACGATCTTCGGCAGGTTCGGGCGCGGATCGACGAGCCAGATCTGCGACTTCATGGCGAAGGCGTGCGTGCGCTCCTGGATGATCGAGGAGCCTTCGCCGTAGTCCTCGCCGAGCACGAGCAGCGCGCCACCCTTCACGCCGGCGGAGGCGAGGTTGGAGAGCGCATCCGAGGCCACGTTGGTGCCGACGGTCGATTTGAAGGCCACGGCGCCGCGCATCGGGTAGTTGATCGAGGCGCCGAGCATCGCGGCGGCGCCCGCTTCGTTCGCATTCGTCTCGACGTGGACCCCGAGCTCTCCGAGGATGTCACGCGCATCGTTCAGCACGTCCATGACGTGCGATACCGGCGCGCCCTGATAGCCGCCGACATAGGACACGCCGGACTGCAGCAGCGCCTTCGTCACGGCGAGGATCGCTTCGCCGTGGAAGGTCTCGCCTTCGCCGAGCTTCAGTTTCTCGACTTCCTGCTTGAAAGATCGTTCCATTACACGAGCACCTTAGGCAGCCAGACCGCGACCGCCGGAATGAAGAACACGAGCGCGAGGAGCAGGAGGCTCATCACGATATACGGCAATACCGCCTGGAAAATGTGCCCCATGCGCACTTCGGGCGGCGCCACGCCCTTCATGGTCATGAGGAGCAGGCCGTGCGGCGGCAGGAGCAGGCCGAGCTGCATGCAGATGAGGAACATGACGCCGAACCACACCGGGTCGACGCCGTATTTCGCCACGAGCGGCATGTAGATCGGCAGCGTGATCAGCATCATGCTCACCTGCTCGACGAAGAGCCCGAGGAAGACGAGCAACATCATCATCGCCGCGATCACCGCCATCGGCGGCCATCCCGCACCGGCGATGAGCTCTACCAGGCCGTTGCTCGCGCCGGAGAACGACAGGATCTGCGAGAAGGTGGTCGCGCCGAGGATGATGAAGAGGATCATCCCCGAGATTGCCGCCGTGCCCTGCAGCGACTGCAGGAGGTTGCGCGGCGTGAGCGCGCCGTAGCAGGCCGCAAGCACGATGGTGAAGAGCGCGCCGATCGCCGCGGATTCCGTCGGCGTCGCCCAGCCGGCCGACATCGACGCCACCACGACGACGAAGATCGACACGAGCGGAATCACGTACTGCACGAAGGGCCTCAACTTCGCCCAGCCGTGGTACTCGGTGAAGCTCGAGGGCGGCGCGAGCTTCGGGTTGAGCTTGACCCGCGTGATGATGTAGACGACGAACGCCACGCTCAGGATCAGCCCCGGCACGACGCCGCCGATCAAGAGCTTCGAGATCGAGATGCCCGACAGGCTGCCGAGCAACACGGTCAGCGCCGACGGCGGGATCAGCATGTCGACGGCGCCGATCGCCATCAGCGGGCCGGTCGCCATCGTCGGGTGATAGCCGCGCGCGAGCATCACCGGCAGCATCAGGCTGCCGAGCATCGCCGTGGTCGCGATGGTCGAGCCCGAGATCGCCGAAAACACCGTGCCGGCTACGACCGCCACGACGGCGAGCCGCCCCGGCACTTGCCGGATAAGACGCTCCACGCCGTCGATCACTTTCACCGCGAGACCTGTATGGAACAGCACCTCGCCCATCAGGATGAAGAGCGGAATCGGCGTAAGGGAGAAGCTCGCCACAGAGCCCACGCAGTTCCGCGCAAGCTGCACCAGCCCCGGCTCGCCGCCGAGGAAGAGGAGGGCGCCGAGCAGGTTGATCACCAGGAACGAGAACGCCACCGGCAGCCCGAGGAAGAGGAGCACCGTCGAGCCGCCAAGCATGAGCCATGCTGCTGCGTCCCAGGACATGCGCTAGCCCGTCGACACCGCGTCGTCGCGCGGCGTGCGCGGACCGAGATACAGGCGCCGCATGCGGAACACCATCTCCAGAGTAAGCAGCACGAAGGAGACGGGCAGGACCGAGAGCAGCCACCACTCGGGCGTGACCAGCGTCTTGATGGAGAGCGAACCCGCCGCGTAGCTTGCCCACGCCGCACGCGCGCTGTAGTACGCGATCACGGCGCAGCAGCCAAACGCGAGCACGTCGACGATCCACTCGAAGATCCAGCCGACGATCGGCGGCACCGCCCGCAGCACGATGTCGACCCGGATATGCTGGCCGCGGCTCAAAAGCCAGGGCGCAGTCAGCATCGTCACGAGGAACAGCATCGCTTCCGAAATCTCGTTCGACCAGGCGAGTCCCACCATGCTCGGGATGATCCGCACGTTCCGCAGGAACACGTCGGCGCAGATCATGAGCGTCATGCCCAGGATCAGCGCGCAGGCGATCAACGCGAGGGCGTCGAGCACCCGGGCATAGGCGGCTTCGAAACGCTGCACGTTCCCGGTCTATTTTGCGAGCACCTTCTTCAGCTGTTCGCCGTACTGCGGGCTCGACTTGATGGCGACCGCCCAGCCGATCTCGTTGGCTTTCTGCACGTAGGCCTTGTTCGTCGCGGCGTCGAACGTGATCACCTGGATGCCGGCCTCGGCCTGGCGCTTCGCCTCGTTCTGGTTGTAGGACTTCCAGAAGTCATTCTGGTGTTCGTACGCGAGCGCGTGATCATCGAGGAACTGTCGCGCCTTGGCCGGCAGCGCCTTGTACTTGTCGAGATTCATGACGAGGCCCACCTCGGCGTTGTAGAAGCCGGGGTCGACGCGGTACTTGGTCTTTTCCTGCCAGTTGAGATCGAACAGAGCATGGATCGGCCAGCCGTAGCCGTCGATCACGCCGCGCTCGAGCGCCGTGTACACCTCGCCCGGCGCGGTGGTCATCACCGAGGCGCCCATCGCCTGGAAGAAATCGCGATACACCGGCGTGATGCGGATCTTGAGTCCGGTGAGGTCGGGCTTGTCGACCTTCTTGTTGAGGTAGAGGTGGAAGGGCGTGAACTCCACCACCTTGGCGAGGTAGCGCATGTTGGCCTTCTCGGCCCAGATCTTGTTGATGAGGTCGTAGCCGCCGTTCTTGCGCTGCTCGGCGGCGCTCGTTTCCGAGAGCTTGAGGATGTCGGCCTCGGGCATGACGTTGGTGTAGAACGCCCCGGTGGTGAAGCCGATGTCGACGACGCCGCTTTGCACCGCCTTGCCGACCTCGAAGGTGGGAATCGCCTTGGGGCCGCCGATGAAATTGATCTGCAGCGTGCCCTTGCCTTCCTTGTTGAGCTTCTCGACCCACTCGATCGTGCGCTTTACATAGAACTGGTTCTCCGGAAACGCACTCACCAGGCGCAGCGTCACCTCCTGCGCCGAGGCGGCGAGCGGGAACAGCGCGGCGAGCGCCACAAGCAGCGTTTTTTTCATTCGGGAACTCCTCCTAGGAAGCGATGAGCGTAGGCGCCGGGTTTCCATTTGTCAAATCAATGGCGCTCATGGTATGAATCACTGACATGAATGTACGGGACGTCGACCTCAACCTGCTGCGCGTGTTCGACGCGGTGCTGCGCGAAAAGGGCGTGACGCCCGCGGCCGCGGGGCTCGGGCTGACGCAGCCGGCGGTCTCCAACGCGCTCTCGCGCCTGCGCGGCGTCTTCGGCGACCCGCTCTTCGTGCGCACGCCGACCGGCATGGACGCGACGCCGTTCGCGCGCGAGCTCGCCGAGCCGGTGCGCCAGGCGCTGGCGCTCCTTGAATCGGCGCTCGCGCACGGACCCGGCTTCGATCCGGCGAGTGCGACGCGCGCTTTTCGCTTCTACATGTCGGATCTCGGCCAGATCGAATTCCTCCCGCCGCTCATCGAGCGCGTGCAGCAGCGCGCGCCCGGAGTGCGGCTGGAGGCGGTGGCGCTGGAAGTCGAGGACATCGCGGCCGCGCTCGCCGCGGGTTCGCTCGATCTCGCGGTCGGCTTTCTACCCGGGCTTGGCGCGCCCGTGCGGCGTCGGGCGCTGTTCCGCGACCCGTACCTCTGCCTGATGCGCGCGGACCATCCGATCACCTCGCTCACCAAGAAGAAGTTCGCCGAAGCATCGCATGCGCTGGTCAGCTATCGCGGCGGCCACCGCGTGATCGAGGAGGCGCTCGAGCGTGCAGGGCTGGCACGCAAGATTGCGCTGCGCGTGCCGCACTTCACGGTCGTGCCGATGGTGCTCGAGCGCACCGATCTCATCCTCACGCTGCCGGCGCGCGTCGCGCACGTGTTCGAGCGGCGTGGAAAGCTCAAGGCGCTTCCGCCCCCGGTCGCGATTCCCCCAGCCGAGGTCGCGGTGCACTGGCACGAGCGCTTCGAGGCCGACCCGGGCAATCGCTGGCTGCGCGAGCAGGTGATCGAGCTGTTCGCCGCTTGAATTTCACACGCGGCCGCTAAGATCGGGCGATGGCTTCCTACGTCGAATCGGTGCTCGCGCCAGGCGAGCGCGTCGTCCATCACGCCGCTATCTCGCACTGGAATTACGCCTTTTCGTACCTCGTCGGTATCGTCTGCCTCGGCATCGCGGCGAGCGCATTGGCAAGCAATAGCCAGGGACGCGCGCCGATCGCCGGCGCAGCCGCGCTCATCGGCCTCGCCATCATCCTCATAGCCGCGATTCGCCGCGCGACGACCGAGCTCGTGCTCACCGACCGCCGCATCATCGCGAAGCGCGGCTTCATACGCCGCGATACGGTGGAAATGAACCTCGGCAAGGTGGAGAGCCTGCACGTGAACCAGGGCTTGCTCGGCCGCCTGCTCGACTTTGGCGATGTCACCGTCGTCGGCACCGGATCCTCGCTCGAGCCGCTGCGCGGTATCAGCCAGCCGCTCGAGTTGCGCCGCAAGCTCGGCGAGATCGCCGCCCGGCCGTCCTAGCCCCAGACCTCGCGCGCCACGCTTACGACGAGATCGAGCTTGCGCTTCGTGTCGTCCTGCGTAACCGTCTGACCTGAACCGCCGCCGCTCGAGAAGCCGCATTGCGGCGAGATGCCCAGCCGATCGAGCGGCACGAACCTCGCGGCTTCGTCGATGCGGCGCTTGAGCTCGTCCTTCCTCTCGAGCTGCGGCGTCTTCGTCGACACGAGACCGAGGATCACCGTCTTGCCCTTCGGCACATAGCGCAGCGGCGAAAAATCACCGGCGCGCGGCGTGTCGTACTCGAGGCAATAGATGTCGGCGTTCATGCGATTGAAGAGGACGTCCGCCACGGGGTCGTAGCCGCCTTCGGCCATCCACGCGCCCTTGAGATTTCCCCGGCACAGGTGGACCGCTTTCGTCATCGCGGAGCCGGCGACGCAGTCATTGAAGAGCTTCGCATAGCGCTCGGTCAGCTCGTCCGGATTTTCACCGCGCGCGACGACGTCCTTGCGCGCATTCGGATCGCAGTTGCAGGGCAACGCGGTGTCATCGAGCTGCAGATAGGTGCAGCCCTCCTTTGCGAGCTCGGCGATCTCCGCCTTGTAGATGGCGGCGAGGTCGGCAAAAAAGGCCTCGCGATCCTTGTAGACGGTCGTGTCGAACGCCTTCGGGCCGAGGAACCAGTGCATCACATCCGGGGCGGCGATGGTGACCTTCGCCACGCCGCGCTTCACCACGCTCTTCAGGAAGCGGAAGTCGTCCGCCACGATGCGCCGCTTGCGCGTGAGCCTTTCTTTCGCATACGGCGAGGAAGCGACGCCCATGACGCCGCTCTCGTTGCGAAATCCCAGCGTGCCGTCGCGCAGGCCGAAGCCGTCGACGGCGTCGATGAATCCGGCCGACCAGCTGCGGCGGCGGAATTCGCCGTCGGTGATGCTCGGCAGGCCGATCGACTCCTGGAAGGCCACGATCTCGCGGATCGCGTCATCCTGCGCCTGCCGGAACTGCTCTTCCGAAAGTGAATTATTTTTCCGCGCACGGGCGGCCTCGATCAGGCGCTGCGGGCGGACGAAACTGCCGATGTGCTCGGCGTGGAATGGCGGCTTCATGCTTTATGCCTCGGGTACCATGCTTTGATGAGCGCTACAACCAATGACGATGCTATCGGATTCATGATTCTCTCCAACGCGGATTTCGCGCGGCTGACGCTCGAGGAGCGCGTCGAATACATGAAGAGCGCGGTGGTCGCGGTGCAGCGCCTGCAAAGGCAGATCCAGAACATCGCGGAAGAGGCCGGGAAAAAGCTCTCCTCATGATCACGTTCCGCGCCGACCATGTCGGCAGCCTGCTGCGTCCGAAGAAGCTGCGCGAAGCGTTTCGTGCGCACTCGGAGAGGAAAATCGGCGACCAGGCGCTGCGCAGCGCGCAGGATGATGCGATCCGTGACGTCATCGGCCTGCAGCGCGACTGCGGGCTCGAGGTACTCACCGACGGTGAGTTCCGCCGCATCTCATACTGGGAAAAGTTCGTCCGCCTGACCAAGGGCCTCGAGGTGAAGGACGCCATCTTCGCCTTCCACGATGCTGCTGGCGAGGAAGCCAGGTTCACGGCCCCGTATGTGAGCGCCAAGGTATCGCGCGCCGAGCCGATCACGCTCGACGAGTGGGGCGTCGGCAACACCAAGATGACGATGCCGGCACCTTCGACGATGCACTTCTATCGCTTCACCGACTGGGGCAGCGCGTACGACCGGGCCGAGGCGTTCTTCGAGGATCTGGGTCGCGTGTATCAGGCGGAGATCGCCGATCTGGCGGCGCGCGGCTGCCGCTATGTGCAGATCGACGAGGTCGCCGTCGCGATGCTCTGTGACCCGGCGGTGCGCGAGCGCGTGAAGGCGGCGGGAGAAGCTCCCGATCGCCTGGTCGAGCTCTATGTCGCTGCGATCAACCAAGCCGTGAAAGACCGGCCGAAGAACGTGACCGTCGGCGTGCATGTCTGCCGCGGTAACTACAAGGGCAAGTATCTCTCCGAGGGCGGCTACGACTCGGTGGCCGAGAAGTTTCTCGCGGGCACGAACGTCGACCACTTCCTCCTCGAGTTCGATACGCCGCGCGCGGGAGGATTTGCGCCGCTGCGGCACGTGCCAAAAGGCAAAGGCGTCGTGCTCGGCCTGGTGAGCTCCAAGACGCCGCAGCTCGAAAAGCTCGACGACCTGCGTCGTCGCGCCGACGAGGCGGCCAAGTACGTCGATGCGTCGCGCCTCGCCATCAGCCCGCAATGCGGCTTCGCCAGCACCATGGGCGGAAACCCGGTCACCGAGGTGGACGAGCGCGCGAAGCTCAGGCTCTGCGTCGACGCGGCGCAGAAGATCTGGGGATGAAGGTGCTGGTCGCCGGCGGCGGTCCGGCCGGGCTCTATTTCTCGTATCTCGCCAAGCGCGCCCATCCCGCCTGGGATGTTCGGGTCGTCGAGCAGAATCCGCCCGACGCGACCTTCGGCTTCGGCGTGGTCTTCTCCGATCGCGCGCTCGAGTTCCTGCAGGCCGACGACCCGACGACCTACGGCCTCATCACGCCCGAGCTCGAAGCCTGGGTCGATCTGCACGTCGTACACCGCGGCGAGCGGCATGTCATCGACGGCATCGGCTTCGCCGCGATCGGCCGGCTGCATTTCCTGCGACTGATGCAGCGGCAGGCGGCGAGCGTCGGCGTGAGGCCCGAATTCAACACGCCGGTCGGCGACGTCGCCGGCTATGACCTGGTCGTGGCGGCAGATGGCGCCAACTCCGCCGTGCGCCGACTGCGCGACTTCGGCACCCGCATCACTCATTGCAGCAACAGGTTCTCGTGGTATGGCACGCCGAAGCGCTTCGAGAAGCTGACGCAGACCTTCCTCCAGACCGAGCACGGCACGTTCAATGTGCACCACTATCCGCACTCGGCCGACATGAGCACCTTCGTCACGGAGTGCGACGCGGCTACGTGGCAGAGGGTCGGCTTTGGCGCCATGGACGAGAGGGAGACGCAGGCCTATCTCGAGCGCGTCTATGCGCCGGTCTTGCAAGGCGCGCCGCTCGTCTCGAACAAGTCGATCTGGCGCAACTTCCCGAACGTGCGCAACGACCGCTGGTGGGTGGACAACATCGTGCTCATCGGCGATGCGCTGCGCACCGCGCATTTTTCGATCGGCTCGGGCACCCGGCTCGCCATGGAAGACGCCATAGCGCTCAACAAGGCGCTGGGCGAGCATGCCGACGTTCGCGACGCACTGCAGGCCTTCGAGGCGGCGCGCCGGCCGATCGTCGACAAGCTCGTCGCTGCGGCCGATTCGAGCGGCGCCTGGTACGACCGCTTCCCCGAGCACATGAACCTCTCGCCGCGCGACTTCGCATGGAGCTATATTCAGAGGAGCGGGCGCATCGATCCCGAGCGCCTGGCCAAAATCTCGCCGAAATTCGCCAGGACCTGACCATGCTTTTTCCCACCACGCTCGTCGGCAGCTATCCGCAGCCCGAGTGGCTGATCGATCGCGCGAAGCTCGCCGGGCGTTTCCCGCCGCGCGTGCGGGCAAAGGAATTGTGGCGCGTGCCCGAACCCTACCTCGCCGAGGCGCAAGACGACGCCACGGTGCTGGCGATCCGCGCGCAGGAGCGGGCGGGCCTAGACATCATCACCGACGGCGAGATCAGGCGCGAGAGCTATTCCAATCGCTTTGCCACCGCGCTCGAGGGCGTCGACATCGACAACCCGGGCAGCGCCCTCGACCGCTCCGGACACGAGAACCCGGTGCCGCGCATCGTCGGCAAGATAAGGCGCAAGCACGCGGTGGAGGTGGACGATCTGCGCTTCCTCAGGCGCTACACCAGCAAGAAAACCAAGATCACTGTGCCGGGGCCGTTCACCATGTCGCAGCAGGCGCAGAACGACTTCTACAAGTCGCCCGAAGAAGCGGCCATGGACTATGCGGTGGCGGTGAACGAGGAGATCCGCGATCTCTTCGCCGCGGGGGCCGATGTGGTGCAGATCGACGAGCCCTATATGCAGGCTCGCCCCGAACCGGCCCGGCAGTACGGCCTGAAGGCGCTCAACCGTGCGCTGGAAGGAATCACCGGCACGACTGCGGTGCATATCTGCTTCGGCTATGCCGCGATCATCCATGCAAGACCGACGGGGTATTCATTCCTGCCGGAGCTGGCGGGCTCGCCGGTGAAGCAGGTGTCGATCGAGACCGCGCAGTCGAACCTCGATACCGCGGTGCTCGCCAAGCTGCCGGGCAAGAAAATCATGGTCGGCTGCATCGACCTCTCGGACATGACGGTCGAGACGCCGCAGAAGGTAGCGGATCGCCTGCGCCGGGCGTTGAAATACGTGCCGCCGCAGGACGTCATCGTCGCCCCCGACTGCGGCATGAAATACCTGCCGCGCGAAGTGGCGGAGGCGAAGATGAGGGCGATGGTCGAAGGCGCGAAGCTCTTGCGCGCCGAGCATTCATGAAAGGAAGGCAATTGAAAATAGTTGCGATGGCGGTGGGCGTTGCGCTCGCCGGATGCGCCGCAGACGGCGGCAAGATCGGTTCAACCGACCGCCCCTATATGCAGGCGGGGGCAATGGTCGGGGCGCTGGGCGGTGCCGCGCTCGGTGCCGTGGCTTACAGTTCTAATCGAACGAAGGGCGCGCTGATAGGCGCGGTGGGCGGTGCGCTGGCCGGTGGCGCGGTCGGCGCGTACATGGACAGCCAGAAGAAGGACCTGGAGAAAACCCTGGCGCATGAGATCCAGCTCAAGCAGGCTCGCGTCGACGAGCTGCCGAACCACGTCGTGCGCGTGACCATGACGAGCGACACCGGCTTCAACACCAACTCGACCGATATCAAGCCGGGCTTCCACAGCACCCTGGACAAGGTGGCCGATGTCGTCGTGCGCTACGGCAAGACTTCGCTCATCGTCGCCGGTCACACCGACGACGTCGGCACGGCGCAATACAACCAGGCGCTTTCCGAGCGGCGCGCGCATGCCGTTGCGGAATATCTCGAGTCGAAGAAGGTGAATCCGGTGCGCCTCGCGCTCGTCGGCAAAGGCGAAAGCGCGCCGATCGCAAGCAATGCCACCGAGGGCGGGCGGGCCGAGAATCGGCGCGTGGAGATCTACGTCGAACCTGTGGTCGAGGGCTCGTGACGGAAAAGGAAAAACCGAAGCGCGGCATCGCCCGCGGCCTCACCAACTACGGCGATCCGGCGTTCTCGCTGTACCTGCGGCGCTCGTTCGCGAAAAGCATGGGCTACTCGAGCGAGATGCTCGGCCGGCCGGTGGTGGGCATTGCGGATTCGAAGAGCGGCTTCAACAACTGCCATCGCCACTTCCCCGAATTGATCGACGCGGTGAAGCGGGGCGTGCTCGCCGCAGGCGGATTGCCGATCGAGTTTCCGACCGTGTCGCTCGGCGAAGTGTTCCTGAGCCCGACGTCGATGATGTTCCGGAATCTGATGTCGATCGACGTCGAGGAGATGATCCGCGCGCAGCCGATGGACTCGGTGGTGCTGATCGGCGGCTGCGACAAGACGGTTCCCGCGCAGCTGATGGGCGCGGCGTCGGCCGACCTGCCGGCGGTGCAGCTTCTCGCCGGCCCGATGATGCCGACGTCGTTCCACGGCGAGCGGCTTGGCGCATGCACCGACTGCCGGCGCTTCTGGGCGCTGCATCGCGCCGGCAAAGTGGACGAGAAGGGCATCGAGGAAGTGGAGGGCAACCTCGCGACGACGGCCGGCACCTGTGCGGTGATGGGCACCGCCTCGACCATGGCATCGATTGCCGAGGCGCTCGGCATGGCGTTGCCCGGCACGGCCGCGATCCCCGCAGTGCACGCGGATCGGCTGCGCGCCGCGGAGGCGAGCGGCGCGCGCGCGGTCGAGCTGGCGAAGAATCCCTTGCGACCGTCGCAAATCATCACCGCCAAATCGGTTGAGAACGCGATCCGCGTGCTGCTTGCCATCGGCGGCTCGACGAACGCGATCATTCACCTGACGGCGATCGCCGGACGCGCCGGCGTCAAGGTGGATCTCCATAAGCTGAACGAATGGTCGGATTCGACGCCGGTGCTCGTGGATCTCAAGCCGACCGGCCAGTACTACATGTCGGATCTCTATGCCGCGGGCGGCGTCGGCGCGGTGCTGCGCGAGCTGAAGCCGCTGCTGCATCTCGACTGCATGACGGTCGCCGGCATCACCCTCGGCGAGCGCCTGGAGAAGGAACCGACCTGGGTGGATCGAGCGGTGGTGCGCCCGCTGTCGCAGCCGCTGTCGGACGAGGGCGGCCTCGTCGCGCTCTTCGGCTCGCTCGCGCCGAACGGGGCGATCCTCAAGCGCTCGGCGGCCGATCCAAACCTTTTCGAGCGCGAAGGCCGCGCCATCGTCTTCTCCAGCCTCGACGATCTCTCTGCGCGTATCGACGATCCGAATTTGGATGTCAGGGCGGACGACTTCCTCGTGTTGCAGAACGCTGGCCCGAAGTCGGGCTACGCGATGCCGGAGGCGGGCTACCTGCCGATTCCTTCGAAGCTCGCGCGCGCCGGGGTGAAGGACATGGTGCGGATGTCGGATGCGCGCATGAGCGGCACCGCGTACGGCACGATCGTGCTGCACATCTCGCCTGAATCGGCTGCAGGCGGTCCGCTCGCGCTCGTCAAGAACGGCGATCGCATCCGCATATCGGTGAAGAAACGCTCGATCGATCTGCTGGTGCCGCCGGAGGAGCTGCAGAAGAGAAAAACGGCGTGGAGGCCGCCGGTAGAGATGCCGAAGCGCGGCTATGCGCAGCTCTACATGAGGCACGTGCTGCAAGCCGAAGACGGCTGCGATTTCGATTTCCTGCGTAAAGCCTGAAGGCGGTTTGCACCATCGCGGCGGCGGCTGTGCTCTGCGGTTGCACGACGCTCGCGAGCGAGCCGGTCGTTGTCGCCTGCCAGGGGGCGGACACCTATACGACGATCGAGGGACTCGAGCGCGGCGGGAGAGAAGTGAATCCGATCGTGGCGGGCATCATCGCGGCAGGAGGCATTGCCGCTTTCGTCGCCACCAAGGTCGGCGTAACGCTCTTGATCCTGCATTACCACGCGGACATTTCGACAGGCGTCCTCGCTACGGCCAACGTGTTGACCTGCGGCGTGGCGGCGCATAACGCGAAAGTCCTGCAGAAGCTGCCGCCGAAAGACACCAAAAAGGGGCCCGATGCCGCGTCGCGCTAAGGTACCGCGGAAGATCGTCTGCCTCGAGTCGTACTGGAGCGAGCGGCTCTTCCAGACCTTTTCGGTCAAGGGATTCCTCGAGTCGACGGCGCCGCTCGTGCATCCGCCGCTCACTGTGGCGCACCGCTTCGTCGGCTCGCACGAGGGCATCGCCCATTACCTGCGCCGGCCGGCCGGCGGCTACCGCAACCTCGTGTACTTCGCCGCCTGCAGCGTGCTGCGTGGCAGGCGCGGCGGACGCTTCGCGCGGGAATTCCTGAAGCGGAGCCGGGTGCGGGCGGTCATCGGCTACGGCACGCCGGTCGACTGGATGGCGAGCCTCGCCTGCGCCCTGGAAGAACCTGCGGCGCATTTTCAAATCCGTGCAGCGCGACTATCCTGTCGCGCGGCGGCTAAGGCATATGCTCATCACGCGCGAGGACATCCAATGAACATCCGGCGGGTCGTCACCGACCACGACGGCAAGGGCCGCTCGATCGTCTCCATCGACGAGCGCTGCGCGAACGTCATCTCGCGGCGCCCGGGCCACCAGAGCTGCGTTGCATTCACCGGCCCTGACGGCACGATCTTCCGCATCGTGCGCTACGAACCCGGCGTCGCACCGCGCAACCATCGCACCGAGACGATCGATTACGCGGTGGTCGTGTCCGGCGAAATCGACATGCGCCTGGACGAGGGCACGGTGCGCCTGCGCGCGGGCGACGTGCTCGTGCAGCAGGCGACGCTGCACGACTGGATCAACAATGGCAAAGAGGCGTGCGTGATCGCCTTCGTCCTCGTGCCGGCAAAGGCGGTGCTCGATGCGCTGGGTTAGCTTGGTTTTATGCCTGCTCGCGGGACAGGCGCTGGCCCAGGAGTATCCGACGCACCCGGTGCGCATCATCGTGCCTTCGCCGCCCGCCGGCGGCACCGACATCGTCGGGCGGGTGCTCGCCGAGCACTTCACCAAGGCATTCGGCCAGCAGTTCTTCGTCGAGAACAAGCCGGGCGCGGGCAACGTGATTGGCATCGAAGCCGCGGCGCGCGCGGCGCCCGATGGCTACACGCTGCTCATGACCGCGAGCACGCTCGCGCTGAACAGCGTGCTCTACAAGAAAGTGCCCTACGACCCGGTCAAGGATTTCGCGCCGATAACGCTCGCCGCCACGGCGCCGAACATCCTGATCGTCAATCCCGACCTGCCGGTGCGCACGACGGCCGAGCTGCTCGCCCTCGCCAAGCAGAAGCCCGGCGTGCTGTCCTACGGCACGCCTGGCATCGGCACGTCGCCGCATCTGTGCATGGAGCTCCTCAAGTACATGGCGCACATCGACGTGACGCACGTGCCGTATCGCGGCACGGCAGCGGCGGTGACCGACGTGATGAGCGGGCAGATCCAGCTCGCCTTCGCCACCGCGCTCACGGCAAAACCGCAGGTCGACGCCGGACGCGTACGCGCGCTTGCCGTGTCCGGCCCGCGGCGCGTCGAGGCGATGCCTGACGTGCCGCCGGTGGGCGATGCGGTGCCCGGCTACGAGGCGATGCAGTGGTATGGATTGCTGGCGCCTGCCGGAACGGCAGGACGCACGATCGAGCGCCTGAACGCGGAAGCGATGAAGGCGCTCGGCTCGCAGGAGATGAAGCGACGCCTCGCCGCCGACGGCGCCGAGCCCTTGGGGAGCACGCCGGCCGAGTTCGGCGCTTTTATCCGTCGCGAGCTCGACAAGTGGAGTAAGGTGGTCGACGTGGCCAAGATCGAGCGCCAATAGCCAGGGAGAAAAGCATGTCCAAACGGTCCGACGCGATGAAGCGCAAGGCGAAGCAGATGGCGAAGAGGAACCTCGCCAGGGCGAGGGTGCAACTCGCCAGGGTCAGAGCCCGAGCCAAGGTCGAGCTTATGCGGCACGCCCGCGCGTTCAAGCTCGCGGCGAAGCGCTACCGCGTAGCGCTGAAGAACTCCTGAGCTAGACGCTCGGCGTTCCGCCCACGCGGCGGACCATCGCCGGCGTGAGGCTCTTCACCGTCGGCGCGCCGACCTGCTGCATGATCGCGCGCAGCTCGATGCGCAGGAGCTCCAGCACTCGCTCGATGCCGGGCTGTCCGAAAGCGCCGAGTCCCCAGATGTAGGGCCGGCCGACGCACACGGCGTTCGCGCCCAGCGCGAGCGCCTTGCAGATGTCGGTGCCGCGGCGGAAGCCGCTGTCGACGAGCACCGGCATGCGGCCCTTCACCGCCGCCAGGATTTCCGGCAGCGCATCGATCGTCGAGCGGCCGCTGTCCTCGCTCCTCGCGCCGTGGTTCGAGACGATGATGCCGTCCATGCCGTTCTCGACGGCCAGGGCCGCGTCTTCGTGCGCGAGTATTCCTTTCAACACGATCTTCATCTTCGTCGTGTCGCGCAGCCGCTTGAGGAAGTCCCAATTCATGGCGGATGCCTGCGTGTTGGTGAGCCCGCTCACGTCGAGGCCTTCGTACATCGAGCGGCGCCTGAGGCTTGCCTGCAGGCTCGAGCGGTCGTGGCAGGCCTTGCACTCGCGGGTGTCGGTGCGCTGCAGGCGGAAGAGCGTTTCCTGGTTGCGCCCGCCGCTGCGATCGACGGTGACCGCGACGACCGGGCAGCCGGCTTTCTCCGCGCGCGTCACCATGCCCTTGGCCACCTCCCACTTGTTGGTGGCGTAGAGCTGGTACCAGATCGGCGCGCCGCGCTCCTTCGTGACCTCCTCGACACCGCTGGTCGTGGCGGTGGAGAGGATCATGAGATGGTTGCCGGCCTTCGCCGCGCGCGCAGTAGCGATTTCGCCTTCGGCATGGAATGACTTCTGGCCACCGACCGGGGCGATCACGATCGGCGTGGGATAGGTCGTGCCGAGGAGGTTGACGCTCATGTCGATCTTGCTCACGTCGACCAGGCGTCGTGGCCGCAGCTGGAACTTGAGGAAGTCCTCGCGATTCGCACGCAGCGTCACTTCGTCGTCGATACCGGAAGCCATGTAGCCGAAGTGCGCCGGCGGCACCTTCTGCCGGCACACCGGCTCGAAGTCGAACACGTTGATCGCTTCCTTCGGGTCCTTGATGAGGTGCGTCGGGTCGTACGGCGCCCACATGCGGGGGTCGGACTCGCGGCTGCCGGGTAGCAGGGTCTGGGGAATCGCGCCCCGGGCATAGGCGGCAAGCGGGCTGGCGGCCAGGAATTGCAGGAAACGGCGGCGGTTTTCGTCCGACATGGCTCCTCCTCTCCAGCGTCTAGTCTAGCGTGACAACCGCGGCACGATGCTTTAGGCTTAATCTATTCAGGCATGGAGGATCGCATGGCCGTCCCCGCCGTTGCCCGCACCGACCGAGAAACCATCGCCCGCTCCGGCGATCACCGGGCGCTGCGCATCTGGCTCCGGCTCCTCACCTGCACGCAGATGATCGAGCGCGTGGTGCGCTCGCGTCTGCGCGAGCGCTTCGGCACCACGCTGCCGCGCTTTGACCTGATGGCGCAGCTCGAGCGCCATCCCGAGGGCCTCAAGATGAACGAGCTCTCGCGCCTCCTGATGGTCACCGGCGGCAACGTCACCGCGATCGTCGACCAGCTCGAGAAGGAGGGCCTGGTCGAGCGCCTCGACGAGCCGGCCGATCGCCGCGCCTTCCGCATCCACCTCACGCGCACCGGCGAGCGCACGTTCGCCGAGATGGCGCGCGAGCACGAGGAATGGGTGGTCGGGCTGCTCTCCGGTCTGTCGCGCCGCGAGCAGGATGACCTGCTGCGCCTGCTGGCGAAGGCGAAAGAACATGCGGTGGAGGTGGCGCCATGAACCCGAAGCATTTCGTATGGCACGTGGAAGGCAAGGTCGGCGTCATCACGCTGAACCGGCCCGAGCGCAAGAACCCGCTGACCTTCGATTCCTACGCCGAGCTGCGCGAGCATTTCCGCGCGCTGACGCATGCGCCGGCGGTGCGCGCGGTGGTGCTCAAGGGCGAGGGCGGCAATTTCTGCTCGGGCGGCGACGTGCACGAGATCATCGGCCCGCTTACCAAGATGACCATGCCGCAGCTCCTCGACTTCACGCGCATGACGGGCGACGTGGTGAAGGCGATGCGGCATTGCCCGCAGCCGATCGTCGCCTCGATCGACGGCGTTTGCGCGGGCGCCGGCGCGATCCTCGCCATGGCGAGCGATTTGCGCTACGCCTCGCCGGACGCGAAGACAGCGTTCCTCTTCGTTCGCGTCGGCCTCGCCGGCTGCGACATGGGCGCGTGCGCCATGCTGCCGCGGATCATCGGCCAGGGGCGCGCGGCGGAGCTCCTGTACACCGGGCGCTCGATGAGCGCGCAGGAAGGGCAGGCGTGGGGCTTCTACAACGGCGTCGCCGATCCAGTTCTGCCCGCGGCGATGGACGCGGCGAAGGCGCTGGCCGAAGGTCCGACCGCCGCGCACGCGATGACGAAGAAAATGCTGCACCAGGAGTGGAGCGCCGGCATCGACGAGGCGATCGAGATGGAAGCGCAGGCGCAGGCCATCCTCATGCAGAACAAGGATTTCCGCCGCGCCTACGATGCCTTCGTCGCCAAGCAGAAGCCAAAATTCGAAGGCGACTGATGGACCGGTTCACCCACTACGGCTGGCCCTTCTTCGAGCCGCGCCACGGCAAGCTCGCCGCCGAGGCCGATGCCTGGGCACGCGAGAACCTGGCCCACGCGCATGGCGAGGACGCGGACAGGATCTGCAGGCGGCTCGTCCAGGATCTCGGCTGCGCCGGCTACCTGAACCACGCGGTGACCGAGGCGCACGATGTGCGCTCGATCGCGCTCCTGCGGGAAGTATTTGCCTATCACGCCGGTCTCGCGGACTTCTCGTTCGTCATGCAGGGCCTCGGCTCGGGACCGATCGTGCTCGCGGGCAGCGAGGCGCTGAAGAAAAAGTACCTCGCCGCCGCCGCCGCCGGCGACAAGATCGCGGCGTTCGCACTCTCGGAGCCTGACGCGGGCTCGGACGTGCAGGCGATGAGCACGCGAGCGCGGCGCCAGGGCGATGCCTGGGTGCTCGAAGGCACGAAGACGTGGATCTCGAACGGCGGCATCGCTGACTTCTACGTGACCTTCGCGAAAGCCGACGAGGGCATCAGCGCATTCGTCGTCGACGCGAAGGATGTGGACGCCAGCGAGCGCATCGACATCGTCGCGCCGCATCCGATGGCCACGGTGAAATACAAGGCGGCGCGGGGCGAACTCTTGGGCGAAGCGGGCCATGGCTTCAAGCTCGCGATGCGCAACCTCGACATCTTCCGCACCACCGTCGCGGCTGCAGCGCTCGGCTTCGCACGCCGCGCGCTGGATGAGGCTTTGGCGCAATCCAAGGGCCGCAAGATGTTCGGCCAGACGCTCGCCGACTTCCAGCTCACGCAGGCAAAGCTCGCCGATATGGCGACTTCGATCGACGCGGGCGCGCTGCTCGCTTATCGCTCGGCATGGACGCGCGACGTAAGCAGAGCCCGCGTGACCCGCGAGGCGGCGATGGCCAAGATGTTCGCCACCGAGACGGCGCAGCAGGTGATCGACGACGCCGTGCAGATCTGCGGCGGCCTCGGCGTGATGCGCGGCCATCCGGTCGAGCGCTTGTATCGCGAGGTTCGTGCGCTGCGTATTTACGAGGGAGCCACCGAAGTCCAGAAGCTGATCATTGCCAAAGACCTACTGAAATGAGCTACACAGCACACGTCGACACCTTTGCGCGCGACAACCTGCCGCCGCGCAGCCAGTGGCCCGAGTTCCTGTTCGAGCTGCCGGAGCTCAAGTACCCGGCGCGCATGAACTGCGCGACCGAGCTTCTCGACAAGCCGGTGACGCGCGGCCACGGCCATCGCGTCGCGCTGCGCTCGCAGGAAGGCGAGTGCACCTATACGCAGCTCTTCACCCAGGCGAACCGGCTCGCCAACGTGCTGGTGCGCGAGCTGGGGTTGAAGCCCGGCAACCGCGTGCTTTTGCGCGGGCCCAACAACCCGATGATGGCGGCCTGCTGGTTCGCGGTGATGAAGGCGGGCGGCGTGTGCGTGGCGACGATGCCGCTGCTGCGGGCAAAGGAGCTCACCGACATCATCACCAAGGCGCAGGTCACGCACGCGCTGTGCGACAAGCGCCTGCAGGAGGATCTCGAGCTCGCGTTGCCGAACTGCCCGACGCTCACGACGATCCGCTACTGGTACGACGACGCGCCGGACTCGCTCGACAGCCTTGCGCTGCGCCAGCCGCTCACCTTCGGCAACGTGCCGACCGCCTCCGACGATGTGGCGCTGATCGCCTTTACCTCCGGCACCACCGGCAAGCCCAAAGGCACCGTGCATTTCCACCGGGACGTGATCGCGCAGTGCGATTGCTTCCCGCGCTCGATCATGAAGATGCAGAAGGACGACATCGTCTGCGGCACGCCGCCCATCGCCTTCACCTTCGGCCTCGGCGGAATGCTCTGCTTCCCGCTGCGCTTTGGCGCCTCGACGGTGCTGGTGGAGAAGCACACGCCGCAGAACCTGCTCGAGACGATCCAGCGCTTCAGTGCCACCACCTGCTTCACCTCGCCGATCATGTATCGGCAGATGGCGGCGCTCGCGCGGCGTGGCGAGCTCAAGTCGCTCAAGACCTGTGTGTCGGCCGGCGAAGCTCTGCCCGATCCGACGCGCCAGGCCTTCAAGGAAGCGACCGGCATCGAGATCATCGACGGCATCGGCTCGACCGAGATGATGCACATCTTCATTTCGCACACCGCGGAAAAGGTGCGCCGGGGGGCGACGGGCTACGCCATTCCAGGTTACCGGGCGACGGTGCTCGACGAGGACGGCCAGCCCTGCAAGCCCGGCGTGGTGGGCAAGCTCGCAGTGAAGGGTCCCACCGGCTGTCGCTATCTGGCCGATGAGCGCCAGCGCAACTATGTGCAGCAAGGCTGGAACGTCACCGGCGACGCGTATCTCATGGACGAGGACGGCTACTTCTTCTACCAGGCGCGCACCGACGACATGATCATCTCCGCCGGCTACAACATCGCCGGGCCGGAGGTGGAGACGGCGCTGCTCGCGCACCCCGCGGTCGCGGAATGCGGCGTGGTCGGCTGGCCGGACGAGGAGCGCGGCACCATCGTCAAGGCATTCGTCGTCCTCAAGCCCGGGAACGCGGCGGGCGAAGGCACCGTGCGCGAGCTGCAGGAGCACGTGAAGAGGGTGATCGCGCCGTACAAGTATCCGCGGCAGATCGAGTTCATCGACGCCCTGCCGCGGACTGAGACCGGCAAAGTCCAGCGCTTCAAGCTGAGGAAACAATCATGATGCAGATCCTGCAGCCCCCGACGTGGGCCAAGCCGCGCGGCTTCGCCAACGGCATCGCCGCAAGCGGCAAGCTCGTCTTCATCGCCGGACAGGTGGGCTGGACTGGGCAAGGCAAGTGGGAAGCGCACGACTTCGCCGGCCAATTCAAGCAGACGCTCGAGAACATCGTCGAGGTGCTCGCGCAGGCGGGCGGAAGACCGCAGCACATCGTGCGGCTCACGTGGTACGTGATCGACAAGCAGGAGTACCTCGCGGCGCTCAAGGACGTCGGCGTCGCCTACCGCGCGGTCATGGGCCGGCATTTCCCGACGATGGCGGTAGTGCAGGTCACTGGCCTGGTCGAGCCCGAAGCGAAGCTCGAGATCGAGGCGACGGCGGTGATACCGGAGGCGTCATGAAAGTCACGGTGATCGGCGGCGGGCCCGGCGGCATGTACTTCGCGCTGCTCGCGAAGAAGGCCTGGCCAAGGTGGGACATCACGGTCTACGAGCGCAATCGCCCGGACGACACGTTCGGCTTCGGCGTGGTCTTCTCCGACCAGACGCTCGACACCTTCAAGGCCTACGACGTCGTCACCTACGAGCGCATCCGGCGGCGCTTCGCCTACTGGGGCGACGTCGACGTGGTCTACAAGGGTCAGACGCTGCGCTCGGGCGGCAACGGCTTCTGCGGCTGCTCGCGCGTCGCATTGCTCAACATCCTGCAGGACCGGGCGCGCGAGCTCGGCGTGCAGATGCGCTTCCAGCGCGAGGTCGAAGGCCTGGAGGAATTCGCCGACTCCGATCTCATCGTGGTGGCCGACGGCATCGCCTCCAGGATCCGCGAGAAATACAAGGACCACTTCCAGCCGAGCGTCGACCTCAGGCCGAACAAGTTCACCTGGCTCGGCTCGACGCGCTCGCTCGATGCGTTCAAGTATTTCTTCCGCGAGACGAAGGAAGGGGTGCTGCTCGCCCACGTCTACCAGTACGAGCCGAACCGCTCGACCTGGGTCATCGAGATGGACGAGCCGACCTGGCGCAATTTCGGCTTCGACAGGTTGAGCGAGACCGAGATGCTGCCGGTGCTCGAGCGCGTGTTCGCCGATGAGCTCGACGGCCATCCGCTGATCGTCAACCGGTCGCTCTGGCGCAACTTCCCGAACATCACCAACAAGACCTGGGTACGCGGCAACGCAGTACTGGTCGGGGACGCCAAGGCCACGGCTCACTTCTCCATCGGCTCGGGCACCAAGCTCGCCATGGAGGATGCCATCGCGCTCTACGAGGCATTCAGGAAGGACCCGGACGTGAAGAAGGCGCTCACGCTCTACGACAGCGTGCGGCGCGAGGAGGTGGAGAAGACCCAGCACGCCGCCAACGTCTCGCTCGCCTGGTTCGAGAACATGAAGCGCTACTGGGGCATGGATCCCGAGCAGTTCGCCTTCGGCGTCATGTCGCGCTCCAAGCAGATCACCTGGGAGAACCTCGAGCTGCGCGACGAGGCCTTCGTGCGCCGGGTGCACCGCTGGTTCGCGCACCGGGTGAAGAAGCAGGGCTTCGACATCGACGTCGAGAATCCGCCGGTGCCGATGTTCACGCCCTTGCGCCTGCGCGACATGGTGGTGGAGAACCGCGTCGTGGTCTCGCCGATGGACCAATACTCGGCCGTCGACGGCGTGCCGGGCGACTGGCACTTCGTCCACCTCGGCAGCCGCGCCATAGGCGGCGCCGGGCTCGTCTACGTCGAGATGACCTGCCCGTCGCCCGAGGCGCGCATCTCCCCCGGAGACACGGGCCTGTGGAACGAGACGCAAGCCGCGGCGTTCAAGCGCATCGTCGAGTTCTGCCATGCGAATTCGAAGGCGAAGATGTGCATGCAGCTCGGCCACTCCGGCCGCAAGGGCTCGACCCAGCTCGGCTGGGAGCGCATGGACTACCCGCTGGAGCGCGGCAATTGGCCGGTGGTGTCCGCCTCGCCCATCCCATACTACGAAGGCGTCTCCCAGGTGCCGCTCGAGCTCGACCGCAAGGGCATGGAGAAGATCGTCGCCGATTTCGTGCGCTCGACGCGCTACGCCAGCGCGGCCGGTTTCGACATGCTCGAGATCCACATGGCGCACGGCTACCTGCTCGCGAGCTTCGTCTCGCCGCTCACTAACAAGCGCAGCGACGCCTACGGCGGCGCGATCGAGAACCGCATGCGCTTTCCGCTGGAAGTGTTCCGCGAGTGCCGCGCGGCCTGGCCCGAGGCGAAGCCGATGTCGGCGCGCATCTCGGCGACCGACTGGGCCCCGGGCGGGCTCTCCGGCGACGACCTGATCGCATTCACTCGAGCCCTGAAGGACGCGGGCTGCGATCTCATCGATGTCTCCACGGGACAAACCGTGCCGCATCAGCGGCCGGTCTACGGACGCATGTACCAGGCGTCGTATGCCGACTGGGTGCGAAACGAGGTGGGCATCGCGACGATGACCGTCGGCGCGGTGACCACGCCGGACCAGGTGAACACGCTGCTCGCCGCGGGCAAGGCGGATCTGGTAGCGCTCGCACGGCCGCATCTCGCGAATCCGTACTTCACGCTGCAAGCGTCCGCCTGGTACCAGCACCTGAATCAATACTGGCCGCCGCAATATCTCTCCGGCCGCGACCAGGCGTTCCGCAATGCGCCGCGCGAGCGCGCCGAGGCCAGGGATCTGCGCATCAAGGCGCGGCCGGACAGCCATGAAGTCAAAAAGGCCGCTTGAGGCCGCGTGAAAGGCAAAGCCGCATGATCGAGCTGTGGGAGCTGAAGGGGAAAGGCGGCCGGCCCTACAGCCTCTTCTCCTGGCGCACGCGCATGGCGCTCAAGCACAAGGGCCTCGAGTTCGCCTCGCATGCCGTGGCGATGAGCGACAAGGCGGCGATCGCGTTCTCCGGCGGCAAGACCGTCCCGGTCATCAGCGATGGCCAAGATGGGCCAACGCGCGTGGTGCGCGATTCATGGAAGATCGCGGAGTACCTCGAGGACCGCTATGCGGACAAGCCCTCGCTCTTCGGCGGCGCCATCGGCCGCGGCGTGACGCAGGCGTTCAACACCTGGGTCGATCGCGCGCTCGTGCCTGCCGTGATGCCGGTGATCGTGGCCGATGTGCACCAGCGCGTCGACCCCGCGGACGACGCCTACTTCCGTCAGCAATTCGAAGGGTTCATGAAATGCTCGCTGGAAGAATCGCGTGCGCGACGGCCGCAGGCGCTAGAGCGCCTCGCGCGGGCGCTCGAGCCGATGCAGGCGGCGCTCAAGCGCCAGGCATTCGTTTGCGGAACGGCGCCTGCGTATGCGGATTACGTTCTTTTTTCCGTTTTTCAATGGATGCGCATCACGAGCCCGCAAGAGATATTTGACAGTTCCGACCCTCTCCATGGCTGGCGCTCGAGAATGCTCGACCTGTACGATGCTTTCGCGCGCAACGTTCCGCAGGCAGAGACCCAGGCTTGATGCAACTCACGCACGTCGGCAAATACGAGGTGAAGCGGCTGCTGGGCAAGGGCGCGACCGGCTCCGTCTATCTCGCGGTCGATCCCTTCCAGCAGCGCGAAGTCGCCATCAAGGTCCTCGAGCGGCTGTCGAGCGATCCCGAGGAAGCGCGCCGGCAGCTGCGCTTCTTCCAGAACGAAGCGGCGCTCGCCGGGAAGCTGCGCCACCCGCACATCGTCAGCATCTACGACGCGGGGCTCGAGGATGCGAGCGCCGGCGACCCGGTGCGCTACCTCGTGATGGAAGTGGTCGACGGCCCGGCGCTCACCAGGTACTGCGAGCCGGGCGGCCTGCTCGATCCGATGCAGGCGGTGGAGATCGGCTACAAGTGCTGCAAGGCGCTCGAGTTCGCCAACACGCTCGGCGTCGTGCACCGGGACATCAAGCCCGCCAACATCCTCACCAAAGGATCGAATGCGGACGGCATCGATATCAAGGTCTCGGACTTCGGCGCGGCGCAGCTCGCGCGGAGCGACGTCACGCAGGTCTCGGGCGTCGGCTCGCCGGCCTACATGTCGCCCGAGCAGGTGCGCGGCGAGGAGATCGACTTCCGTTCCGACATGTTCTCGCTCGGCGGCGTGGTCTATCACCTGCTCACCGGCACGCGCCCGTTCCACGGCGCCACGACCTACGAGCTGATCGACAACATCATCAACCTGCCGGCGAAAGCGCCTTCGCAGCTGCGGCAGGGCGTGCCGAGCGCGGTCGACGACCTGGTGATGCGCGCGCTCGGCAAGACGCGCGACGACCGCTACTCGAGCTGGGACGAGTTCGCCGAGGGACTCGCCAAGCTGCTCGGCCAGCAGAGGAGCTCGCAGGATCTTTCCGACGCCGAGAAATTCAGCGCTTCGCGGCGCCTCGCGTTCTTCAAGCGCTTCAGCGACGTCGAGCTGTGGGAGGCGGTGCGCGCCTCGCGCTGGGAGCTGCATCCCGCCGGGGCGACGCTCATCCGGGAAGGCACGTCGGACGCGCACTTCTTCATCCTCGCTTCGGGGATGCTCAAGGTCACGCAGCGCGGCAAGCTCCTGAACGCCGTCAGCGCCGGCGAGTGCGTCGGCGAGATGGCCTATGCGCGCCGCGACTCGAGCCAGGTGCGCAGCGCCACGGTCACGGCCATCGAGCCGAGCTGGGCGATGCGCATGAAGGTCGACGATATCGACGCGCTGTCGGAATCCTGCCGCGCGCGCTTCAACGAGGCGTTCCTCGCCATCATGGCCCAGCGCCTCACCATGCTGGGCGGGCGCCTCGTCGCGATGTAGGAAGAGGGGCCGGAGCATGCGTTACCGGAAATTTGCTCTTGCCCCCTTTCTCGCTCTGGCGCTCCCCGCGCTTGCCGCCTACGACGTCAACGGCGTCGCGCTCGGCGCAACCGAGAAGGACATCAAGGCGAAGTTTCCCTACGCGAATTGCCGCGCGCTCGAATGGCCGAGCCGCGCCGCCGACCGGCGCTGCGACGATTCGCGCGTCATCTTCGCCGGCGTCGACGCGAGCGTCACGTTCTACCTGCGCAAGGGCGCGGTCGAGGGCTTCGACGTGCGCTTCGACCATCGCGACGCCGCCGGCATCGTGAAATTCCTCGGCGCGCGCTACGGCGCGCCGGCGCTCGAGGGGCCGCCGCCGGTGATGGCGCAATGGAAGAACAAGGCCGAGCGCGCCACCATCACCTCGGAGAAAGGCCGGCGCCGCGCGTCACTTCTCGTGTCGCGCGGCACCTTCGAGGACGAGATCTACAAGGTACGCTAGAGCTTGCGCAGCGCCTTCACCGCCTTGGCAGCGTCTTCTTCGCTGTCCAGCGCGATGAAGCTGAGGAAATTCTTCCCGACCACGCTCGCCTGCATGCCGCGGAAGCTGATGCCGCCGTCGGCAAGGGTGCGCGCAATCTTGGAGCCGAGGCCGGGCTTGTCGCCACCCTCGATGCGCACGCCGTGGATGTTTTCCGAGCGCTTGAAGCCCGCCTCTTCGGCCGCGCGCTTCACCTTCGCGCCCTCGATCGGACCCGCGAACAGGATGCCCTGACCGGAATGCTCCGGCGTGCGCCGCGCGAAAACCACCTCGAGGTCCGCGCCGGCCCGGGCGAGCGCCTCCAGCTTCTCGGCGGCACCACCGGCACGATCGTCGATCACGGCCATCCACACGTCGTTGCGACTCGCTTTGATCGCCATGGCTCAGTCCTCCTTGGAAGTGGAACGGGGGAGGGATAATCTACTCCCATGGACCAGCGAGCGATATCACGAAAGAAGGAAATCGAGGCGGCGGTCGCCGATGTGCGGCGCATCGAGCAGCAAGACGGGGTGACGCGCGCGAGCCTCGAGAAGATCAAGCAGCGCCTGATGCGTCTTGCGGCGCTGCAAGAGCTCTTTACGGCGAGCGATTACCCACCGCCCAAGCCCGGCGACAAGCGCAACTCCTGCCTCTACCGCGTTGCGGAAGATGCCGACCACCGCTTCGCGCTGTATGTAAATTCTTCCGACGGCAACTACGGCACGCCGGCGCACAACCACACGACCTGGGCGGTGATCGTCGGCGTCTCGGGCGAAGAGCTGAACCGCTTCTACGAGCGCGTCGAGATCGGCGTGCGCGAAAAAGGCAATGCCGTCGTGAGGCAGGGCACCGGCGTTGCCTTCATGCCCGAGGACCTGCACTCGATCCACATCCAGGCGCCGCTCATCAACTTCCACATGTACGGCCTCGCGCTCGAGGAGCTGCATCACCGCGAGTACTACAAGCCCGAGGAGCGCACGTGGAAGGTGTTCCCGCCGCACTCGGACATCCGCGAAGCGCGCAGTTGATCCCGGCGAGGGATTTGCAGGCGCGCCTCGCCGGGCACGGAGAGCTCGCGCTCCTCGATGTGCGCGAGCAGGGCGTGCACTATCGCGGCCATCCCTTCCACGCAGTCTCGGCGCCGCTCTCGCGCCTCGAGCTGCTGATCGCCGACCTCGTGCCGCGAAAGAGCGCGCCCATCGTGGTGCTCGATGGCGACGACGGTCTCGCCGAGCCGGCCGCCAAGCGGCTGGCCGGGATGGGGTATACGTCGCTCGAGATATTGGAAGGCGGCGCCGCAGGCTGGAAAGCCGCGGGCGGCGAGCTCTTCAGCGGCATCAACGTGCCCTCGAAGGCCTTCGGCGAGTTCGTCGAGCACGCGTACGAGACGCCGCGCATCACGGGCGACGAGCTCGAGGGGCTGCAGAGGAGCGGCCAGAAGCTCGTCGTGCTCGACTCGCGTCCGTTCGAGGAATACCAGCGCATGTGCATCCCGGGCGGCATCGACATGCCGGGCGCGGAGCTCGCCTATCGCGTGCACGACGCCGCGCCGGATGCCGATACGCTCGTGGTGGTGAACTGCGCGGGACGTACGCGCAGCATCATTGGCTGCCAGTCGCTCAAGAACGCCGGCATCGCCAACCGCGTCGTCGCGCTCAAGGACGGCACGATGGGCTGGCGGCTCTCCGGCCGCACGGTGGAAGAGGGCGCGGCGCGGCGCGCTGCCGAGCCTTCGATGGCCGGGCTCGCCGCGGCGCAGGCTGCCGCCGAGCGAGTAGCGCGGCGCTTCGGCGTCAAGTTCACCGACGGCGGAAGGATGCAGCAGTGGCTGCGCGACGCGTCCCGAACGACGTATCTCCTGGATGTGCGCACGCGCGAGGAGTTCGAGGGCGCGCATCTCGCCGGCTCGCGCCATGCGCCGGGCGGGCAGCTCGTGCAGGCGACCGACGAATACGTCGGCGTGCGCCACGCGCGCCTGGTGCTCGTCGACCCGCAGCGCGTGCGCGCGGTGATGACCGCGTCATGGCTCAACCAGATGGGCTGGCACGACGTCTACGTGCTGCATGAGCTCGCCGGCCTCGAGCTGGAGAGCGGGCCGCGCAAGGCGCCGGTGCGCTACAAGCCGTGGCCGATCACGACGCAGCCGGGCGGCACGGTGCTCGATTTCTCGACCAGCCTGCGATTCCACCATCGCCACCTGCCGGGCGCGTGGTGGGTGGTGCGCTCGCGCCTCGCCGAAGCGCGCGAGAAGGCCGGCGACCATCGCATGCTGCTTCTCACCTCGGAAGATGGCGTGCTCGCGCACCTCGCGGCCCCCGAGGTGCAGGCGCTCTGGCCGAAGGCGCAGGTGCGCGTGCTCGACGGCGGCAACGCGGCGTGGAAGGGGCCGTGGGAATCGGGCCACGAGCGCTCGAGCACCGCGCGCGACGACGTCTGGTACAAGCCCTACGACCACGAGGCGGGCTTCGAGCAGCACGCGCGCGACTACCTCGCCTGGGAAGTGGCGCTCCTCGAGCAGATCAAGCGCGACCCGACGATCCGCTTCCAGCGCTATTAGCGTAGTGGTCGTCCACCTCGTCGACGGCACGTACGAGCTCTTCCGCCATTTCTACGGCCTGCGCCGCTTCAACAAGGGCGAGGACAAGCCCTACGGCGCCGTGGCGGGCGTGCTGCACACCGTGCTGCAGATGATCGAAGGCGGCGCGCATCACGTCGGCGTCGCCACCGATCACGTCATCGAGTCGTTCCGCAACCAGCTCTGGCCCGGCTACAAGACGGGCGAGGGCATCGAGCCGGCGCTTTTCCGCCAGTTCCATCCGCTCGAGGAAGCGCTCGAGGCGATGGGCGTCGCCGTCTGGCCGATGGTCGAGCTCGAGGCGGACGATGCGCTCGCCTCGGCGGCGCACCTCGCCGCGGCCGACCTGCGCGTGGTGAAGGTCTGCATCTGGACCCCCGACAAGGATCTCGCGCAGTGCGTGCGCGGCGATCGCGTGGTGCAGATGGATCGCCGCTCGAACAAGATCCGCGACGCGGCGGCGGTGCGCGAGAAATTCGGCGTCGAGCCGCGGCAGATTCCGGACTTCCTCGCGCTGGTGGGCGACGCGGCGGACGGCTATCCCGGCCTGCAGGGCATCGGCGAGGTCACCGCCGCGCGCCTCATCCGCCAGTACGACTCCATCGAGGACTTCCCTCCGCAGATCCTGGCCGGCGAGCGCAGAGACCACGCATTGCTCTTCAAGCAGCTCGCCACGCTGCGCACCGACGCGCCGCTTTTTGCCGACGTCGAGGAGCTCCGCTGGCGCGGCGCGACCGAGGCGCTCGACGGGTGGGCGGCGAGGATCGGCGATGCGCGCCTGCTTCCGCGCATGCAGAAGTTAATTACGGACGTTGTCCGGAACTAGGTCTTCCTGGGTGACCAGCCGTACGCTCTGGCGCAGGCGCCACCCATCAGCATCGCCCGTTCACTCTCCGTCAGGCGGTTGGTGCGCAGGAATGGCTCGACCGCCTGCTCGTAGTTGACGACCGCGAACGCCCGCGTCCAGTCGGTGCCCCACAGGCAGCGCTCGAAGCCCCAGGCATCGAATACCCGCGCGAGCGGGTCCCAGATGTCCGGGAAGGGATACGGTTTTTGCGACAGCGTGCAGGCACCGCTCACTTTGATCACGGCGTTCGGGCGCTTGGCGAGCGCCAGCACCTTCGGCAGGTCGGCCCAGGGCTGCGGCGGCGCGGGCGGCTCTTTCGGCTGCAGGATGCCGAGATGATCGATGATGAATCTCGCGTTCGGGTGGCGGTCGATCAGCGCGGTGCCGGCGTCGAGATTTCCCCAGCAGAGGATATTGACCGGGAAATCGTGGCGCACGGCGGCGCGCAGGATGCGCTCGAGGCCCGGATCGGTCGGCGCGCGATCGCGCCCCGGCTCCTTCGTCAGCATGATGCGGACGCCAACGGTGCCAGGAGTCTTCTTCCACTCGGCGACGACGTCGGCGACTGCCGGGTCATCCGGGTCGACGGGTTTGACTATGGCGAAGCGCCCCGGGTGCTTGCGTTGCACCTCGACGGCGTAGCTCGCGTCGTAGCCGTAAAGCGAGGCGGCGGAGATAAAGATCGCGCCGTCGATACCGAGCTTGTCCATCGCCGCCACGGTCTCGTCCCCCGTCGCGCTCGGCGGCCAGTTGCGCACGCTCTTCCACGGCCGTTTTGGCGTGTTCGCCTCGTAGGCGTGAACCTGGGAATCGATGATCATCATGGAGTCCTAGCGCAGGAATGAGCCGTCGGTGATATCGAGCACCGCGCCGTTGATGATCGGCGGCGCGTCGAGCGCGAGCCAGCGGATGGCCTCGGCGACCTCCTTGGGCTCGCCCTTGCGGCGCGTGTAGACCTTCTTCATCAGCTCGTCGACTCGCTCGGGCTGTGCCTTGTCGAGGAGCGGCGTGTCGATCGGACCCGGCGCCACTGCGTTCACCTGGATGCCATGCGGGCCGAGCTGCGCCGCGAAGCTTCGCGTAAAGCTCACCACACCAGCCTTCGTCACGCCGTACCAGAGGTCCGTGTGCGCGGTGTATGCCGCTATGGAAGCGAGATTGACGATGCGGCCACTTTCCCGCGCGACCATCTGCTTCGAGAGCGTGCGGATCAGCTCGACCGGCGCCTCGAGGTTCACGGCGAGGATGCGGCGGCGCGCCTCTTCGGTGTACTTGTCGATCGACACGGCGGTCTGGATGCCGGCGTTGTTCACCAGGATGTCGATGGCGTCGAGCTTCTCGGCCATCGCGGCGATGCCGGCGATATTGCTGAGGTCGTAGACGACGTCTGCCTGCTCACGATCGAGGCCGATGACCTTGCAGCCGCCTTTCCGCAGGGCGTCGGCCACGGCGCGGCCGATGCCGCGGGCGGCACCGGTGACTAGGGCGGTTTTCAGCCCGCGAGGCCGGGCATGGTGAACCCGGCGGCGTTCAGGTCGCGGATCAGCTCTTCTTCCTGCGCCCCCGTCAGCTCGACGAGCGGCGGGCGGCAGGTCTTCCACTGCGGGTCGTTGCCGAAGTGCGCGACGGCGGCCTTCAGCGCCGGGATCATCGGCTGCTTCTGCACGATCTTGCGCGTGGCGGTGATGCCGGCCTGCAGCTTGTCGGCTTCCGTCGAGCGCCAGTTCTTGTAGACGTTGGCGATCGGCCCCGGATTGATGTTGCCGGTGGCGGTGATGCAGCCCTTGCCGCCGTGGCGCATGTTGTCGAGGAGGAACACCTCGCTGCCGGCGAAGACGTCGAAGCCGCGCTTGGCGAAGGCATCCAGCATGCTCTTCGTGTTGTTCCAGTCGCCGCTCGAGTCCTTGAGGCCGGCGACGATGCCGGGGTATTTGGACAGCAGCCGGTCGACGAGGCCCGGCGTGATCGCGACCTGCGACACCGGCGGGATGTGATAGAGGTACATCTGCAGCCGCTCGTCGCCGACGCGCTCGATCACCTCGGCGAAATTCCGGTAGAGGCCCTCGTCGGACACGCCCTTGTAGTAGAAGGGCGGCAGCATCAGCACGCCGGCGCAGCCAAGCTCGACCGCGGCGCGCGTGAGCTCGATCGAGTCGCTGATCGCGCAATGACCCGTGCCCGGCATCAGCGTCGCGGGCGACACGCCGCCTTTGACGAGCGCCTCAAGCAGTCGCCGCTTCTCGGCCACCGACAGCGAATTCGCTTCGCTGTTCGTGCCGAAGATGGCGAGGCCGGCGCAGCCGCTCTTCAAGAGCCAGCGGCAGTGGCGAACGAAGCGCTCCTCGTCCGGCGAATAATCCTTCCTGAACGGCGTGACCACGGGCGAGAGCACGCCCTCGATCCGCTTTACCTTGCTCATCGAGAGTTTCATATCAATCCACCTTCGCGCCGGACGCCTTGACGATCGGCCCCCAGCGCTTGAGCTCTTCCTGGATCATCCGCGTCATGTCCTCGGGCGAGCCTGCCATGACGTTGTAGCCGAGGTCGTGCATGCGCTTCACGAATTCCGGCGCCTTGGTCGCCTCCACCGCGGCCTGGTTGAGCTTGGCGATCACATCCTTCGGCGTCGCCGCGGGCACCATCAGCCCGAACCAGACGCCGGACTCGTAGCCGGCCACGCCCGCTTCCTGCATCGTCGGCACGTCGGGCAGCGCGGGATCGCGCTTCGCCCCGGTCGTGGCGAGGGCAATGAGCTTGCCGGCCTTGATGTGCGGCAGCGACGAGGGAATGTTGTCGAACATCATCTGCGTCTGGCCGGCGAGGAGGTCAGTCACTGCCGGCGAGCTGCCCTTGTACGGGATGTGCACGATCTCGGTCTTCGTGAGGAAGGTGAACATCGCGCCCGACATGTGGATGCTCGTGCCGTTGCCGCTCGAGGCGTACGTGTACTTGCCCGGGTACTTGCGGACGAGCTCGATGACTTCCTTGACGTTGCGAGGCGGAAACGACGGGTGCACGACCAGCACGTTGTTCAACGAGACGATCGGCGCGACCGCAGCCAGATCCTTGTTCACGTCGAGGGGCATCTTCGAGTAGAGGAACGGGTTGATCGCCTGGATGCCGCTCGTGCTCATGACGATCGAGTAGCCGTCGGGCGTCGAGCGCGACACGTCGAGCACGCCGAGGTTGCCGCCGGCGCCGGGCTTGTTTTCCACCGTCACCGGATGGCCGAGGATGCGCTGCATCTCGTGCGCCGTGGCGCGCGTCGCGATGTCGACCGCACCGGCGGGAGTGAACGGCACGACGATGCGGATGGGTTTGGATGGGAACGCCTGGCCGAAGGCCAAGGCGGGCGAAAGCAGCGCGATTGCGAACAGACGGAACACTGGGAAACCCTTAGACGGTAAAGTGCGAGCCCGGATTATGGCCGACCTCTCCAGCGTCGTCAGCATCGAGGACCTGCGCACCATCGCGCGGCGGCGCCTGCCGCGCGCCATCTTCGACTTCTTCGACGGCGGCGCCGAGGACGAGGTGACGCTGCGGGAGAACCGCGCCGCCTTCGAGCGCGTGCGCCTGCTGCCCAAGGTGCTGGTGAACGTCGCGCAAGTCGACATGAGCGCCGAGATCTTCGGCGCTCGCTCGACCCTGCCGCTCGCCATCGCGCCCACCGGCGGCATCAGCGCC
>Ga0134121_10000802_pt1 | contig 32651 bp, 27 predicted proteins | sample KB301_FD_96463 | JGI IMG/M metagenome (GOLD analysis project Ga0134121, IMG submission 96463) | Terrestrial soil microbial communities without Nitrogen fertilizer from Kellogg Biological Station, Michigan, USA - KB3-0-1 | ecosystem: Environmental > Terrestrial > Soil > Unclassified ...
GCCAGCGCAGCCCGCACAGGGCCTGGTCTGCTACTCGCTGGCCGCATTCCAGAGGCGTGCGCCTGGCCACCCTCAGCCGCAACACGGGTCGGGTGGTTATGGTCAGTTGCTTCTTGTATTGTGTGTTATCCGCCAAAAAATCAAATTCACGCCGCCCGGCCGCAATCGCGCGTTGGATGCCGTAGGCGATCACGACGATGCCGGGCCGAAGATGCCGTGGCAGATCCATCTTGCGGCCGCTTTGGTAAAAGTAAGTCTTGTTGTTCCAAACGATGTTGTACATCGCGGCGACGGGCACTCCGCGCACAGTCAGCCACATCAACTCGAGCGCATGTTGAGCATGCAATTGCGGCATAACCGCGTTGTGAAACGACGCGAAGCGTTGGCCGCTGAAGGCGCCGCCCTGGCCGGCAGCTTGCCAGCGTTCGGCGTGCAAGGCCGCCAGGATGCTTTGGCCTTTCACTAGCTCGGCGGGCGAACTGGCGTAGTGAAATACGGCCCCGCCTGCGGCCCAGTCGTCCATATCACGCTGCGAACGCAGCACGCCGTAGCGGTGTTTTTTTGGCAACGCTTTGAGATAATCGTCCCAGCTGGACGGCAAAGCGATGTAAGGCGAGAGGGTACTCGTTTGACGACTGACGAGAAAACCCGCCTCCCGAAATGCAGCTTCGAGCAGATCGGTCATCGGATTGTCGCCGGCCAGGGCGGCCAGAGAAACTTCATCCCACAAGCCGAACTCTCGGCGGGTGATTGCGGCGACCAAGGCGTTGGCGACGCGCTCCTCGTGTCCGCGCTCGGCGATGATGCTGAGATAATCGGAACAAACGCCGTCTTGTTCGTCCACGTCGGCCCCAAGGAACTCGAGCCGCCGAAAAGGAATGCCAGGACGATACCAAAAGCGCCGCCAGAGCAACGGGGCCAATCCCACCAATTGGGCGCCGTCGTAAATGGCGCCGACCGCGAGCTGGCAACGCTGGCCATAAACACGCCACCACTCCAGCAGCCAGGTGGGCGACAACATTGGCTCGTTGGCGGAGCTGCGTTCAAGCAGCGCTTGCCAGGCGGGCGCCAGTTGTCTAAGCTCGGTGAAATCGCGCAGCACCCGCACGCGCAGTCCACTGGAACGCGCGGTGTCACTCAGGATCACAGGGACCGTAGGCTGCAAACCACGGACTTGTTCTTGTTGAATGGTCACTCGACCGTTTTCCCCAGCAGTTTACGAGTCCGGCGCCAAACGCGGTAAGCTTGACATTTCAATCCATCTCGTAACGGCGACTGCCCGACCGGCTTAGGGCGCAGGCCTTTGCCGCGTAGGTAGGCGTTGACGTTATGCACCATTGAACGTTTTTCCAGGTCCGGCGTGCGGAACGTGATGCTAAATGAAATGGAGTAGGTCGGCCCCACCTTGACGTGGTGCGGATCTGTCACGGGGAAGTGCAAGCCCTGCCCTGGCTGAAGATCATAGACCCAGGCCTTGCGTTGCCATTCCTCTTGAAACGCCATGTTGCGATGGCTGCCGCCGTAGAAGCGCTCGAGGTCGGTCTCCGCCACGATGGAGCGGTCGCGGCCGTCGAACAAACTCACCGTTTTGCTGCCGCGGACCTGGAGCAAAAAGTTGTGCTCGGGATCCATGTGATAAGGCGTCACCGAGCCTGCCGAGGAGATGAAAATGAAGCCCTGCATCAATTCCATGCCGGGCCGCAGCAGTTCCGAGTGAACGCCCACCTCCGCCAGACAGTGGTGCAAAAGAGCGCGATAGTCGTCGTCTTGCTCGACATATTTGAGGACCATCCACGAGCAGCAATCCTCGATGCGGCGGATGGTTTCCTCGATCGACAGGCCGTTGCGCGGCGTCAGGTTGGGGTCAAGACTGACAGGGAGCTTGCCGCCGTTGTATTCGACATGCTTCTCCGGCAACTTCTGGGACAGCTCGATCAGCCGCGGCAGCGCGAACAGGGGGTGATCGTTAAGACGGTGGCCGATCAAGAACGGCCGTTTGTCAAAGCACTCGCGAAACAGCGCGGCGTTAATGTCGAGCAATTTCTGTTCTCCGGCAGGCGGGGGGGCCAAAGCCACCGGCGCCTCGGCAACGGCATGGGCACTGCGCATCATGTTGATTCTCCCGATGGTGGTTTGCGTCTCACGAGCCGCTGGAGCCAGCGCAGCAGTGGCAATGCCGACACCACCAGATCGCCGCCTCGGCGACCCGTGGCGACCAGCACATTTTGCATGACGCGCCGTTCCTTCCAGAGGCGGTTAATCATGAAATGCCGGCTGATGGCGCACGAATCCATCCAGCGCAGGCCTACGCGCGCGTGGGCTTCCGCGATATTGTCCAGCTCCAGCTGCACGCCCGGCGAAAAACGGGCATAGTCTTCGTCAAAGGCAATCTTGAAGGCAATCGATCCTTCACCCATGAGAAAGTTGCATTTGAGGGCAATGGGCTGGCCATCGAGAAAAAGGCCGAGCATCATCAATCGTCCTCGGGCAAAGGCTTCGCGGGCAATGGTGCGAAAAAAATCACCTTCGCTTTCGTGGTCCCGCAATGCCGTGCCATGCTGGCCCTTCCAACCGCTGGCTTCAAGTTGGAGGAATTGGTCGATCCATTTTTCGGCGTCATCGCTTTGATGAAGCACGCGCGATTCAAGCTGGCCCAGCTCGCCCAGACGCCGGCGTTGCCGCCGTAGTTCCTTGCGATTGCCGCCGGACATCGTGGACTTGACATACTCCTCGGCGTCGTCGCTCACGCGCAGCAAGGCCCGTGTGGTCGTCTCTTCGACAAAAGTGAGCCGTGTTTCTTCATTCAGATGATTGACCAACAGCTGATGAAATGGCCCATCCGCAGAGACAAAATCGAGCTTTAACAATCCGCTGCCGCGCTTTTCCGTGCGTAGCCATTCGAAAACTGCTCGCAATGTAGCATGTCCGTATCCAGCCCGAATCAGCGGCGTAGCCAGCACGGAGTGCAAATGCCGCCAGAGTTGCAGATGCGGCAAGGGCAAGCCTTTGTAACGCCCCTGGCGCTGAAGCGGAAAAAAACCCAACAGCGATCCGGGAGAATCAGGGTGATTGGCGTCTGGTTCATAGACCAGGACGAAAAACGGCTTTGGACCGGTGGCAAAATGCTTTAAGGCAGGGAGCAGCATCCACGGCTCGTAAAAAGCATTCGGCTCCACGGCAGCCGCCGCCAGGTTTTCCCAGGCCGGGACATGCCTCTGGAGGGCTGCGACATCTTCCACCGCGACGACGTGCATTTTCACCGACGCGGCCGCGGCAGGCGGGTTGGCGGATTTCTTGGTCGGTTTAGGGGTTTCTTGCACGCTCATCATGTTACATCATGCCGGCTTGACGTTTGATGGCATAAAGCCACTGCAAACAGCCGGTCAAATGTAGCTCCAAGTTCAACAGACTGCGGAACTCCGGCACCGGCACGCGCGGCAGGATGGGCTCGTTGAGGTGCGGAAACACGAAACCGCCATAGCCCGACATGCAGGCCTCATAGCCCGCCTCCGCCAGCAATGGCAATCGATCAACCTGGAAGTTGGCTTTGGCGCCGTAGGGATAAGCCAACCAGCGCACTGGTCGGCCCAGTTTGTCTTCGAGCGTTTTCTTGGAATCGATCAGTTCGCGCCGCGCTTGTTCCAGGGGAACAGTCGCCATGTTGGCATGCGTCACAGTGTGGGAGCCAATTTCGAAGCCCAGGCGCGACATTTCTTGGACGTCGTCCCAGCTCAAATTCGGCATTCTCGGCAAGTGCTTATCCCAGTCGAACACCGCGTCGGTGCCGACGTATCCGGTAGGCACGAAAAAGCTAGCTGGCAGGCCAAACTCCGCCAGGGTACGGGCGGCAAAGAGGTTGTCGCGGTAACAATCGTCGAAGGTGATGGCCACAGTCCGGCGCGGCACTGGGGCCTTTTCCTTGACGATGCGGAAGATTTCGCTCAGCGGCACCACATGAAAGCCGCGGCGGAGCAGGTTGCAGATATTGCGAAAATGGCGCGTGCCGACTGTCAAACCGTCAGGGGGAATGGCATCGGTGACGCGGTGAAAAAGCAGCACCGCCATGAACGGCCGGCCCGCCAGGCGCGACATCGCTTCCTGGGCGAACATCGCCCCGGAATACTTGTAGACACCGCAAAGCGTGGCTTTGGCGAGGTTTTTCATGGATGTTGCCCCATGTGCATTCACGCGGGGCGGCTGGCTTAGCTTCGCGCTTGTTGACGCGGAGTGGAAAGGGCACCCGGCCTGTTGGCGCGGAATCTATTAGAATATAGGTCACGCATTGGCATTGCACAAAACCGGAGGTCGAACGTGCGTAAAGGATTGGTAACAGGCGGCGCGGGATTCATTGGCTCACACCTGGTGGAATCCCTGCTGGATCAAGGTTGGCAGGTCAGAGTGCTGGACGACCTCAGCACCGGCAAGCTGGCCAACCTCGCCGCGGTTCAAGACCGCATCGAATTCATGCAAGGCAGCATCACCGATGCTGGCGCGGTCCAAAAGGCGGTGCGAGATTGCGAGGTTGTCTTTCACCTGGCGGCTTTACCGTCCGTCACCCGCAGTGTGGAAGCCCCCCTGGAATCTCATCACATCACCGCGACCGGCACGTTGACCGTGTTGGACGCGGCTCGCCAAGGCGGTGTCCGCCGCGTTGTTTATGCCGCTAGCAGCAGCGCCTATGGCAACCTTCCGGGAGCGGTCCGCGTCGAAACCGAGCCGATTGCGCCGCTGTCTCCTTATGCCGCCGCCAAGCTGGCCGGGGAACTTTACTGTCAATGTTTCGCGGCGGTGTACAAACTGGAAACGGTCCGCTTGCGTTTCTTCAATGTCTACGGCCCGCGTCAGGACGCCAGCAGCCCCTACTCCGGCGTCATTGCCTTGTTCCTGGCGGCGCTGTGCAACGGCAAGGTGCCCAGGATCGACGGCGATGGCTTGCAGTCCCGTGATTTCTTCTATGTCGGCAACGCAGTGCAAGCGGTGTCCAAGGCGGCCGACGCACCGGCGGCGTCCGGCAATGTTTACAACATCGGCAACGGCGCCAGCATCACTGTGTTAGATCTTGTCAAGCATCTGAATGACCTGCTGGGCACCGCCATCCAACCAACGTTTGGCCCGCCGCGCGCCGGCGACGTGCGCCATTCCCAGGCTGACATCACGCAAGCGCGCCGCGATCTGGGCTACAATCCTACGGTTTCATTTCAGGAGGGCTTGCGGCACACTCTGGAGTGGTATCGCTCGACACCCCGTTGACGCCCTTGCCGGCGGCAGGCTTCTGATCGGCCCAGGCCCCGTTCCAAACTAATTCGTAGTCCAGCGCATCTGCGATGGAGCCCCGCCAGCCCGCCTCGGCGGCCTTGACGAGGTTGTACATTTCACGGGCGGTCACATAGTGGTAGTGAAAGCGCGGCTGGCTTCGCGCCTGTTCGGCCAATTGTTGGTGAAACAGCGCCATTGGCTCGCCCAACAGTGCATCTTGGCTGGCCGCCTCGGCGCCATGCGTATGCAACTTGACAAAAAACCAATCTGGCCGTGACGCCACCTGAACGCGCGCCCGCAGCCAACTGGGAACGCGGGCGATGCTCGCGGGCTGACTTCCCTGGACACAGCCGTTTTCCAAGCGCGGCAGCAGGCCCCATTTTCTTCGTCCCCAGTTGTAAACCAGCGGCCCCTGCACCAGCAGTAAGCTGCCCTCAGGCCGCGGTCCCGAGCCCACGGCGATGCCGCTGTCATGGGAACGAGGCCGACCGGCACGATTGACGGCGTAATACACGCTGTTGATCTTGCGTGTCTGGGTTACATGCGGTGCCGACGGCATGGTGAAATCGGCATAGCACCCGGTTTCTCGGAGAATGTCCAGCTCGTCATTGATGCCGCACCAGCGGCCATCGGGCCGGGCATTGCACAATGCCCAGTTGCCGTGAATAAACGCGTAAGCTAACTCGCCGGTAGCGCGCTGGCGCGCCAGCAGACCGTGGTTATGGGCAAAGATGTTCTTGAACTTGTCTAGTTGCTCCCGCAGCCAGGCGCCGGAACCGCCGTCATGGTGCAAATGAATTTCGACTTCGCCGTAGCCCGCCCGGCATAACTCGGCGAGCGCTTCGACGTAAGCCGGCTCGTACTCTTCGATGGGATAAAAAAAAGTGTGCCGCGGGCAACGGCCATCACTGTCGCGGAATCGCCCAAATTGCCGGGGATACTCCCGCACCCAACGGTCCACGCATTCCCCGGCCTGTTCGGCCGCGGTTTGGCAAGTCTTGGGCTCGTAATGGTCGGCCAGACACAGGATCAAGTGAACCGTTTCACTGTCGCCCGGCGGCCGGCGCTTGGGCATTTGCAACAAGTAGGGCACGATCCAGCGATCAAGGCCACGCCGTCGCATGCGCCGCCACGTCATGGTGGCCGCTAAAGCGATTGCCACGATTATTGCCAAGATCCAAATCATGGGGAAAATCCGACGTTCTTGATTATCTGGCCTGCAGGCGATCCAAGATCGCGCCCTTGTATTTCACCTTGCCCCACGAATGGCTGGTCCGCCCGGTGATCCACACCCAAAATGCCATCCACGCGGCGGCATTGAGAACGACCACCGATGTCGCAGCGGCGGCCGGCCGCAACTGGCGTGCCACGACTCGGTTGTTGCCTATTAATGCCAGCGCGTAAAAGCCAACCTGCCCCAAGAACATGGCTTGATACAAGGACCCGGGCAGGATAGCGCTTGTTGCCAGCATGGCCAACAGCGCCCAAGGCACGACCAGCCGCAGTAATTTGTGGGACACAAACTGCAGCCAGACGGGATTGCGCCAGGGCAGCAGCGCCTGTGGCAAGCGCACTGCCAATTGAAAGTTGCCTGCCAACGTCCGCACCTTGCGGCGGAATTCGTCGCTCGTTCTTTCGGGCAGCTTGTCGTAAGCGATGGCTCGTTTGTCGTGGACGACACGCTGGCCTTGGACGGTGAGGTAAAGTGGCCAGTAAACGTCGTCCAGGATCATGCCGGCCGGCACGCCCGGAAACAGCGAGCGCCGCACGGCACAGATCGCCCCGGTGACGCCGACGGTGGAGTGCAATTGGCTTTCCTTTTTCCGCAGCCATTTTTCATAGCGCCAGTAGAAGCCCATGGCGGCCATGACGCCGGGCGCCCATTCCAGCACCAGATCGCCGCTGACCGCGCCAATGGTGGGATCGGCGAAGTTTTCCAGCAGCATGCGGACAGCGGCGCTGTCCCAGCGCTGCCGGCAATCCGCGAATATCAGTATCTCATTTTGAGCTTCGGCGCAGCCCGCGCTCAGGGCAGCAGCCTTGCCCTCGCGGTGCGGCAGTTCAATGACATGAACATTGGCGCCGGCCACCTGCCGCGCAATGCTGGCGGTATGGTCGGTGGACCCATCGGACACGACGATCACCTCACCCTCAATACCAGAAGCCGTCAACATTGCCGTCAATTCCGCTATGCGGTCGCCGATCCGTTCTTCCTCGTTGTGGCCGCAGAGCACAAAGCTGACGCTGGCGGTGTGTCCGGCAACGCGGCGCGGCTCACGGCGGCGCAACTTGGCCACGATCGCCAGGATCACGGCGTAGCCGACGTAGGCATACAGCACGATCGCCGTGCATATCCAAAAGATGACTTCGAGAATTGCCATGAGAGTGTCTGCGCGGGGGATGTTGATGGAGAGGAATAGAAAAAAGCAGTTTTTACGAGCCGGGGGTCGGCCCCACTTCCAAACCGAACTTAGCTTTCATTTCCAGCCGTTCCGCTTGCAAACGTGTCACATCGCCGTCATGCACCAGGCGCGGATCGGGTCGCCAACACAAAGGCGCAATGTCCTGAGTCCAGTGCTGGCCAGTGGCCAGGGCGTGCTCTCTCAGAACCTCGTTAAGCTTGTGCGAACTGTGGTGACAGGAGATGTTTGCTTCAGCCCACTGCCGGGGTGCGAAGCTTTCCGCGCACTGGATCAAGTCGTTGAGTTGCCGACCCAACTGGCGTTCGTCGAGAAAAACGCCAGTTTGCGGGTTGACGAATGCTCGTGAGCCGATCTCCGCCCCTTGCAGCAAGGCCGTCGGCGTGTTGGCAAACAGCGACTCGGCGACTACCACGCACGAGCCTTCGCGGCGCGACAGGATCAGACTGGCTCGTGCCCGGCACAGTGCTTCCGTGACCTGGGCATACTTGGCGTTGCTCACAATTGTGAGCCGGTCGGCAACACCATAATGGGCGGCTTCGCGGCGGATGGTTTCGCCGTCCCTGCCGTCTTGGTCCTGACCGACCAACAACACCCGTGTCCTGGCCGGCATGTTGCGAAGCGCCGCAAATAAAACGTGGTGCCGTTTCACCTTGGCGAAGTTGGCGACCATGATCAGATCGACATCGCGCCCGGCAAACGGCCGCGGCTTAAAGAGTTCCGGCAACACCCATTGCGAGGCGTACAGCGGCAACACCCCAAAATTGGCGGACACCCGCGGCAACACCTCCATGTCGCCAGCGTTGCTGATGAGCGTAAACAGCTTGGCCGGATAGGCGTTGGCGAAGACATAATTGACCAGATTGTGTGGGCTGGAACTGGGTGCGATGATCAGTTCATAGCGGTCGCTGAATGCCCTGAGATCGCATTGCTGGAGCAGCTTGATCCATTCTTTCTCGAAGCTGATGAACAACACGCCCTTTTCGCGCGGTCCAAGCCAGGGCTTGAGCAGTACGGTGCGCGGCATTTGCGGCGCTTTGACATGCTCCACAAACTCGGTCCAATCCACGTGCTGCGGCCGCAGCACAGCCAGCCGCTCGTGGATTTGCTTTTGAATCGCTTGCACCGCGTCGTCGCCGTCGGCCAATCGAGCGGCGGCGCAGAGCTTGTTAACGGACCGGGCCAACTCTTGCTGGTCGCCGTTGATGCTCGGCGCGGACCAGCGCCGCATGCGGCAGACAACACCGCGCACCACCCAGCTGTATTTGAGACGGTCTTCCGTCTCCAGCTTCCAGCGTTTGACCATGGCCAGCATTTTGTTAATTAGGCTCGTCGCCCCTGCCTGAATGGTGTGTCAACCAGTTGTTCAAAGAGCCGTTGGTATTGCACGCTTTGGGCCGCGAACGTGAATTGCTCTTCCATGCGCTGACGGCCGCGTTGGCCCATCTCTCGCCGCACGTCGTCGTCACGCAGCACTTGGCCAATCTTGTCCGCCAACGCGGCGGCGTCACCGGCAGGAACTAAATAGCCGCTCCGGCCGTTCTCAATCACCTCCGGTACGCCCCCCACTGCCGTGCCAACCACTGGCACGCGAGCAGCGAATGCCTCAAGCACAACCACAGGCAAACCTTCGGTGTAACTCGACAATGCAATCAGGTCGAAATGCGGCAAATAATCTTCGAGATTGGTGCGGAAACCTGGCAGCACAACATGGTCGCCCAAACCACGCTGGGCTATCAGCTCGACCAAGGCGCTGCGTCGCGGTCCCTGGCCAAAGATCACAAAGCCGACATCTGCATCGTTCTTGACAACAAGCGCCGCCGCTTCAATGAGTTTTTCAAAGCCTTTTTCAGGACTGAGCCGCCCTGCCGCACCCACAATGCGCCGTTTGGGCGCGGGAAAGAATGATTGCAATTCCTGGCGAAAGCTTGGATCGGGTTTACCGAACTTTTCCAGCGAGACCGCATTGCGGATGACGTGAACGCGGTCAGCCGGCGCTCCAGCCCGCCGCACCTTGGCGGCCTGTCCTTCCGAAACGCAAACAATTGCATCCATCCAGCGCAGGGACAGGCGATCGAGCGTCTCGTAGAACCGCACTTTCAGAGTCGCCGCCGTCCAGCCATGCGACACGGATATCACGGGGACGCCTGTTTGTCTGCTCGCCAGAAGGCCAATCAAGTCCGGCTTGTAACCGCTGCAGCACAGCACATCGGCCCGCAGACGCCGCAGATGGCTGGCCACCTCATTGGCCGCCCGGCGGACATCAGGAAAGTTGTGTTTCAGCTCGAAAGCCGCGAAACCGTTGGCGCTGGCTTCTTCCAGCATGGGCCGGCACAAACCGCGTTCGGAGAATGACAGAAACGTGGTGCGGTAATGGTGCGGCAATTCCAGCGCCAGGCCGAGCATTTGACGCTCGGGGCCGCCGAAAAAGGGAGAGGCCATTAGTTGCGCAATGTGCATGTATAAGCCGGCGCCTAATGCGGCAGAGCCGCAACGTGAGACGGCCTTCCCGGGCCGTCCAAGACGGCCGGGGAAGGCCGTCCCCCCAAAGCCGAAATGCTTTTTTCCCAGACCCGTTCCAACTTGATCGCCAGAGCGTCCCAGTCATAGCGCTCCAGCACCACACGCCGTCCGTTTTCGGCCATGGCGCGAAACGGCGCCGGCGAACGGATCGCGTCCACAAGCGTGCTCGCCATGGCCTCGGGCTCGTCGGCTCGCGCGAAGTCGCGGCCTGCCTCAAGGCTCAAGCCCTCGGCGCCAACCGTAGACGAAATAACAGGGAGGCAGCAGGCCAGTGCTTCCAGGATCTTCAGCCGTGAGCCGCCCCCAATTCGCAGAGGCACCGTCATGACACCGCAGTTGCCCAGGAATGGCCGCACATCCGGCACGTCGGCATGAAGCTCAACACCCGGCGTGGTTTGCAGGCGCTCTACCAATCCCGGGGGCGGATTCCGGCCGACGACACAAAGCCGGGCCGACGGTTCCTGTGCGCGAACCTGCGGAAATATTCGATCCAACAATAGATTGACCGCGTCGAGGTTGGGCCGCCAATCGAGGGCGCCCAAAAAAAGGATGCGGTTGGCCTCGCGGTTGCCGTTGACCGATGCGAAGTAATCGCGGTCGATGCCGTTATCCACCACATCTACGTTGGAAACGCCAAAGTCATTGCGAAGGATGCTCGCGTCGTCGGGACTGACTGCAACGACCCAGGAGGCACGCGGAAAATGCAGCCGTTCAAAGCGCTCCATTCGTCGCCACTGGCTCTTGAGGAACATGCGTTTGAACATTCCTTGAGCCGTGTCGTAATAGCGCTTCCAAAGCAATGTATCGACATTGTGGGCGATCACGACCCGGCAAGCGTGCCCCCTTACGCCCAACCCCTCTCCCCCCAAGCTGTGAGAGGGGAGCAAATTCATGTAAGGCAGCCATTCAAACTGCCACACATCCACCTCGTTTTTAGCCCGGTAATGCGCCAACGCTTGGCGCATTGGTTCGCTGTCATGCGAGGCGATCGAGTATGGCAAATTCGACAATAGGAGGTTAGACGCCAACCTACCGCCAAAAGCCAAACCCGCTTTGCGGGGCAATGGATGATCGACGAGAATCGTCTCGATGCCGTGATCGCCGAGATGCTCGCGGGCCTGCTGTGCATCGGGCAGCCGAGCGTCACATCGAGCGATGTAGGTGACGCGGTGCCGCCGCGCCAGGCGCAACATCAGATGCAAGGTCCGCAACCGTTTGCCGGACGTCGGCGGATAGGACACGTCGCCGTCAACAATGACCGCGTGCATCAGCGCCCCAATCCCACGAGCCGTTTAAGTTTGCCGAAGATGCGTCGGCGAAACTCGCCGACCACGATCTTGGCAGCGAATGCCCGGCTCATCAGCCGATGAAAACCGGTGTGCACGGTCTGCCGCTGGTGGTGCGGGCAGTAGTTGGTTTTGTTGCCGAAGCCGAGCATTTTCTGGTCATCCTGGCTCAGATTGCCGAGAAAGGCGGCGTTCAAAATCAGCGGGGCATAACGGTAATACTCCACGTCATCCGGTTGCAACGGCACGTTGGGATCGTGGTAAGTGAGGAAAAAGGCGTGGCGTTCCTCCAAAATCGGAATGCTCTGACGGTGCACGCCCGACGTGTCAAAGATGAAGGCGCTGCCCGCAGGGCCGAGCACTTCCACAATGTCCTTGGGATCGAATTGATCGGCCTCGCCTCGCTTCAGATTGCGCGGGTGCTGCTTGCCGTGAGTGCCCTTGACGTATTTGAAGGCGCCGCTCTTCACCTCCGTCAAATAAATTCCGAGCTTCAGTTCACGCGGAATGTAGTCTACTTTGTCCTGGGCGTACCACATGTCGCCGTGCCAGCCGTGGAAATCGTAGTGAGTGGGATTCGACTGCCAGCCCTTGGCCTCGCACAGCTCGACATTGGGCCCGACGTAGGCGCGGGCCGTTTCCGTCACGCGCGGGTCCAGCGCCGCATCCACAAAGCCTTGATCGAGCGTCAACAGATTCGGCACCATGAGCCGATATCGTTCGTTGATTTCGTAGCCGTCCACGTCGTTCCAGCGCATGCGCTGCAGCCTGGCGGCGAACGCCCGCTGCATGCTGTGCAACTGGTCCTTGCCAAGCAGATCGGGAATGTGGGCGAAGCCGTCCCTTTCCAGCTGTTCGACAAGGGGCGATGTCAAGGTCGCTAGCATCGTCGTAGTTCTCCAAAGGCGTGACCGCTGCTGGCTTCGCATCAAGGCATGCGATAGAGGTCGAGATAATCGTTGATCTTGCTGGGCACCGAGAAGCGCTGGATCGCCGTTTCCCGCGCGGCTTCGCCGAGTCGGCGGCGTTCCTCCGGCGCGTCATGAATCCGCCGCAGCATGCTGGCCAATGCATGATGGTCGCCCGGCGGAAACAGCAGTCCCGTGCGACCGTCCTCGACATACTCCGGGATACCGCCGATGCGGCTGGCCACCACCGGCAGGCCGGTGCTAAGCGCTTCGAGGTTTACAAGTCCCGCCGCTTCGGCCCACAACGAGGGGCAGGTCAGGCAATCGGCGGCCTGCATGAATGGTTGAACGTGGGCCTGCTGGCCAAAAAAACGCACCCGGTCCTGCAAGCCCATCCCGGCAGCCAGAGCTTGCAAAGTGGCCGCTTCTGAACCGACGCCGATGATCCACAACACCGTGTTGGCCGGTGTCTCGGCCATGGCCCGGATGGCCACGTCAATGCCTTTTTCCCGGATGAGGTTGGCGACCGCCAGCACAACGAACTGGTCCTGGCAGCCGTATTGCCGCCGCACTTGCTCGCGCACCTGGGCGTCCGGCCGGAAGCGGTCGGTGTTGATGAAATGCAAACAGCACTCCAGGTTCGACCAGCTCTGCTGCTCTTCGAGACAGTCCTGGACATACCGGCTGACGCACCAAACCTTGTGGTAACGCTTGAGCAACACGCGCTTGAGAATGCGGGCAAAACCGCGCGGCCCTGGGGTGAGAGGCAAGATTCTTGAGTTATGGTCTGTGAAGTAGTGCCGCAAACAGGGCCGCAACACCGACAGCGCCATCACATACCGGTTGACCGGCGCATAGAAATTCCAGTGGATCAGCTGGATGCGGTGCTGGCCGATGATTTTGTTGAGGTGCCAAAGCGTTTTCCAGCGGAAGCCCCATAAGTTGAGATTCGCGGTCGGCAAGCCCGCTGCCTCAAAGGCCGCGGTGCCGGCCTTCTGGACGCCCTCGGGATCGAGAAACAGCGGCAAAAACAAGCTGTCATTGGCGCGGAAGGCCTTGGCCAAGAAATAGATTTGCTCCTCCAGCGAGCCGAGCTTTTGCGAGCCGTCCAGCGCGATGGCGTACAACACCCGCGGCAGCGATTTGGGCTCCGTCACGATAGCATTGTCTGTAGATAACATCACATTGGCGATCATGACGCTGGCGCCTCCGCGAGTTGCGCCGGCGATCTGGATGTATAGAGCGCCTCGTATGCTGCAACCATCCGAGGGGCGGCGAAATGTTGTTCGACGCGCTTGCGCCCGGCGCGGCCCAACTCTTGGCTGACTGCTAGATCACCCTGGATGTCCAACAGGGCTTGCGCCAACGCCGGGGCGTTGCCAGCAGGCACCAGCACTCCAGTCTTGCCGTCCAGCACCACTTCCGGATTGCCCCCTACTCGCGTGGTGACCACTGGCAACCCCCTCGCCATGGCTTCCAAAAGCGTCAAGGACACCCCCTCCGACAGCGAGGGCAGGACGAAAAGCCTGGCCCGCGCCAACAAACCGGCAACGTCGCGCAGTTCGCCCAGAAACGTTACCTTGGAGTCAATTTCGAGTTCCTTGGCAAGCTGTCGCAACTCGGACATGCAGGGCCCGTTGCCGGCGATTTCGAGGCGAAACTGGGGTTGAGCTTTGGCCACCTGCGCTACCGCTCGCAGCAGTGTGGCCACGTCTTTTTCGGGGCTAAGCCGGGCCACCAGCACTGCCGGTCCTGCCGGATTGGGCCCCACGAACGCGAAATGCTTGAGGTCGATGCCGTTCCAGATGGTCCGCACGCGGCGGGCGGCCACGCCTTCCTCCAGCGCCGCCCGAGCGCTCTCCTGCGACACACACACAAAATCGTCCACCAACCTCGCGGCGACCTTGGCAAGCCAGGTTTGGCGGCCCGAGAACTGCGCCAGGCGAGCGAAATGCCTCGTATGTACCACGCGGGCCGCGCCTGCCATGCGCGCCGCCGGCGCGCCGTAAATCAGCGGTTTGCTGTCATGCGTGTGGACAACATCGATTCCCCATTTGCGCAGCCAGGGCAGCGCGTGCAGCGCGATGCTCGGCCGGAATCCGGGCCGCTCGTCCAGGGCAATGACCGGCCAGCCACACGCCTCGATTTCAGCGCCCAATCGGCCGCGCGTGGTCAGCGACAAGAAAAACAACTCGAATCGCCGCCGGTCCGCGGACCGAGCGAATTCAAGCAGCAGTTTTTCCTGGCCGCCGGTGTCAAGCCCGAGCGTAATGTGGGCGACGCGCCGGCGGCGCCGCAGGGATCCGTTGGGATGCATGATTGGCAAGTGCGGGCATGGAAGCGAGATCACCATTGACTCCCACCATCTGCTTGATTGGCACAAGGGTGTTCAGGTGCCCCGCGAGATCGTGAGCAAGCTTGGCGCGGGTGAAGTTAGCCAGTTGTTCGGGCGGCGGCGCCGTCAAAATGCCTTGACGAATGCCGTCGCGGAGTTCGATCAAGGCCTGCTGGATCTGGGCCGAGTCCTGCGGAGGAACGATGCGATGCGGCACGCCGCTGGTCTGAAGCGCCCAGACCACGTCGCCGTCGGGTTCCGTCAGCGCCAACACCGGCCGGCCCGCGCCAAAGTACTCGAATAGTTTCGCGGGTATGCTCACTGTGCGGCCAGGCGTGTCCACCAACAGCAGCAGATCGGCCTTGGGCATGGTCGCCAGCGCCTGGCGGTAGCTGACCTGACCGCCGACCTCAACCACTTTTTCCAGGCCGCGCTCGGCGACGGCGGTGTTGAGGTCAAAGCGGTTTTCCGTCGCCTGGCCCAAAAGGACCACACGCATCGGCGGCTCGGACGCGGCCCGCGTTTTTTCCAGCCTGGCGAGGGCGTCGAAAAACGGTCGGGGATCGCGGCCCATGTACAGCTCGCCCGCGTGCAGAATCGTGAACCGCTCATTGGCGGCTGCCTTCTGCCCCAGCGGCGGGAAGCATTCCGGGTCGAAGCCGTTGGTCACGAATTTGATTTTGTGGCTTAGCTCAGGAAAGGCCTCGCACAAGCCGTCGCAAGTGCGCGGTGTGTTGGCGATGATGCAATCCGCCGTTGGAAAAAGCCGCTTTTCCCAGTACTCCTCCCAGGTGCCCCAGGAAAACAGCGTCTTTTTTGACGGCCGCCAATTGGTAAACCAGGGATCACGAAAGCACGCCGCCCACGGCAGGTGGTAAAATCGCTTTAGAAACCAACCGAGAAAGTGGACACAATGCGGCGGCCCGGAAGTCAGCACGGCGTCGGGCCGAAATTTGTGAACCGCGCGAATCAAGGCCGGCACAGCGCGGGGCAGCCAGACGGCGTGGTAAAGCCAGCGCCGCGCCGTCCTCTCCGCCACGCTGTCGGGATAAGGCACGGTGAAGACCTCCGTTTCTTTGGGGACGCACTCGAGCAGAGACTCGTCCAGCGGTTCGCCAGGGACGCGCCCCGGCGTCACCACGCCTACCCGCCAGCCGAAACGCGGCAGATGCCGGGCGAAGCCAAGCATCCGAAATACCGCGACCGCGCTGGAGGGCGGAAAGTGGTAGGTAATAATCAAGACACGGCGCGTAGCTTTGGGCTTTTGGTTCATTCGTCCAGCGGTTAAAGGGTTGGTGCTGGGGGAAGGCGCCGCGCAGCTTCTGCATATCAAACCAGGGCCCCAAAGCACGCGCAAGCTTTGGCGGCCACGGCTCAATGCGAGAACGGCGCGGTTAGTTTTGCATGACGGACCACTGCGAGGGCGCCACGCACAAACCCTGGTGAATTCCGCGCCCCTCGCCGAACTTGTCGGCGTTGGTGACGCTGAAATGCATGACGCGGTCCACTTCGTCAACTTCGGCCACCATGGACCACATGCCGAGCTTGATCCAGTACTCGCCAGGCGCCAGCGGAAAATTCGGCACCTTGCATTCGACCTGGCAGGTGCCTTCAATGCGGTCAAAGACCGGCTTGGTCAGTGGAGTTTGCACGGTGAGCAAGCGATGGCCCAGGGTGTCGTCGATGCCAATGGTGATGGTCGGTGACTCGAAGACCACCGGTGCCGCCAGGCCGAGGCGGAGATGAAACAGCCCGCCCAAGGGCAAAAAGTTGGTCGGCTCACCGCGGTCGTCACGCAACGTGGCGGATTGAAATACTCGGTAGGCACGGTCTGGCCCGCCACGCTCAGCCAAGGAATCGCTGACGCCGCTGGCAGGTTGCAAAACGCGTTTGTGGTATTCCTGAATCAGGTCGTGGACATCGCCGTCATTTACCAGCATGCCGCCGTCGAGGAGCAAGGCTCGGGTGCACAGCGACTCCACGGCAGGCATGCTGTGGCTGACGAACAACACAGTGCAGCCCGATTTGCCGACCTCGCGCATGCGGCCCAAGCACTTGCGTTGAAATGCCATGTCGCCCACGGCGAGAACTTCATCCACAATCAGGATTTCCGGCTGCAAGTGAGCCGCCACGGCAAAAGCAAGCCGCACATACATGCCGCTGGAATAGCGTTTCACCGGCGTGTCCAGAAACTGCTCGACTTCCGCGAACTGTACGATCTCATCGAATTTCCTGATGATCTCCGTGCGTTTCATGCCAAGAATGGCGCCATTGAGAAAGATATTCTCCCGTCCCGTCAATTCGGGATGAAAACCGGTACCCACTTCCAGCAAACTGCCTACGCGGCCGCGCAGGCGCACCTCGCCAGTAGTGGGTTTGGTAATCTTTGAAAAGATCTTGAGCAGCGTCGATTTGCCGGCGCCGTTGCGGCCGATAATGCCGACCACTTCACCGGGCTGGACTTCGAAGCCGACGTTTTTTAGCGCCCAGAACGGCTTGGCCTTGCGGCTGCCGCCGCCTCGCAACCACCGCGCCGGCGCCTTGGCCCATTCCACCAGCTCATCGCGCAGGGCCCGATAGCCGTAGGCGCCGCGCGGGCCGTCCTGCTGAACCTGGTAGCATTTGCTCACATCCTGACAGCGAACGATTGATTTCATGACAATCCCAGGGCAAAAACAGCGTTGGTTTCAGATGGCGTCCGCGAAACTGTCTTCCACGCGGCGGAAGTACAAGCACCCCATGAGGAATACCAACACGACAATGCCGGAAGCAACCGCGAACGAGGCCCAATCTATGTCCCGGCCCAGCAAGGCCGCGCGGTACGCGGCCACTAGCTCGTTAAGCGGGTTCAAAGTTAGAAAGCTATGCAGCCAGTCCGTGGGCGCCGCTTGCGCCGTGGGCATGTACACTGCCGGCGTCGCGAAGATCCATAGTTGCACAAGGAATGGAATGACGTAGCGCACATCACGATAGGCCACATTGAGCGCCGCGAACAAGGTGCCAAAACCCGCGGCTGCCAGCGCGATCGGCAACAGCATCAGCGGCGCCAAGATCAACGTCACTCCCGGCGGCGTTTGGTAAATGAGCATCACCACGAATAACAATCCGAATGCCCACATAAAATCGACCAGGGCAGACCCCACCGCGGAAAAGGGCATCGCCAAACGCGGAAAATAGACCTTGCTAATGAGCCGCTCCGAACCAATAACGCTGTTGCCCGCCGCCACAAGGCCAGCGGTGAAAAACGTCCACGGCAGCAAGCCGCTCAATACGAAGACCGGATAAGCTATCTCGCTATCGTTGAATCCGGCGACGCGGCTGAAAAACAGGGTGAAAACCACCATCATCATCGCCGGTTGCAACACGCTCCAGGCCACGCCGAGCAGCGTCTGCTTGTAACGGACCTTGACATCGCGCCAAATCAGAAAGTAGATCAGTTCGCGATAGCGCCATAGCTCGCGCACGTTGATCAATTGCCAGCCGCGCGGCGGGCCGATCACGGTTTCTGATTGGTCGACGGCCGCCGCCTTGTCGGGCTCTGCGGAAACCACCATGGGCGCTGGGGCTGATTCCATTTTGGTCGGCATGGTTGCAAGCACAGTTGTTTCTCCAAGCAGAGAACGGGGCTTGGCGTTGGATTAGGTTTTGAGCACTCGAACGAACATGTAAGTTGCAGCGAGAAACGCCACGCTGGCCATTGCAAGGCGTTGAACGAGGCGTGAATCAAGCCGCAACGCTAGAGCGGGCACGTGGCCGGCAGCCAAACTGACCGCCGCGGTCACGACGCCCAAGATCAAATAAGTCGGCACTACATCAACGCGCGACAGCGACAATATGCCCACACCGTAGGAAGCCAATAGCGCCACCAGAAATGGCAATAAACGGCGTAGATTGGCATCCATCAAGTAGTCACGATATTGAAGAAGGCGCTGGAGCGACAGCAGCGCGCTGAAAAAGGCCCCCAAGAAAAACGTGCCGCCAAACAGACCCAGCTCGGCATAGGCGCTCAGGAAAGAATTGTGGGCCGCCTTGCCGACTACCGTTCCCAGTTCGCTCATGCCGACGCCAAAGATGGGCGCCGACAGCATGGCCGCAATGCCGTCGCTCCAAATCTGGATCCGCGTTTGGCCGGTCCCCTCCGACGCGGAGATGCTCACCATGCGACCGCCGAACAAGACCACGGCCACGGGTAGGAGCGGCACGCCCAACATCAGCGTGCCGCGCCAGCCGAAGCGGGCGTAAAACAGGGCCATGAATCCGGCCATCATGCCCAAAAAACCACCGCGCGACTGTGTCAGCGAAAGGGCATAGCCAAACAACAGCAGTGGTCCCAGCCAGCCCAGGCGGAACACGCCCTGGTTGGTGTCTGTCAGGCCATAAAGCGCAATGAACAAGCCCATGGTCAGGAGTAAGCTCAGGTCGTTGGGGTCGCGGTAAATGCCGGTGCCGCGCAGCCGTTTGACGTCCACGATTTGACCGATTTCCGGGTCATATTCCCCGTCTTTCACAAAGGCGCCCTTTCTTTGCTCGCTGCCTTTGGTACTGTCGATTGTCCCCACAACCGGCTCCGGCTCCGGTAACTCAATGACTTCGTGATATTGAAGCACTGCCAGCATCACAAAAGCCACCGCGCACACTCCGAGGCAGGCCAGGAAAACACGCAGTCGCAACACCGTGGTGATATTGCCCACCAGCAGGACATAATAAATGACAATCTTGAAGAATTCGAAAGAGGTGTCAGCCGCCGCCAGGGCGTTGCCCTGCGAAAGGTGCGACAACGGCACTGCAATCAACAGACCCAACAGGCAAATCGTGATCGGCCGTGTTTCCAGGTTGCGCATGGTGAACTGCTCCAGCACCGCGCCGAAGGAGAACACGAAGCACAGGATGATGAGCGACTCATAGATGCGCAGGCTCTGCAACTCCGGCAATTGCTCCGCGGGGCGGATCAGCAGAGTGGCAGTCACCAAAATGAAAAGGATGAAACCCATATCGGCAAGGGACCAATCAAACCCGAGACGCGTGGCCGGCGACCGCGGGCGTGGGAGTCAATTTCTTGTATTCCTGTTCCACGGCGTCCTGGCGAGGAAAGCGGAACATGGCACGCAGCACGCGGAACGGCAGCGCCGCCATCTTGCACGCCGTGGCGGCAAGGAGGCGGACATCCAGCCAAAGTGTGGCGTGCTGCACGTAGTAGAGGTCATAAGCCAATTTCAAGCGTACGCTGGTGAGATCGGTATCAGGCGGCAGCTGGACTTGGGCCAGGCCCGTGACGCCGGGTTTCATCAGCAACCTACTCCGGTAGTGCCCGATGGCTTGCTCCAGGCGCGGCACAAATTCAGGCCGCTCGGGCCGGGGGCCAATCAGGCTCATGTCGCCCTTGAGCACGTTCCATAGCTGCGGCAACTCGTCAATGTGCGTTTTGCGCAGAATGCGGCCCAGAAGGGTGATGCGAGGATCATTGGGCGTCGCCCAGCAAGCGCCGGTCAGGCTCTCGCATTTGTTGACCATCGTGCGCAGTTTATAGATCACAAAAGGCCGACCGTTTTTGCCAACGCGCGTTTGGGTGTACAACGCCGGGCCGCGCGATGTTAGCTTGACGAGCAACATCGCCAAGAGCATGACTGGCGCGGTAACGACCAACAACAGCAAGGCTAATGTAAAATCCAGAGTTTGTTTGCCGACGAGATACCAGCCCGACACGGGCGCCACCAAACACGGTGGCAACGGCGAGGGCGCCGGCTGGGGCGCCGTTGCAACCGCTTCTCTGCCTCTTCCCTCGGGGGTGGCGGGAGACAATTTGTCAGCTGTGATAATGGACATGGTGCCTTGTTGCATCTGCATGTGGCTCAGCGGGCGCGAAACAACGACTTGTCCAGCACGGGCAAGAACTCGCGTAGGAACTCATCGGTCATGCTGTCACTGGCGCCGCCGTATACCACGTATAACTTGTAAAGAAACGGCTCGTTGCCAAAAGTCCAGCGTGGCGAGGCGGGAGCTTGCCAGTAGCCGGTAGCGCTCCACGCCCAGCGTATTCGCAGCTCGTTGCCCGCTGGATCGCCTTCGCGGCGAAAGCGGGCGGTCCAAAACTCGGCGCCGGCCACCGTTTCCTTGACCTGATCGCCTGCCATTTCGTAGCCCGCGCCCCGATAGCAGATGTCCGGTGTATGCACCGACATGTGGCCGGCGCGACCGCACATGAGGATGACGGTAATGGATTGGCCAGCTCCGTCCTTGGCGTATTGTTGCATCCAATAGTTCACGGCCCGGGCCTGGCGAAAGGCCTCGGGATCGCCTTGCACCGCGGTGCTTTTCCACCGGCCCGCATTTGCGGGCACGGCCTGAAGGCGGGCACAGGCCTCATCCAAAGCCGGCGACGGTTGCCAGCGCTGTGTCCACATGCCGTGGACCAGGCCACCTATCAGCAGGAGGGCGAAGGCCATGAACAATGGAAACGGACGCACAGCGACTCCCGACTGTCAATAACCCGCGGTCTTATGCGGTCACCTGGGTCGTGTATTTGTAATCCTGGCTGCCTGGCTCGGTGTCAGTGCCAATGATGACAACCCCCAACATGCGGACGCCGAGGCCCTGGAGCTTGTGCTGCGCCGTTCGGAGCGACGGCAGGCGGCTCACGTCGCGGAGCACCGAGAAGATCACGGCGTCCACATGCTGGCCCAAAAGCAGCGCGTCGGCCACCGGCAGCACGGGACACGAATCGACGATGATGAAGTCGTACTGCTCTTTCATCTGGTCGAAGATGCCCGCGACATTGTCCTGGGCCAGAGCCTGAATGGCGTGGGCGTCGAAGTGCCCGGCGGGCATGAGCCACAGTCGGCTAAGCAGTGTCGGCTTGACCACGTCGGCAATGTTAGCCTCGCCACGCAGCAATTCGCTGAATCCCGGCTCCAAATGCAGGTTGAACAACTTGTGCGCGGCCGGATTGCGCAGGTCGCCGTCCACAAGCAGTGTTTTGCGCCAGGCACGGGCGAGGCTGGCTGCAAGCTGGCTGGCCAGTGACGTCTTGCCTTCGCCACCGTTCGGACTGGTGACCATGACGACATGGACCGCGTCGGTCCGTGAAGCGTGCAGCAGTTGCGTGCGGATGGCGTCCACCGATTCGGTGATAACGCTTTGCCAGTGGATGGTCTGTTGCGTCATCGCGCCCTGGATCGGCCGCTGGACTCCAGCCGGCAGCTTGGGCATGGTGCCAACCAGCGCCAGGCCCAGACCCTGGGTTACTTCGTCAATGCCACTGACCTTGCGCGACCGGAATTCGACAAAGGCGATGCCGAACAACACCAGACCGAAGACGCCCAGGCCGGCGGCGCTGCCGACTTTGGTAAGGCGGGAAAAGTCCTTGTCCGTCGGTGTTTCCGCGACCTGGAGCACCAGAATGCGTTTCGACGCCGCCGGCTCGGCTTTGACCAAGGCCACCCGGCCATGCAGCGTGTCCTGGACTTTCTCAATTTGCTTGACTTCGTCGCGTAGATTTTCGACGCGGACGCCGGCCCTGCGGTTGGAGGTGAGCGCATCCAATTCCAGCTGGGCCTTCTCCAGGGCATCCGTGACGGTGAGCACGTTGTTCTGCAATCCGCCGATGTTGCTTTCGAGCTTGCGGATGTCTTGTTCGAGCGTTTCTTTCATCTCTGCCCGAAGCTTTTTCTCGATTTCCGGACGCTGCTTGTCTTCGATTTTCTTGACGCTTTCAAGGATGCTTGCTTTTTTCTCGGCCAAGCTGTCAAGTGCTGCCGTCTTTTGCGGAGAATCCGGCAGCGGCAGCCATTCGCTGGTTTTATCTTCCACATCCGCGAGCTTGGTGCTGAGCGACTGCATCTGCGTCAAACTGTAAATGAGCAAAGTCACTTTCTCGTGAGATATGGGCGCCGTATTCACGGCGGCCAACTGGGCCTTGGTGTCCGCCAGATCGAGCTTTTTCTTGCTCAGGTCATTGAGAACTGCCCGGCGCTCCGCTTCAATATTGGTGACTTTGAAGGTAGCCGTATTGATCCGCATCTGCAGCGTTTGCGGGTCGGCAATATTGTCGTCTTTCTCGGCAACTTGCAAATCCTTGCGCTTTTCCGCCAATTTCTGCTGGTTCTCGCGCAGACTCTTTTCCAGCTGATCGATCAGCACTTTCTTGCGCTGGTTGTCGCGGTTTTCGACCTCATCCTTGTAAGCCGTGGTGACGGCATTGAGCACGTCGGCAAGATGTTCCGGGTCATCACCGAACAGCTTGACCGACATGATCTCGGGGCCGAGCAAGAAGTCCACTTTGATCGCTTTCTCCAGCGAATCGGCCGATAATCCGGTGATCTTGAGACCTTTGAGTTTGTCGCTATTAAGGGCATTGGACAGGACCAATGGGCTTTTTATGATAGCCATCGCGCTGGCGCGGTAGATGGCCGGATCGGTGTCCGGCTCGCCGCCGGTGCCGTCAAAAATCGGTTTGGTGGGGCGCGATGCCAATTCGAGCCTGGCCTGAGCCACGTACTTCGGAGGAAATGCCACGGAAACGGCCATGACGGCCCCGATAGCGCCCAGCACGCCGAGCGTGCACGCCAGTATCCAGCGCCGCTTTAGCGCCAGCACCAGCGCTCCCACCGTCGGCGTCGTTGAAAACGCGGCAGACCCTGACGTGGGCGGTAATGGGGGCGGCAAGGCGCCGTTAAGCACCAACGCTCCGTTCGGCGGCACTGGGGTCTGGTCCGGCAGCGGCGTGTTGGGCCGGGAATGCGTCAAGGCTTTGTTGTTGCCATCAGGGGGAATCATGCTCACCAATCTCCTATTGTGCGGCCCGCGCCTGGCGCGGCAGGTCGCCTTTTTGTGTCTGCTCGGGCAAGCCAATCGGCAATGGCCCGGCCAACATCCCGTCGGCAAGCAGTCGGTCGAGATAGCGCAGTTCCAACCATAACAAGGCCAGCGCCAGCGGCATCATTAGCCAGCCTGCCCAGTCGTGCAGGAAATTGCCTGCTTCGTCGCCCCAGGACCAATGCACCATGCCCGAGGCAGTGATGCGGGTGATATTGGCGATCAGGGCGATCGGTATGGCGCTGACAAAGATCACCAGCTTGTCCGCCAAAGGGCGTTCGATCACCAGAGCCATGGCCGTGGACAATGCAAAAAACGTCATCAACATGCCAAGGCCGCTGCAAGCGTCAATGACGCCCAGTTTGACCTCGTCGATGAAGATGATGTTGCCTTCCGCCATGGCGGGGTAGCCGCAGGTCTGAAGCAGGTAGGTGCTGGCTTCTGTACCAAGTCGTCGCAACGGGTGAGCCAACGCCGTTTCCGCAAAGAACGGCAACGGCATCATGAAACCCAGGAAGGCGATGGCGGGCCAACACCAGTGCAGCATCGCTCCGCCGCCGACCAGCAAACAGAGCCCGGCCAGCGTCGGCAAGAGTGACAAAGCGTCTAGCGAGTCGATGTCGCCGTAGGCCCCTGGCAATCGAATGGCAATGCCGCAGCCGAGCCAGACCAGCCCCCACCAATTTGGCATCAAGTGCGTGGGCGCCAGTCGGTGCCGATGCCAAACAATGGCGGCAGCGAATACTGGCACCAGAAAGCCATGCGAGTACTGCGGATCGTGGGACCAGCGTTCCACCATGCGCAACAACGTGGGCCAATAACTCCACAGCAGACAAACGCCCAACGCAGCCATACCGCCCGCCGCCGAGCAAACCGCCGACAGGCCTCGCAAGGCCTCGCCGCCTAGACAAGGGCTCGGCGAAGCCGAGACCGAACCTGGCAACGGCTGAAGCATGATGTCGTGCAAAGGTATGGGGGAGGCGCGAAACATGTTGAACTCTTTTTGGGCGCGCACTCCGTGCACGTGGGTTGCATCCGTTTTCGCAGCCCAGCCCCGGACATCGTCCCTGATCGTTCCAGTGGGGAAAATGACAGCCGGACCATGGGCGCAATACTGCCCGCGTCGCCATCGCGCCAAAGCGCGACCGCCTGTGCCCGTTGCCTAGAGGGGATGCTTGGCAACCACTGCCGCCACGCGCCGGGAATGCGCTTCCCAAACAAGTGGAGTATAGGTCGCAAATCGGACGCGATGCGGCTTGCGCTGGTGATCCCGAACAACCCCAAGCAAGGTTTCTCCGGGAGGGGAGACTGCTGTTAAGATAGGATAGTAAGACAAGCTGGAAAAATAAAGAAGATTAGGTAAACATTCGTTGTGACGAGGGCCGCTTTGTGAAGATTCGATGGGATAAAATCATGCAACATATTAATATTAATGGTGTTATGCCAATGATCTCGCTTCATTAGGTAAAAAACCAATTCTGCCACAGCTTCAAATTACAGCAACTCTGCCGGTTATGCCGATGTTGATTGCAACGCAGGCTTCGTCGAGCCGATGTAAACCACAACGGCTCATGTGACAAGCCGATTTGCTGTTGACGCGCGGGGAAGGGTTCGCTATAGCCGCCGCCCTGCCGTGGGTGAATGAATCAAGAACGGTGGCCAGGCGCGACGCCGGCCCCAAGACATAGGTCCAGCCCAAGTTCTCGTCGGGGGACGAGACAGGTGCGCCGGATCGGGGAGGGGAACTGTGAAGAGCATACGGAATCTACCAAACGTCGTCGGTTCTGCCACGGCCCGTCCCAGCTGGGTACGTCTGGCCTTGGCAGCCATTCTGGCTCTGGGCCTGGCGGTCTCGGCCACGCCTGCCAAGGCGCAGATGCCGCTGGGCGACAGCGGGGGCAACAAGCTGCCTGAAAAATACTACATGGCCAAAAACACGTTGTTTTTGCCCGTGGATGTTGATCCCTTGTCCGTGCCCAACATTAAAGAGATTCTCTTTTACGTCAAGGACGGCGCCGGCAAACCTTGGGATTTGCTGGCCAAGGTGCCGCCGACCCAAAAGGGCTTCGAGTGCAAGCTGCCCAAGGACGGCGAATACTGGTTCAGTGTGGTCACCATTGATCGCACGGGCGTGGCCTCGCCTTCCGATGTGAACAAGGAACCGCCGGCGGTCATCGTCGTCCTGGACACTTGCGATCCTCAACTGGAACTCAAGACCATGCCCCTGAGCCCGGAAGGCATTTGCATGAAGTGCGAGGTCCGCGACGCCAATCCGAATCCGGCCCAGACCAAGTTTGAATACCAGGACGGCAACAAAAACTGGCGTGTGCTGAGCCCCATGCCTGGCCAGCAGGATTGCTTCTGCATTCCCCACGTGGCCGTCTGGACCGGCATGGTCAAAGTGACCTGCGCTGACCGCGCCAGTCACACCGTTACCAAGGAATTCAATTTCTCGGACCTGGCCATGAAGGCTGCCAGCCCACCAGCCACCACGGGTGACAATGGTGTGACCAAAGTTGCTTACAACCCAGAGCCCTCGAGCGTGCAGCAGACGCAGCCGGCGAAAACGACCAGCAACATTGCGGCCGAACTGATCAAAACTGTGCCGACGCAACCGGCGATGCCCCAGCAACTGCCCATTCAGCCCAGCGACATCATGCCGCCTCAAAACCTCAACTGCCAGCAAGCCAATTGTGCCAAACCGGCCGCCGGCAAGTGCATGATCGTCAGCCAACCGCGTATCAGCCTGGATTACCGGATCGAAGACGAAGGCAAGAGCGGCGTCGGCAAGGTCGAGGTCTGGATCACCAAGGACAACGGCCGCACCTGGGATGTCCTGTGCGAAGATCCCGACAAGAAAAGCCCGGCCGTTTTCGATCTGCCCGGCGAAGGCACCTATGGCATCCGCCTGTCGGTGACCAATGGCCGCGGCTTCGGCGCCACTCCGCCGAAGTCCGGGGAAGTCCCTGACTATGTAGTGGAACTGGACACCACCAAGCCCACTGCCGAACTCAAAAGCGTCAAGCTGGCGACCGACGATTGTGCCTGCATTGAAATCGTCTGGCAAGCCAACGACAAGAATCTCGGCAGCGCGTCGGTGGACCTGTATTACAGCAGCTCCGCGCAGGGCACATGGACACCCATTGCCAAGGGTCAACCGAACTCCGGCAAATATCGCTGGTTCCCGCCGCAGAGCATCGGCAAAGAAGCCTATGTGCGGATGGTGGTAACCGACGTGGCCGGCAACAGCGTGCGTTGCGACGCCGCCGAAGCGGTGGCCCTGGACGACGGCACGCGGCCGCGCGTCACGATTGAGGGCATCGGCACCGCCCCGAAGGCGACTGGGTTGGGACCAATCGGGAACTAACCACGGATTTCGACAATCAGGCAAACCAAAGACCCACGGCCAAAAGCCGTGGGTCTTTTTCATTTCTATCGCCAGTATTTGTTTAGCCGCGACGCGCAGCGGAGCGCGCTCCGCTGCGCGTCGCGGCTAAACGACTACCCGACCAACACGCCTTCCCCAGCCACTCTGGCGGGAACAATGCTTTCCTTCCACCACAATGCTGCCGTATGCCGGTTCCACTGGTCGGCCGCGTCGCACTGCGCCAAGGCTTGTTCAAGGTCATCGGCAGACGCAAACCTGCGACCAGGATCTTTTTCCAGGCACTTCATTACCACCGCCTGCAAATCGTCCGGCACGCTCGGCCGCAAATCGGTCATCGGCGCCGGTTTTTCGTGGGCGTGTGCGACGAGCATTTCCATCGCCTGATCGCGGACAAAAGGCGGCTGCCCAGTCAGCAAGAAATAAGCCAACCCGCCTACGCTATAGATGTCAGTGCGGGCGTCGAGATTGGAGCGGCCCAATGCCTGCTCCGGAGCCATGTACGGCGGCGACCCCAGAATCACGCCTTGCACCGTCAGCTTGCCCGCTTCGTTGTCGATGCCCAGACATTGCACCAGGCCAAAATCTAGAAGCTTGGCCACGTCTTGCACTCCCCCGCGCTCGCAAACAATGACATTGCTCGGCTTGACATCGCGATGAATAATGCCCAGGCCGTGAGCTTCTTGCAGCGCTCCGCAAATCTGCCGCAAAAAGTGAATCGCCCGCTCCGGCGGCAATGGGCCGTATTTGTCCACCAGTTCCTGCAAAGTAAGGCCCGGCAGATATTCCATGGCGTAATAAAAAGTGCCGTCCTCGGCGTGGCCGTAATCGAACACCTCCACCGTGTTCCAATGCGTCAGCGTGGCCATCGCTTGCACTTCGCGTTCGAAACGCTGAAGGTTGGTCGGATCGCCGGCCTGGTCAGGACGGATCAGTTTGACGGCACACTGGCGTCGCAACAGCACGTGTTCGCCAAGGTAAACCTCACCCATGCCGCCCGAGCCTAGCTTTTCTTTCAAGCGATACTGGCCCAATTCGCGTGCCACAACGGCCTGCTGCTGCAAGACGCTGATCTTGTAAGAGCCGAAGATGGCAATGGCCGACGCCAGGCCCAAGACGATCAGCGTGTCCGCGATGGGAAACGGGCCAGTGATGTGGGCAAAATGAGGGCACACCGTGCAGCGATAGATATTGAGCGTGATTGGAATGGCCGCCAGAATGCCGACGATGAGGGCGCAGCGGCGCCAGGTATTGGGTACAAAGGTCCCGTAAAGAACGATGAGCATGAACCAGCGCATGTTGCCGACGGTGGTGGCCAATGCCACGACTTTGTCCTGGTGGTCGGCGTTGGCCCACTTGAGCACTTGCGATTCGCTGAACATCGTGAAATGCAAGTAAACGAAAAACAACGCCGCCATGCCGAACAGCGTCAGTTCCATGGCGCGCAAGGCCCTGACCGAGAATGGAATGGAGGTCCATAGCAGGCTGGCCAGCACAATCATCACCGCCACAATGAAACTGTGAATCGCCAGGCCAACGGGTGTGGGGCCGTCGGGATTATTGAAGTTGAGAAAGTTGCGAACCAGGAAGATCGCAAAGGTCACCAAGGTAATAATGGTGGCCAGGCGCAGCCGGTAGCGCAGCAAAGGCGCAACCTCGCTGGTCTGCATCTGGCCGGAGCCGGGAGCTGCAAGCTTGCAATGCAACTTGTGTGAGGGTGCAGCTGGCATGGAACCGTTTACATGCACATCCGTGACGGTCCCATTCGGATTGGGGAGCTTTCGGCTGATGGCATAGGGATTCGACATCGCAGCCCCTTCCATAGTGCGGTTGCGGCAAAAGATTAATTATCTCTCATCTTACGCAACTGGAGCAAGGTTGGTTGGCAGAAATCGCCAGAATGCACCTCGCACGGCCAAGACAGCACCTTCGCGCCCTTGAAGCGCTGTTGCCCACTGTCTAAACTTCCCAAACATCGGAGCGCTTGGTTTCAGTTGAGAATGCGGCATTCATGGCACAACGCACCCCACTATATGCTTGGCACATCGCCCACGGCGCCCGCATGGCGGACTTCGCCGGCTGGGACATGCCGATTCAATACACGACCATCACCGACGAGCACAACGCGGTGCGAACCAAGGCCGGGTTGTTCGATGTCAGCCACATGGGTCGTCTTTCCTTCGGCGGACCCGATGCCCTTGGCCTGATTCAGCACGTCTTTGCCAACAACGCGGCGACAATGCGCGATTTTCAAGTCCGTTACGGCCACGTCTGTAACGAGCAGGGCGGCATTCTCGACGATGTGCTGGTGTACAAGTGGCCGTATGGCTATGCGATGGTGGTCAACGCCTCCAATCGCCAGAAAATTGTGGACTGGCTTAACAGTCACAAAGCTGAACGCAAGGTTGAAATCGTCGATCAGACGCCAACTACCGGAATGATCGCCGTTCAAGGGCCGGAAGCCGTCAGTATTTGTCAAAACCTCGTGGAAACCGATGTCTCCAAACTGGGTTACTATTTCGCCACGCCGACCCGCTATAAAGACAAGCCGTGTGTCGTCAGCCGCACCGGCTATACGGGCGAGGACGGCTTTGAATTCATGCTCGGCGCCGGACAAACTGTGCAGCTTTGGGAAGACTTGATCGGGCGTGGCGCCAAGGCTTGCGGCCTGGGCGCTCGCGACACGCTGCGTCTGGAAGCCGGGATGCCGCTTTACGGCCACGAACTGAACGAAGAAATCGACCCGCTTCAGGCCAACCTCGCCTGGTCGGTCAAGTTGAACAAGCCTGATTTCATTGGCAAAGCGGCACTGGAACGGCGACTTCAAGATACCAAATTACGACACCGCGTCGGCCTTGAGTTAATCGGCAAGCGCGTTGCGCGGGAAGGTTGCACGCTCTCGGCCGGCGGCAAGGAAGTCGGTCGCGTCTGTAGTGGAACATTCAGCCCGACCTTGCAAAAAGCGATTGCTATGGGCTATGTTGATCCAGATTTCGCGGCGCCGGGAACGGCCCTGGACGTGGACATTCGCGGCAAAACCGAAGTAGCCCACGTGGTCAATTTGCCTTTCTATAAAAAAGCTACCGGCTCACGCTAAGCCGCCAGCCGTATTTTTTCGGAGTTGAAGATGGATCCCAAAAACCTGCGTTACGCGACATCCCACGAGTGGGCCAGCCTCGAAGGCGACACCTGCACCATCGGCATCTCCAAATTCGCCGTCGAGCAGCTCACCGACGTCGTTTACATCGAGCTGCCCGAAATCGGCGACCACGTCTTCACCGGCGACAGCTTCGGCGAAATCGAATCGGTCAAGGCTGTCAGCGAGATTTATTCACCCGTCAACGGCGAAGTCATCGCCGTCAACGACAAGCTGGAAAACGATCCCTCGATCATCTCCAATGATCCCTATGGCAAGGGCTGGATCGTCAAGGTCAAGTGCGAACCGGGCACGAAGCTGGAGCATTTAATGACGCTGGAGAAATACGAAAAGCAGATTGCCTCGGAGGGGCATTAATGTCCTACATTCTCAACACGCCTGCCGACCAAGAAGCGATGTTGGCGGCCATCGGGGCCGACAACATCGCTGATCTTTTTCAGTCGATCCCCGAAACACTCCGCTTGCAACGCTCGCTCGATGTGCCGCCTGCCCTCAGCGAGATGGCGCTCCAGCAGCACATGGTGGGTTTGGCGAAGCAGTGCGTCTCGCCCGACGACGCTGTCTGTTTCCTGGGCGGCGGCAGTTACGACCATTTCATTCCCGCTGTGGTGGACGCCGTGGCCGGCCGCAGCGAGTATTACACGGCTTATACCCCGTATCAGGCTGAAGCCAGCCAGGGCAGCTTGCAGGCTTTTTTTGAGTATCAAACGCTCATCAGTGAGTTGACCGGCCTGGACGTGGCCAACGCCAGTCTTTACGACGGCGGCAGCGCGGTCCCCGAGGCGGTGCTGATGGCAACGGGCATTTCGCCCAAGCGTCACAAGGTCCTGATTCCCGAAACGGTGCATCCCGAGTATCGACAATCGCTTGCCACCTATGTCGCCGACCTGGACGTGCAAATCACCACCTTGAAAACGCCCCACGGCTGGCTTGATCCCGATCTGCTCAAATCCGAGATCGACGATCAAACTCTGTGTGTCGTCGTGCAACATCCCAATTTCTTCGGCAATCTGGAAGAGGTTGACGCAATCTCCAAGCTGGCCCACGCCAAGGGCGCGGTGTTCATTGTCAGTTTCGACCCGATCAGCCTCGGCATCCTGAAACGCCCGGGCCAATATCACGCCGACATCGCCGTGGCCGAAGGGCAATGCCTCGGCAACCCCATGGCCTTCGGCGGCCCGTACCTCGGCATTCTCGCTTGCCGCCAGGAATTCGTCCGCAAGATGCCGGGCCGGCTTGTCGGCCAAACGACGGACCGCAACGGCAAACGCTGCTGGGTGCTGACACTGCAAACCCGCGAGCAACACATCCGCCGCGAAAAAGCGACAAGCAACATCTGCACCAATCAGGGCCTGTTTGCCCTGCGAGCCGCCGTTTACCTGGCCGCCCTGGGCCCGCAGGGCCTGCAAGAAACCGCTGAGCTTTGCACACGAAAAGCCCACTACGCGGCAGACAAACTGTCAGCCATCCCGGGCGTGTCGCTCAAGTTCAAGCGGCCATTTTTCAAGGAATTCGTGCTGGAAGTGCCGGGCGACGTGCCGGCGCTATTGAGCCGTTTGTTAAAGGAGGGCTATCAGGCCGGCTTGCCGCTGGGACGATGGTATCCGGTGTTGAAAAATTGCTTGAGTGTGGCGGTGACTGAGAAACGCACCAAAGTGGAAATTGATGCCTTCGCCGCTGCCTTGGCTGGAATGGCACGAGGCTGATGCGGCCGCGGAATCTTGTTCGTTGTCTTGCCTTCTGTTAACTTGAACGCAGCGAATGCGAAGGGAGAGTCGGTTCATGGCCGCCGCCGCATTGACGCCCCGAGTTCGGATCATGACGATTTGCGATGGAGTGCGGGAAAGCAAAACCGAAGCAGGCGTGTTTCATTTGAAGGGCGTGCGGCAAGGCATTGTCGCCGAGGCGTTTCCTTTCAAGCCTTCTGGGCTATGGCTGTTCTTAATGTTATCCTCTCCCCAAGCTGGCGAGTTTCCGGGTCATGTGCGTGTTGTCAACGATCAGACGGACAAAACGGTGTTCTTTGGGCATTTGAATCCTAATCCAAGATTCGATCACGCCCACGAAATGGTTTCCGGCTTCATTCGATTGAACTGCGCATTTCCGCTGGAAGGCCGTTACACCGTGCAAATATGGTTTTTTCGAGAGCAGGAGCCAGATGTGTTAAAAGGCGAATTGCCATTTTTTGTCGAGTCCATGGGAGTCTGACAAATGAAGAAAAAAACCCACCCAAAGCATTACAAACCAACGCTTCAGCGGTTTGAATTGATTCCGGTTACCGACCCCGTTGAATTCGCCGCACTCGAACGGCGGGTGCGGGAAGCGGAAAAAGCCATGGCCGCCGCCCAGGGGGATGCGCAAAAGCGCAGACCTCGCAAGGCCAAATAAAGCATGGTTCACATGTTCATTCGGATTTCATCATGGAAAAAACCCAATCCACCGAATTACTGTTCGAGCTGAGCGAATCTGGGCGCCGCTGCCACACGCTGCCCGAGTGCGATGTGCCGCCGGTGTCCCTTGAGACGCTGCTGCCACACGGAGCGCTCGCCGAGTCGCCGCCGCCCTTGCCC
>Ga0134121_10000803_pt1 | contig 32641 bp, 29 predicted proteins | sample KB301_FD_96463 | JGI IMG/M metagenome (GOLD analysis project Ga0134121, IMG submission 96463) | Terrestrial soil microbial communities without Nitrogen fertilizer from Kellogg Biological Station, Michigan, USA - KB3-0-1 | ecosystem: Environmental > Terrestrial > Soil > Unclassified ...
CAGGTCTTCGAGGCCGTCGGGGCGCACGCGGCGGGCAGGATCGACGACGACGAGCTGCACGAGCTGGAGCAGGCCGCCTCGCCGGGCGCCGGCGCCTGCGGCGGCCAGTTCACCGCCAACACGATGGCGATGGCCTTCGAGGTGCTCGGCATCTCGCCGGCGGGTACGGCGATGGTACCCGCCGAGGACGGCGCGAAGCTCGACGTCGCGCGCCGGTGCGGCGAGCTCGTGATGGACGTGCTGCGCCGCGGCCTGCGGCCCAGCGACGTGATCACGAAGGATGCGCTCGAGAACGCGATAGCCGCCGGGGCGATGAGCGGCGGCTCGACGAACGTCGTGCTGCACCTGCTCGCGGTCGCGAAGGAGATGGGCGTGCCGCTGTCGATCGACGAGTTCGACGCGATCAGCGAGCGCACCCCGCTGCTGTGCGACCTGCAGCCCGGCGGGCAGTACGTCGCGACCGACCTCTACGCCGCCGGCGGCGTGCCGCTCGTGCTCAAGCGGCTGCAGCAGGCGGGGCTGCTGCACGAGGACGCGATCACCGTCACCGGGCGCACGATCGGCGCGCACGCCGCGGAGGCGAGCGAGACCGCCGGCCAGCGCGTCGTGCGGCCGCTCGACGATCCGCTCAAGACCACCGGCGGCTTCGCGATCCTGCGCGGCAACGTCGCGCCCGACGGCTGCGTCGTCAAGCTCGCCGGCCACGAGCGTCGCCGCCACGTCGGTCCGGCACGCGTCTTCGACGGCGAGGAGGCGGCGATGACGGCCGTGCTCGACAAGCAGATCCAGGAGGGCGACGTCGTAGTGATCCGCGGCGAGGGTCCGGCCGGCGGCCCCGGGATGCGCGAGATGCTCGCGGTCACGGCGGCGATCCAGGGCGAGGGGCTGGGGGAGAGCGTCGCGCTCATCACCGACGGGCGCTTCTCCGGCGCCACGCACGGCTTCATGGCCGCGCACGTCGCCCCCGAGGCGGTCCGCGGCGGCCCGATCGGCGCGCTCGCGGACGGCGACGAGATCACGATCGACGTCGACGCGCGTCGCATCGACGTTGCGCTCGGCGACGAGCAGATCGCTGCGCGGCTCGCGGACTACCGGCCCGCGGCGCGCGCCGACGAGCACGTCGACGTCGTGATCCAGAAGTACGCGAAGCTCGTCGGCAGCGCCGCCGAGGGCGCGATCACGCGCTGAGCGCGTCCGCCTCGGGCTCAGGCTCGGGAGCGCGCTCGTCGCCGGGCAGTGAGGCCAGGAACTCGTCGAGCAGCGCGTTGAAGCGCTCGGGGCGCTCGAGCATCGCCATGTGGCCCGTGTCCGGCAGCACGACCGCGCGCGCATCCGGGATGAGCTGCTCGAAACGCGCCGCGTCGCCGACCGGGATGACGCGGTCGTCCTCGCCCCAGACGATCGCCGTCGGGCAGGCGATCTGCGGCAGCCGCTCGCTGAGGCGATAGCTGATGACCGCCTCCAGCGCCGGCAGGAAGCCCGGCTTGCCTGCGCCCCGCATCATCTCGCGCGCGAGATCCGCCGACAGGCGGTCGGGATGGCGCGTGACATAGCTGAGCGCCAGGCGCCGCAGTCCGGGACGGCGGGCGAGCGCCTCATGGCGCGCGGCGGCACGCGTCGCGAGCGCCGCGATGATGCGACCGCCGGCCATCACGCCGTTGCGATGCACGTGCTCGGTCGTGATGCCGGCGGCGGAGACGAGCACGAGCCGCTCGACGCGCTGCGGCGAGGCGATCGCCAGCTCGGTGGCGATGTGGCCGCCCATCGAGTTGCCGACGACCGCGGCGGCGTCGATCGCCAGCTCGTCGCACAGCGCCTCCAGGAAGCGGCCGTAGCCGGGAATCGAGATCGGCTCGCGCGGCATCTCGGAGGCCCCGAAGCCGGGCAGGTCCATGGCGATCACGCGGTGCGTGCGCGCGAAGCGGGGGACGTTCTCCAGCCAGTTCTGCCAGCAGCCGGAGAGGCCGTGCACGAACAGCAGCGGCGGGCCGCTGCCGAGCTCGACCACGTTCGCCCGCTTGCCGTCGATCTCGACGAACCGCCGGTGCGCCGACCAGTCGATGTCCATCCAGGCAGAGCGCCCGACGCTGCCGTAACCGTCATGGAGCGAGCTGGGGACGGACGTCACCGGCGCCGTCTACCCTGTGGCCGCAGTGCGCATCGCGATCGACATCGACTCGACATTGCATCACTACTGGGACCTGTTCGCGCTGCTTGCGCGGCGGCGCTTCGGCGTCACGCTGCCCTACGACGAGCAGGTCAGCTGGGACGTGCTGCCGCTGCGCCGCGAGCAGGTCGCCGCGCTCGTGCGCGAGAGCCACCGGCGCGAGCACGTGCTCGCCGCCGAGCCCTACGCGGACGCGGTCGAGACGGTGCGCGGCTGGCACGAGGCGGGCCACTTCATCCACATCACGAGCCACCGCTCGACCGACGCGCACCCGGCGACGACGGAGTGGCTGGAGCAGATCGGACTGCCCTACCACGAGCTGTTCTGCTCGTGGGACAAGGTGACGCGCTGCGTGGAGATCGAGATCGACGTGCTGATCGACGACAGCCCGCGCAACATCCTCGACGCGCAGGCGCGCGGGATCGTGCCCGCCACGATCGCGCACCCGTGGAACCGGGACCTGTGCGCGGAGGAGGGCGTCGTCTGCGCCGCGGACTGGATCGAGCTGCGCGAGCGGCTTGCGCCGGTGCTTGCGGGCGCCCCCGCGCGCACGTAATCGCACGCGCCAGACCGCGTGCAACGCTGGTCCGAACGTCCGTCCCGTGCGTAGAATCGCCTGGGAGGCGTCGTGCGCAGCGGTCGAGCCATCATCGGGTGTGTCCTCATCGCGTTCGCGGTGGTCGTCGTGGCGGGAGCGTTCGCCTACGACCACAGTCGCCGCGACACGATCGCCGAGGGCATCCGCGTCGGCGGCGTCGACGTCGGCGGGATGAAGGCCGACGCGGCGCGCGCGACGCTCCGGCGCGAGCTGCTGCGCGGGTTGCGCGAGCCCGTCGTCGTCGCCTACGGCGGCCGGCGCTTCACGCTCACGGCACGTACCGCACGCGTCGCGGTCGACCTCGACGCGCTCGTCGCCGAGGCGCTCGCGCGCAGCCGCGACGGCTCGATCGTCGCCCGCGTCGGGCGCGAGGTGACCGGCGGCAGCATCGACGCCGAGATCGCGCCGCACGTGCGCTACTCGCGCACCGCAGTCGCCGCCTTCGTCGGCCGGGTGACCGGCGCGCTCGACCGTCCCGCGCGCGACGCCAGCATCGACTTCTCCGCCACGCAGCTGGAGCCCGTCGCGGCGCGGAACGGCGTCGAGGTGCTGCCGCGGCGCCTGCGCCGCGCCGTCGTGCGCGCGCTGAGAGCCCCCACCGGACACGCGGTGCGACCGGTCGTGCGCACGCTCGCGCCGAAGGTCACGACCGGGCAGCTCGCGCAGAAGTACCCGACGATCATCACGGTCGACCGCACGAACTTCCGCCTGCGGCTGTGGAAGAACCTCAAGCTCGTGAAGTCCTACACGATCGCCGTCGGACGCGCCGGGCTCGAAACGCCCGCCGGGGTCTACACGATCAACGACAAGCAGGTCAACCCGTCGTGGCATGTGCCGAACAGCGCGTGGGCGGGGGATCTCGCCGGCAAGACGATCCCGCCCGGTCCGGACGATCCGATCAAGGCGCGATGGATGGCGATCTACAACGGCGCGGGCATCCACGGAACCGACGAGCTCAGCTCGCTCGGCAGCGCCGCCTCGCACGGCTGCATCCGCATGGCGATCCCGGACGTGATCGACCTCTACGACCGCACCCCGCTCGGCACGACCGTCTACATCGCGTAGCGCCCGTCCGCCCGCTAGGCAGGCATGGTGTGCGCGGCGGCGAATAGCGGAGCGCTGATGACGACGACTGTTTCTCGATCCACCGACCACTGGCGGCGCGCGCTCGCGCTGCTCGACCAGGACCTGCGTCGCCGCGGCGCGGCCGAGAAGACGCGCCACGCCTACGCCGTCGACGCCGGCCAGTTCGTCGCGTGGGCGCAGGGCAGCGGCTTCGCCCCCGCCGACCTGACGCCGCGGGCGCTGCGCCGCTATGCCGCTGCGATGAGCGAGCAGGGCCAGGCGCCGAGCACGATCGCGCGCAAGCTCGCCTCGCTGCGCGCGCTGCTGCGCACGCTCGTCGAGCACGGCGACCTGACGCAGAACGCGGCCGACCTCCTCAGCGCGCCGCGCAGGGGTCAGCAGCTGCCGTACGTGCTCAAGCCGGCCGAGGTCGCCGCGCTGCTCGACCGCATCCCCGCCGACACCGCGCTCGCCCAGCGCGACCGCGCGCTGTTCGAGCTCGCCTACGCCTCCGGCATGCGCGCCGAGGAGCTCGTGACGCTCGACGTCGACGCGATCGACTTCGACGCCGAGCACGTGCGCGTCGAGGGCAAGGGGGACAAGACCCGGATCGTGCCGGCCGGGGAGCCCGCGCTGCGCGCGATCGCCCGCTACCTCGAGCGCGCGCGCCCGGCGCTGGCGACCGCCGACGCCGATCCCGCGCTGTTCCTCTCGAAGTCCGGCCGGCGCCTCTCGACCTCCGACGTGCGCCGCCGGCTGCGTGTCTGGACGCGCCGTGCGAGCGACGTCTCGGCGGCCGCCGGAGCCTCCCCGCACTCGCTGCGGCACTCCTTCGCCACCCACCTGCTGGAGCACGGCGCCGACCTCCGCTCGATCCAGGAGCTGCTCGGCCATGCGAGCATCAGCACGACGCAGGTCTACACTCGGGTAGAGTCCGCGCGGTTGCGAACGGCCTATGCCCGAAGCCACCCTCGAGCGTAGGCACGGGAGGCGGCGCTGGAAACGAACGTCAAAGCGATCGAGCTCAAGGACCTCTGGCGCCGCTACAAGGCAAGCGGCGACGGACGTGCGCGCGAGCGACTCGTGGTCGCCTACTCACCGCTTGTCAAGTACGTAGCCGGCCGCATGGCGTCCGGTCTGCCTGCGCATGTCGAGGAAGCCGACCTGATCTCCTACGGGCTGATCGGCTTGATCTCGGCGATCGAGCGCTTCGACCTGGGGCGCGAGATCAAGTTCGAGACATACGCGATCCCGCGCATCCGCGGCGCGATCATCGACGAGCTGCGCTCGCTCGACTGGGTGCCGCGCAGCGTGCGGGCGCGCGCGCGGGAGATCGAACGCGCCAACGCGAAGCTCGAACACAAGCTCCAGCGCGCGCCGACCGACGAGGAGATGGCGAACGAGCTCGACATGTCGATGGACGAGTTCCAGGACGCGCTGCTGCAGATCTCGAACTCGACGATCGCCGCGCTCGACGAGCTGTGGACCGTCTCGGATGCCAGCGGGGACCAGATCTCGCTGCTCGACACGCTCCACGACCCCGACGCGCCCGACCCCGAGAAGATCGTCGACGCCAGCGAGCTGAAGGATCGCGTCGCCGACGCGATCGCGCGCCTGCCGGAGCGCGAGAAGCTCGTGATCGCGCTCTACTACTACGAGAACCTGACGCTGCGCGAGATCGGCGAAGTGCTGGGCGTGACCGAGTCGCGCATCTCCCAGCTGCACACGAAGGCCGTGCTGCGGCTGCGCTCGCGGCTGCAGAACGAGAACGGCGACGCGGCGTAGCCGCACGGCGACCGCATCCCTAGCCGGACCCGAGCGCCGGCTGTATGGTCGGATCTCGCTCACAAAGGAGATCGGGCATGCACAAGTCCGCCGGCAGGATTCGCAACGTCGCCCTCGTCGGACACCGCGGCAGCGGCAAGACCTCGCTGCACGAGGCGCTGCTGTTCGCGGCCGGAGCCGTCAGCCGGCTCGGGAAGGTGACGGAGGGCACGACGATCTCCGACGCCGATCCGGACGAGAAGGCGCGCCAGATGTCGATCTCCGCGGCGCTGACGTCGTTCGAGTGGCAGGAGCGCAAGGTCAACCTGCTCGACACGCCCGGCGAGCCGAGCTTCGTCGCCGACGCGCTCGGCGCCCTGCGCGTGTGCGAGTCGGCGGTCTTCGTCGTCAACGCCGTGATGGGCGTCGAGGTCACGACGCAGCGCCTGTGGCAGCGCGCCGCCGACCTCGACCTCGCGCGGCTGGTGTTCGTGAACATGCTCGACCGCGAGCGCGCCGACTTCTTCCGCACGCTCGAGGCGCTGAAGGCGGCGTTCGGGCCGCACGTCGTCGCGACGGAGATCCCGATCGGCTCCGAGCACGAGGTCACCGGCGTCGTCGACCTCGTCGACATGAAGGCCTACGCCTACGACGGCGACGGCCGCGAGAACTGCAAGGAGATGCCGATCCCCGACGAGCTGCTCGCGCAGGCGCAGGAGTACCGCGAGAAGCTGATGGACGAGGTCGCCGAGAACTCCGACGCGCTGATGGAGAGATATCTCGAGGGCGAGGAGATCTCCCATCAGGAGATCGTCGACGCGCTCAAGGAGGGCACGAACCACGGCGCGCTGTTCCCGGTCACCTGCGGCGTGGCGACGCGCAACCTCGCGACCAACCGGCTGCTCGACGCGATCGTCGAGGACCTGCCTTCGCCGGTGAAGCACGGCGGGCTCGAGGTCGCCGGCATGACGCTCGAGCCGGTCGAGGACGGCGAGCTCTACGCCTATGTGTTCAAGACCCGTGCGGACCCGTTCGCCGGGCGCATCAACCTCTTCCGCGTCTACCAGGGCGTGATGAAGCACGACAGCCAGGTGCTCAACACGCGCGCTCACGCGAAGGAGCGGATCGGCCAGCTGCTGGCGTTCGAGGGGCGCGAGACGCGCCACGTCGACGAGTTCGGTCCGGGTGACATCGGCGCAGTCGCGAAGCTCAAGGAGACGCGCGCCGGCGACTGGCTCGCCGCTCGCGACGAGCCGATCGCGATGCCGGCGATCGCGCTGCCGGCGCCGGTGATGGCGTTCGCGATCGAGCCGAAGACGAAGGGCGACGAGGACAAGGTCTTCACCGCCCTGCGGCGCCTGCAGGAGGAGGATCCGACGATCGACCTGCACCGCGACGAGCAGACCGGCGAGCAGATCGTCGCCGGGCTCTCGCAGGTCCACGTCGAAGTCGTGATAGCGCGGCTGCGCGAGCGCTTCGGCGCCGAGGTGACGCTCAAGCCCCCGCGCGTGCCCTACCAGGAGACGATCCGCGCGGCCGCCAGAGGCCACGGGCGCCACAAGAAGCAGAGCGGTGGTCGTGGCCAGTTCGGCGACTGCCAGATCGAGATCGAGCCGCTCGAGCACGGCGCCGGCTTCGAGTTCGTCAACGCGATCAAGGGCGGCGTGATCCCGACGAACTTCATCCCGGCCGTCGAGAAGGGCGTCGTGGACGCGATGCGCAACGGCGTCGTCGCCGGCTACCCGGTCAAGGACGTGCGCGTGCGCGTCTTCGACGGCAGCTACCACTCGGTCGACTCCAACGAGATGGCGTTCAAAATGGCCGGATCGCTCGCGATGCGCGACGCGATGGCGCAGGCGAGCCCGGTGCTGCTGGAGCCGATCATGCACGTGACGATCTCCGTCCCCGACGACGCCGTCGGCGACGTGATCGGCGACCTCAACAGCCGCCGCGGCCGCCCGCTCGGGATGGAGCCGGCCGCCGGCGTGACGGAGGTGCGCGCCGAGGTGCCGATGGCGGAGCTGCTCAGCTACGCCCCCGACCTGCGGGCGATCACGGGCGGTCAGGGCGAGTACACGATGGAGCTGGCGCGCTACGAGGAGGTCCCGGCGCACCTCGCCGAGAAGGTCGTCGCGCGCATACGCGGCGAGGCGGAGGCGGTCGGCGGCTGACGCGGGCTGGCTGCCCCGCGGACGTACCCATTGCTACGCTCGGCCGCTCGTGACGACGAAGGACATCCGCACCGCCCACACGCACGTGGCTTGCGACGTCTGCGGGCGCACGCTGCTGCGCGGCGAACGCTCCGAGACGTATCTCTCCGGCGGCAGCCGCCGTGAGGTCTGCGAGCTGTGCACGCCGCGCGCGACGCACGCCGGCTGGGTGCGCGAGGGCGTCGTGCTCGAGCGCGGCGCGCGCGCGGCCCCGGGCGAGCGCGGTCGCTCGCTGCTCGGGCGCCTGCGTCGCCCGCGCGCGAGCGAGGACCACGCCGCCCCGCTCGAGCCGCCCGGCGCGGCCGACGGCGCGGGCGGGGTGCGCGCCGAGACGCCGCCGCAGCGCGAGCGCTTCCCCGCCCCGGAGCCTGAGCGCGAGGGCCGTCAGGTGCGCGCGATGCCGACCGGCGTCGAGCAGCGCGTCGCGGCGGCGCTGGGGCACTTCAACGGCAGCGAGCATCCGCGCACGATCGCCGGCGTCGCCCGCTCGCTCGGCGAGCCCGTCGTCGTCGCGCGGCCGACGCCCCAGGACGGCGCGATCGTCTCGGTCGTCGTCTCGTGGGAGCTGTGCTGGTACCGCTATGAGATCGACCTCTCCGACGGGGGGCCGTCGGTGCGCGCGGCCGGCCAGGGCTACGAGTTGAACGAGCTCGAGGCCGAGGACTGCGGCGCGGCGAACGCCGTCGCCGACGAATACGGCACGCTCGCGCCGGCATGACCGCTAGCATGCTGACGCGATGAGCGCTGTCGCGACAAGGACACGTCGTTGATCTACTGCGTCGTTCCGCCCGCGATGACCGAACAGCTGTACGACCAGCTCGTCGCCTACTACGCCGATGACGAGAACGTGACGGTGATCGTCGATCGCCGTCAGGGCGAGCGCCGCGACCGCCACGGCGCCGGCGAGCACCCGGAGCGCCGTCAGCGCGATCGCCGCCAGCGGCCGATCGCCGACCGCGAGCCGCGCGTCTCGAACGCGTGAAGGTCGTCGTCCACGTCGACGGAGGTGCGCGCGGCAACCCGGGGCCGGCGGCGATCGGGATCGTCTTGAGCTCCGCCGACGGCGACGTGCTCGACCGCCACGGCGAGCGGATCGGGGAGACGACGAACAACGTCGCGGAGTACCGCGCGCTGATCGCGGGGCTGGAGCGGGCGCGCGCGCTCGGCGCCGACGACGTCGAGGTCGTGGGCGACTCGGAACTGATCGCCAAGCAGGTCAACGGCCAGTACAAGGTCAAGCACGCCGGCCTCAAGCCGCTGCACGCGGAGGCGCTGCGCGCGCTCGCGGGCTTCGGCCGCTGGCGGGTTCGCACGGTGCCGCGCGCGCAGAACGCGGCCGCCGACGCGCTCGTGAACGCCGCGCTCGATCGCTGACCGACGTCGTCGCATAGAACCCCCCGCAGAGTGGGTATCCCTTCTCTCGCGCTCGAGAAAGGGGATGCCATGTCAGAGCAGCTTGGAGCAGTGGCCCACGCAAGCCACCAGACGATTCGACTCAGCAAGGGCAAGCACGCCTCGCCGGGGGAGGGGGCATGCGTCATGGAGCTCGCCTCGATGCTCGCGGGGGAGCCGTTCAGCGATCGGCCGACGTCGGTGTGTCCGGTCGTCGCCGGCTTCCTGCGGGCCTACAACGACCGCATCGACGACGAGCGGCGCCAGGACCTCTACCGCTATGCGGCCGAGGTCGTCGGCTCGCGTGCAGGCGCCGACGTCGAGCGCGAGCGCGAGCGCCGCTGCCTGCTGTGGGCGGAGGAGATGCGCCGCCAGCGCCCGCGCCCGCTGCGCTGGGTCACGCGCACGACCCCTGCCTCCGTCGACCGTCGCCTCGGGCTCGACGCCGCCGGCACCTACGCCGCGCGCTCGATCCGCCGCCACGGCGATCGCACCCATGCGGCAGCGCTCGAGCTGGTCGATGAGCTGCTGGCGATGGGCCGGACCGCCGAGCGCCCGGCCGTCATAGCCGCGCGACGCGTGCAGAGCGAGCCGGCGGCGCCGCTCAGCTGATCGAGGTCGCGAGCAGGAGCCTGCCGCCCCGCTCCTGCTCGCTGCCGGTGAGCAGCCAGCCGCTGCGCTCCTTGCGCAGCTGCCCGCTGCTCGCGAGCGTGCCGAGCGCGGAGGTCACCGACGGACGCTGAGCACCGATCACGAGCGCGAGCTGGCGATGCGTGAGCCCGACCGGGATCAGCACGCCCTCGGCGGTGACCTTGCCGTAGCGGTCGGCGAGGTGCCAGAAGAACGTCAGCAGGCGCGTGTCGACGCGCTTGAGGCTGTGGATGCTCATCATCACGGCGAGGTCGTGGGCGCGTTCGGTGGCGCGGGCGACGAGCGCGATGACGAGCGAGGGCCAGTGCGCGGCGACGCGCACGAAGTGCCGGTCGAGCACCGCGAGGCGCGTCGGCTCGACGACCTGCCAGCCGACGTCGTGACGCATCGGCGCGTCCTCGGCGCCGTCGTCCCACGGACGCAGCAGCGTCCCGGGCCCGATCAGCTCGCCGCAGCGCGCCTCGGGGACGCGCACGTCGCGGATCAGCAGGCCTCCGAGCACCAGCAGCCCGAGCTCGGCCTCGGGGATCGGTGCGCTGTGGGGATCCCACGCGCCGCTCGGCAGCTCGACGATCGCGGCGACCGCATGCTGGCGGGCGCGTGAGCGATCGGGTTCGCTGAGGACGCTGCGCAGGCCCGCGTCGTGGTCGAGGACGTAGACGAAGCGGTCGGCGGGTTCGATGTGCTCGCGGATGATTGGCATGCCTCCGACCCCTGGCCTACCCGTTATCCGCTCCCAACTCTCGCGCGATTGCGCGCGCTGCTCTCCCACGCGGGCGTCGCCGGCACTGCGGGAGGCCGGCGACGCCCCGTGGACGTCACGGACTACGGCTCGATGATCTCCATCGTTCCGTTCACCTCCTCTCCGGCTCCCCGGGTGAGCATCAACCGGCTCGTCCTGCGAGGTAGACGAGCTTCGTGTGGGTCTCCTCGTCGGCGTTCCCATGCAGAACGCCGCCGGTGGACTGGCCCAACACGGCTCGGCAGGCGAGCCCGGCCGATGCCAAGGCGTGACGGATCGCTGGCTCCGGGTGATGCCGCTGGACGTGACGGCTGACAGCCGCCGTTCCCGCGATCTCGATGGAAGCTGCACAGACGGCGCCGGCCTCGATCGGCGTCGTCGTCTCTCCGCGCCAGCGCGCTGCGGCGTCCGGGCGCTCGAACGACGCGCGCGGGCCGAAGCCGGCACGGTAGGTCGCGAGGCTGTTGGCGTCGAAGATGTAGACCCCGTCTGGGGCGAGCGCGCGCGCGACGCTCGCGAACGCGGCCGCGAGGTCCGTGTCCGTGAGCAGGTAGTTGATCGCGTCGTCGAGGCAGGTGACGAGTTCGAACGCGCCAAGTTCCGGCAGCTCGCGCATGTCGGCGACGAACACGCGCTCGGGCTCGACGCCGTCGCGCATCCGTGCGCGAGCGACCATCGCGGGAGAGATGTCGCAGGCCCACACGTCGTAGCCGCGACGCAGCAGCGGCATGAAGCTCTTGCCGGTGCCGCACCCGACATCGAGCGCCCGGCGGCCGTTCAGCCCGTATTCGCGTGCGAGCTGCTCGAGACGCGCCACCCAGCCGTCGTGGTCGTAGGCGGCGGTGAAGCGATCGTAGATCGGGGCGAGCTGCTCATAGGCGAGCAGGGCTGGCGAGGCCATCGCGATGGTCGTCATGACCACCAAGACCCGCCGAACGCTCACGATCGTTTCACATACTTCGTGAACTTCTACGCAAGCTCGACGATGCTGCGCATGTGGCTGGAGCTGGCGAGGGGGACCGCCCGCCTCCGGTGGGCGACGAATGGGAGTGGGATCTGATGCGGTCCGCGGCGATCCGCGAGGCGCGGCGGTACCTCACGACCTCGTTCGACATCGACGAAGTCGTGCAGGAGGCGCTCGTGCGCGCATGGCGCCGCCGAGACACCTGCCGGGGCGCCGATCGCATGCCGTGGATGCGCCAGATTGCGCGCAACGAGGCGTTGCGCCTGCTCGACCGGCGCCGCCGCCGGCAGGAGCACGAGCTGCTCGACGACGCCACGCTGCTGGCCACGATTGCCGACGACGAGGCGGCCGAGGAGCAGGAGGAGCTGCTGCTGCGGATGGAGGTCGAGCAGGCCGTCGGCTGTCTCAGCGTTGCCGATCGACAGCTCCTTGCACTACGCTATGAGCGTGACTTGAGCCAGCCGGAGGTCGCACGCATGCTCGGAATCCCGGAAGGAACCGTCAAGATCCGACTCCATCGCCTCCGCGGCAGGTTGCGCAAGGCATTGGATGCCAGCCAATGAAGCCCTATAGCGACATCACCGATCCGCGTCTGATCAAGGCGCTCGCGCACCCGTTGCGCGTTCGTGTGCTCTCGATCCTGGAGACACGCGACATGGCGAGCCCGAACGAGCTCGCCGACGAGCTGAGCGTCTCGCTCGGCGTCATGAGCTACCACGTCCGCCGCCTGCACGCACTCGGCTTCCTCGAGCTCGTCAAGCGCACGCCGCGCCGCGGCGCGATAGAGCACCACTACCGTGCGAAGGCACGCCCGCGCGTCACCGACGAGGGTTGGGCGGAGACGCCCGCGATCGTCAAGCGCGCGATGGTCGGCGCGACTCTGCAGCAGACGAGCAGCTACGTGAACGCCGCCGCCGCCCAGGGCGGGTTCGACCGCTCCGACGCGCGGCTCAGCCGACGCGGCGTGACGCTCGACCAGAAGGGCTGGACGCAACTCGGCCGCGAGATGTCGAAGTGGATGAAGAAACTCGAGGAGATCGAAGCCGAGAGCCTCGAGCGCGTGCGCGAGTCCGGCGAGGAGGAGGCCCTGAAGCAGAGCGGCGTCGTGCTGATGCTGTTCGAGGCCGACGGCGTCCCCGACGAGGACTCCGCCAACGGCGACGGCGCCACCGGCCGTCACCTCGGCCGCCGCTCCAGCCGCCGCCCGCGGCCGCTGCACGCCGCCGCTGCGACAGCCGACCTCGACTAGCGACCCCGATATACTCGCGCTCCCGCGCGGATGTAGCTCAGTTGGCTAGAGCGTCTGCTTGCCATGCAGAAGGTCGAGGGTTCGAGTCCCTTCATCCGCTCTTCTCGAAAGGCCCGCATCAGCGGGCCTTTCAACTTTCTTGAAGGCGGACGGGCACCTTGTCGGAGTAACTCCTACGAGCTACACTTGAGCCGAGATGCCGAGCAAGCACCCACGAATCGCTGTGACCGCCGATGCAGAGCTGGGGCTTGCGCTCGAGCGCGTACGCGCTGCGACGGGGACGCAGGAGGCCGACGCCACTTTGGTTCGACGGCTCGCGGTCGAGGGCGCGGAGGCTGAGTTGCAGGCTGGCCGTGGCCGCCGCGCCGCCGCTGAGGGATTCTTCTCTGCAATGGACGAGGGCCGGTTCGATCTGGACCTGGCCGCGATCGACCGCCTCAACGGGCCGACGATCATCACGTGAGCGCCCAGCTGTGGGACGGCCGGCGTCCCGTGCTGGTCGACACGTCCGCGTGGATGCTCGCGCGTCGGGTTCCGCAGGCGCGCGAGCTGCTGCTCACAGCTGTCGAACGCGGCGACGTCGCCTGGTGCTGGCCGGTGCGCTACGAGCTGACCGTGGATGCGCGCGGTCCAGAGGGAATTGCGGCTGTCGATCGGACGCTGGAGGGGCTACGCGAGATTGCAGTCGATCGAACGGTGCAGCGCGGAGTGCTGTCTGCGATGCGCGAGCTCGCGGTCAGCGGTTCTCACGGTGCTCACCGCCTGCCGCTCACCGACCTCACCGTCGCCGTGGCTGCGCAGATCTCGGGGCTGGACGTGCTGCACTTCGACCGTCACTTCGAGCGTCTCGGGGCACTGCTCGGTGTCGGAACGCCTTGGATCGCGGAGCGGTCCGCCTGAGCCGAGCAACATCGACGACCAACCCTTTGGGCCGCAACACGGCCTGGAGGCTGGCTCAGCCCGGCGGGTTGGCAACCCTGGCCGTCGGCATCGGGCCGTTCGTGTTGAACGACGAGCTCCGCAGGTCCCGGAGGTGTCGCGCCGGCGTTCGGGGGTAGGGTGGTGCCGGATGAGCTCGAATGCGGAGAGGGGGACGCGATGAGGTCCGGAATCGTCAGTGTCGTGTACTTGATCGTCGGGGTGGTCCTTGCCTCGTCGCATCACTACTTCAGGCATGCCGACAAGCTGAAGCCGATCGCCTCCGCGGTGCTGGCCGTTCTTCTCTGGCCGCTGCTGCTGGTCGGCATCAACCTCCACGTCAAGTAGCCCGTGGATGCCGGCTCAGTCCCGCGGGAGCAGCGCGTCGATCGCGCGGCGCAGGTCGACGAGCGTGGCGAAGACGGCCTCGGCGCCCGCCTCGCGCAGCTCCTGGCGGGAGAAGCCGCCGGAGAGCACGCCGACGGGCGTCATCGACGCTCGTCGCGCTGACTCGCAGTCCCACGTCGAGTCGCCGACGACCAGCACCCGCTCGCGGTCGACGCGCACGGCTGCCTGCTCGTGGGCGAGGGCGAGCACGTCCGGTGCCGGCTTCGTCGTCTCCACGTCGGCGGAGCTGACGATCGCGTCCGGCAGCCCCTCGACGTCGAGCAGCCGCAGGTAGCGATCGATCTCGTCCGCCTGGCCCGAGCTGGCGAGCGCGATGCGCCAGCCATGCTGCTTGCACGCCACGAGCAGCTCGTGCGCGCCGGCGAGCGGCTGCACCTCGTCGATCAGCTCGCCGAAGCGCTCGTGCTGCGTCTCGCGCAGCGCGTCGCCGCGCGACTGCTCGACCTGCTCGCCGGCGAGGTCGGGCACGAGCCGGTCGCCGCCCTTGCCGATCTCGCGGTGGATGCGCCACACCGGCAGGGCGATCTCGTGCTCGCGAAACGCGCGCTGCCACGCGAGTGCATGGTGGTAGGTGCTGTCGACGAGCGTCCCGTCGACGTCGAAGATCGCGAGGCGCTCGCTCATCGGCGCTGTCCTCTCGTTTCGCTTTGCTCGGCTGTACCCGCTGCTTCGAGGGCTGACGCCCGGGTGCGCATGCGGGTGCGGCCGGGTATCGCGAGGACGTGACGCACGTGGTCGTGATCGGCGCTGGGCACAACGGGCTGGTCGCGGCGGTCCATCTGGCCGCTCACGGCCTCGACGTGACGGTGCTCGATCATGCTGCGCGGCCGGGCGGGGCGTCGTCGTCGAGGGAGGCGACGCTGCCGGGGTTCGTGCACGATCACTGCGCGGCGTTCGTGCCGATGACGGCGGCGTCCCCCGCGATGCGCGAGCTGGCGCTCGAGCGGGAGGGTTTGCGGTGGGTCGATCCGCCGCTGGTGCTTGCGCATCCGTTCGAGGACGGCAGCGCGATCGCGCTGCATCGCGACGTGGCGGCGACGGTCGATTCGCTCGGGCCGGCCGGTCCCGGCTGGGAGGCGGCGATGCGGCGGATGCTGCCGCTGGCGACGCCGCTGGTCGAGAGCGTGCTCTCGCCGTTGCCGCCGATCGCGCCCGGGCTGCGGCTGGCGGGACTGCTGCGGCGCGATCTGGTGGAGTGGACGCGCAGGCTGCTCGGCTCGGTCGAGGCGCTCGGGCTCGACCTGTTCGACGGCGATCGTCGTGCGACCGCGTGGCTGGCGGGCTCCGCGCAGCATTCGGGTCTGCCGCCCTCGACCACGGTCAGCGGTGCGTTCGGCTTCCTGCTGCAGCTCCTGGGTCACAGCCATGGCTGGCCGTTCCCGCGCGGCGGCATGGGCGAGCTGGCCGCGGCGCTCGTGCGCCGCGCCGAGCGCGCCGGGGCGACGATCCGCTGCTCGTCCACCGTGTCCGGGCTGCTGGTGAGGGACGGGCGCGTGAGCGGCGTGCGGCTCGACGACGGCGAGCAGGTCGGCGCGGACGCCGTCGTCTCGACCGTCAGCGCCGGCGTGCTGGCCCGTCTGCTGCCAGCCGACGCGCTCCCCGCGCTGCTCCAGCGTCGCTTGAGCCGCTGGCGCTACGGCACCGGCGCGTTCAAGCTCGACTACGCGCTCTCCGGCCCGGTCCCGTGGACGGCGGCGGAGCCGCGCGGCGCGGCGGTCGTGCATGTCGCGGGGGCGCTCGACGAGCTGTCCGCCGCTGCGCAGGCTGCGCACCGGGGCCAGGTGCCGCGCCGGCCCGCGCTCGTCGTCGGGCAGCAGTCGCAGCTCGATCGCTCCCGTGCGCCGGAGGGCAGGCACACGCTCTACGTCTACGCCCACGTGCCGTCGCGCTACGAGGAGCGCGACGAGCAGGTCGCCGAGCTGATCGAGGGTCAGCTGGAGCGGTTCGCTCCGGGCTTCGCCGCGCTCGTGCTCGCCCGCGCCGTGCGCTCCCCGGCACAGGCCGAGCGCGAGAATCCGAGCCTCGTCGGCGGCGACCTCGGCGGCGGCTCCTACGAGCTCGACCAGCAGCTCGTCTTCCGATCCTCGCCGCTGCTCTCGCGCTATCGCACGCCCGTGCGCGGCCTCTACGTGGCCGGCGCCTCGACGCATCCCGGCGGGGCCGTGCACGGCATGAGCGGCCGCGGCGCCGCCCGCGCGCTGCTGCACGACCGGCGCCTGCGACCCTGGCGCGGGCGTGCGCCGAGGTCGCGGGACGCGCCGGGAGGGCCGGATGCCGGATAGCCGGCTCCCTGTTTCGGGTAGCGGACATCCATGGCGACGAACCAGCGCTTCATGCCGGTGCCGCCCCAGGCGGTGTGGGACGCGCTGGCCGATCCCGGTGGCTACGGGTACTGGGTCCTCGGCTCGAAGGAGATCCGCGACGCCGATCCCGGCTGGCCGCAGCCGGGATCGAAGTTCCATCACACCGTCGGGCTCGGGCCGTTCCAGGTCAGCGACCACACGCTCGTCGTCGAGGCGGACCCTCCCCGTCGCCTGCGCATCCGGGCCAAGGTGCGTCCGCTCGGCACGGCGTCGGTGACGCTGGTGATGACGCCGCACGCGGAGGGCACGCTCGTGGAGATGACCGAGAATCCCGACGGGTTCACCGCCTTCCTTGTCCTCAACCCGCTCGTCCACCTGCTCGCGATCGGCCGCAACGCCGAGTCGTTGATGCGGCTGGAGGAGCTCGCGCTGCGGCGCGCCGGATGAGCGTCGTCGACGCCAAGCGCACGTCGGTGTGGGTGGACACGGGGCCGCCCCAGCCCGTCTTCCCGGACCTCGACGGCGACGTGCGCGCCGACGTGGCCGTGCTGGGTGGCGGCATCGTCGGCATCACGACGGCGCTGCTGCTCGAGGAGGCCGGCGTCAGCGTCGTGCTGCTCGAGGCGGAGCGGCTCGCCTGCGGGGTCAGCGGCTTCACGACGGCGAAGGTCTCCTCCCAGCACGGGCTCGTCTACGCACGGCTGGCGTCCATGTTCGGCGCGGAGGCCGCACGCACCTACGGCCAGGCGAACGAGGCCGCGCTCGCCTGGATCGCCGCGCGCGTGGAGGCGCAGGGGATCGACTGCGACTTTCGCCGGCAGGCCGCCTACGCGTACGTCACCTCACCCGCCAAGCGCGGCCAGGTCGAGCGGGAGGTGGAGGCGGCGCTGGCGGCGGGGCTGCCCGCCAGCCTGGTCGAGACGACGCCGCTGCCCTACGCCGTCGAGGCGGCCGTGCGCTTCGAGCGCCAGGCCGAGTTCCACGTGCGCAAATACCTGCTCGCGTTGGCCGAGCAGCTCACCGGCGCTGGATGTCGCGTGTTCGAGCGCTCGCGTGCGGTCCAGGTCGACGCCGGTCGGCCCTGCGTGGTCAAGACGGCCGGCGGCACCGTGACCGCGGACCGCGTCGTGCTCGCGACCCACTACCCGTTCCTCGACCGCTCGCTCGCGTTCGCGCGCGTCCACCCGCAGCGCTCCTACGCGATCGCGTGCCGGATCGCGGGCAAGCCACCCGCGGGCATGCACATCGGCGCCGAGAAGCCGACCCGCTCGATCCGCGCCGTCCCGCTCGGCGACGAGGAGCTGCTGCTCGTCGGCGGGGAGGGCCACACGCCCGGCACCGGCGGTGACACGGAGGAGCACTACCGCCGCCTCGAGCAGTTCGCACGCCAGCACTGGGAGGTGGCCTCGGTCGCGTACCGCTGGTCGGCGCAGGACGGCACGACGGTCGACACGCTCCCGTATGTGGGCCGGCTGACGCCCCGCTCCGACCGGGTCCTGATGGCGACCGGCTTCGCGAAGTGGGGCATGGCCGCCGGCACCGCCGCCGCGATGCTGCTGAGCGACCTCCTGCTCGACCGCCCGAGCGAGTGGGCGGCGTTGTTCGATCCGAACCGGCTCACGCCGCGCGCCTCGGCACGGCGGCTGATCGTGCAGAACGCCGAGGCGGGCGTGCGCTTCGTCCGCGACCGGATCGCCACGCCGGGAACGCGCTCGATCGACGACCTCCGGCCAGGCGAGGGCGACATCGTGGGCCACCACGGCGAGCAGGTCGCCGCCTACCGCGACGAGCACGGCGCCCTGATAGCCGTCTCGCCTCGCTGCACCCACCTCGGATGCCACGTCCGCTGGAACAGCGCCGAGCGCAGCTGGGACTGCCCCTGTCACGGCTCCCGCTTCGCCCCGAGCGGCGCGGTGCTCGAGGGCCCCGCCGTGCACCGGCTCGAGCGCAAGCCGCTCGGACCGACAAGCCGCTGCTGAAGTTGGCACTCAAGCATCAAGTCGATCACCGCGCCAACCGATACGTCTGCCATGCGCGCGTCCCTGCTGCCGCTCGCCGAAAAGCGACCGCTCGCGGAACGGCGCCTCCTGTCGCTGGCGGCGATCCTGTTGCTGGGGGTCGTCGCGACGACGACCCTTCACGCTGTGCTCGGCGTCGGCGGGCTCGGCTTCGAGCATGTGATCCGCGACTGGGGGTCCTCGTCCGTCTACATCCTCGTCGCCCTCATCGTCACGATGCGCGCGGCGAGCAGCACGGACTCGCGCGCCTCGTGGGCGATCTTCGCGATCGGCATCTCGCTCTACGGGCTCGGCAACGTGCTCTGGGCGGCGTGGATCCAGCACCTGCCGAACCCGCCGATCCCGTCGATCTGCGACGGGCTGTGGCTGACGCTCTACCCGGCGAGCTACATCGGTCTCGCCGGCTTCGCGCGGACCCGCGAGCGGCACGTGCCGGCTGGGGTCTGGCTCGACGGCGTGATCGCCGGGCTGGGGATCGCGGCGATCGGCGCGGCGATCGTGTTTCGCCCGGTGCTCGCCTCGGCGGCGGGCAGCTCCGCCGCCGTCGTGACCGAGCTCGCGTATCCCATCGGCGACCTGCTGCTCGCCGCGATGGTCGTCGGGGTGCTCGCCGTGCGCGGCTGGCGGCTCGACCGCATGTGGACCATGCTGGGCGGCGGCTTCCTGATGCTCGCGACGGCCGACTGCATGTACGCGCTGCAGGTCGCCAACGGCGCGCCGACGCCGAGCAGCATGACGAACCTCTGCTACATCGTCGGCACCGCCCTGCTCGGGCTCGCGGCCTGGCAGCCGGCGTCGGCACAGGCGGCCGACAGCGTGCCGCCGGCCTCCGTCCTGCTGATCCCGGCGGGCTTCACGCTCGCCGCCCTGGGGCTGTTGATCTCCGATCACTTCAGCCGTCTGGACCCGCTCGCGCTGACGCTCGCGATGCTCACGATGCTGGTCGCGGTCGTGCGAACCGGCCTCACGTTCCGCGACGTGCGCGCGCTCGCCGCGACGCGGCGGGAGGCGCTCACGGACGACCTCACCTCGCTGCCGAACCGCCGCTGCTTCCTGCGCCATGTGCGCGAGGGCATTGAGACCGGACGTGCGAAGGGGAGCGGCATGGCGCTGCTGATCATCGACCTCGACCACTTCAAGGAGCTCAACGACACGCTCGGCCATGAGGCTGGGGACCTGCTCCTGCGTCAGGTCGGCGTGCGCCTGCGCGCGGTGCTGCGCGCGACCGACACGGCCGCCCGGCTCGGCGGCGACGAGTTCGGCGTGTTGCTGTCCAAGCTGAGCGACCACGACACCGCGGTGCGCGTCGCCGACAAGATCCTCGGCGCGATCGGCGAGCCGTTCGCGATCAAGGGGCTGAGCCTGCGCGTCACCGCGAGCATTGGGATCGCGATGTTCCCCGAGCACGCGAAGGATGACGAGCAGCTGATGCAGCACGCCGACGTCGCGATGTACGAGGCGAAGGCGGCGCGCTCGGGGCGGGCCTCCTATGCGCGGGACCGCGACCGGCACTCGCGCGAGCGCCTCGCGCTCGCGGGCGAGCTCTCGCGCGGGCTCGAGTCCGGCCAGATCGAGGTCCACTACCAGCCGAAGGCCGACGCGCGCAGCCGCCGCATCGTCGGCGTCGAGGCGCTCGCGCGCTGGCGCCACCCGACCCGCGGGATGATCCCGCCGGCGGAGTTCGTCCCGGTCGCCGAGCAGGCGGGGCTGGGGCGCGCGTTGACCCACGTCGTGCTTGACCTCGCGCTCGGCCAGGTCAACGCCTGGCGCGACCAGGGGCTCGACCTCCACGTCGCCGTCAACACGACCGTCGCCGACCTGCAGGACGTGCGGTTCCCGAACGAGGTCGTCGCCGCCCTGGCCGTGTACGGGCTGCCGACCGAGGCGCTCGTGCTCGAGGTCACTGAGAACATGGTGCTCGCCGACCCGGTCCGCATCCGCAACGTGCTGGCTCAGCTCGGCGAGCTCGGCATGGGCCTCTCACTCGACGACTTCGGCACAGGCTACTCGTCGCTCGCCCACCTCAAGGCACTGCCGGTCGGCGAGGTCAAGATCGATCGCTCGTTCGTCGCGCGGATGATGTCCGACACGACCGACGCGGCGATCGTACGGGCGACGATCCAGCTCGCGCACAGCATCGGCGTGCGCGTCGTGGCCGAGGGCGTCGAGAACCAGGAGACGTGGGACGCGCTCGCCGCCAGCCGCTGCGAGCTCGTGCAGGGCTATGTGCTCTCGCGGCCGCTGCCGGCGCGGGAGCTGGAGCGGCTGATCGCGCCCCAGGGCGGCACGGCACGCCACCCGGTCGGCTGAGCCTCCCGGCCGGTGCGGCCCTCCCGCAGCGCTCTCGTCGTCGCGGCGTTCAGCGCTCAGCGTCGAGATTCACGCCGAGAGACTTCTGCGCCGATATGGGGGCATGGACAGTGGTACGTGGTTGTGTCCAACGCCGGTCGATCGGGAGCGGCTGCTCGACATGGAGCCGAAGATCGCCAAGGCGCGGGCGTTGGCGTTCGGGGCGGCGGGCGTCGGGCTGCTGGCAGCGGTGCCGTGGTACGGCTGGTGGATCTTGGTGCCGCTGGCGTGGATCGTCCTGAGCCACTTCCTGTTGCTGCTGCCCCTGATCGCGCGTAGCCGACATCCCGAGTGGCCGATCGCGGCGACGGTGGTGAACGCGCAGGCGACGATCGGGGTCGCGATCGCGCTCACGGGTGGTCCGCGCAGTCCGGCGCAGCCGCTGCTGCTGTTCGCGATCGTGACCGTCTCGGCGCGGTTCTCGGGGCGGGGCGTGCTGGCAGCGGCCGGCTTCACGGGTGTCGTGCTGCTCGCCTCGACCATCCCTGTGAGTCCGGCGGCCTACGCGGAGGACCCGGCCTTCGTGCATTCCTCCCTCATATGCCTGATCGGCTTGGCTGCCGGCTGCCACGCACTCATGCATGCGGAGATTCGGCACCGCACCGATGCGGTCCTCGACCCGCTGACCGGCCTGCTGAACCGCAAGGCGCTGACGGACCGCTTCGCCGAGCTGGCCCAGCAGGCGGCGGTGACGGGCGCGCCGATCGCGCTCGTCCTGTGCGACGTCGATCGCTTCAAGGCGGTCAACGACGAGCACGGCCACGAGCGCGGAGACGCGGTGCTCAAGCAGGTCGCCTACGTCCTGCGGCGCAGCCTTCGCGCGTTCGAGCTGGTCTACCGCCTGGGTGGCGACGAGTTCCTGATCGTGCTGCCGGGGGCAACGTCCGCGACCGCTGGCGAGCTGGCCGAGGGAGTGCGCCGCGCGCTTGAGGATGCGCGGCCCGGCGGCTGCGAGGTCACCGTTTCGGTCGGGGTCGCTTCCACGCGCGGGGGCGTGGCGTTCGAGCCGCTCTTCCGGGAGGCCGACGAGGCGCTCTATCGCGCCAAGCGCGACGGGCGCAACCGCGTCGCGATGTCACCGGATAGCCCGGAGCCCGCGCTTCAGCTGACGCACGACGTAGCTCGCCGCTGACTACGCCGTCGCGAATCCGAGCAGCGTGAGGCAGACGGCGACCTCGGCGAGCGCGACGGTGGCGCCGAGCGTGTCGCCGGTGCGTCCGCCGAGGCCGGCGCGCGCCCAGACGCTCGTGCCCGCCGCGACGAGCGCGGCCGCTGCGAGCGCCGCGAGGCCGTGCAGCTGCCCGTCGAGCAGCAGCGCGCCGGCGAGTGCGGTCGCGCTCGCCGCGAGCAGCGCGATCGGGGCGACGTCGAAGCGTGCGCCGAGGCCGTCGCGCCGCGCCGGCGGCGTCGCGCGCGCGTGCAGCAGCGCCGCCCAGCGGCCGGCGAGCGCGGCGGTGACGAGCGCCCGCAGCGCCTCCTCGCGCGTCAGCTCGGCGAGCGCGCTCGTCAACAGCAGCGACCAGCCGAGCAGGGCGAGAACCCCGAATGCGCCGGTCGCGGAGTCGCGCATCACCGCCAGGCGCCGCTCGCGGTCTCCGCGCACGCCGAGGCCGTCGGCGCAGTCGGCGAGCCCGTCCTGGTGCAGCGCGCCCGTCAGCACGACGAGCGTCGCGACGGCGAGGATCGCTGCGACGGAGGGACCGAGCACCGGCTCGGCGAGGTAGCGCACCGCACCCGCCGCGCCGCCGACGAGCGCACCCACGAGCGGGAACCACGCCGCCGCGGCGCCGAGGCCGGCGACCTGGCCGCGCACCCGCACCGGGACGATCGTCAGGAACGAGACGGCGAGGGCGGCGCCGGAGGCGGCGCGACGCAGCGGTCCCATCCGCGCTCAGCGCCGGCGCGCGACGCCGGACTCCTCGAACGTCGCCATCCCGCGGTGCAGCGCGCCGGCCGAGGCGATCAGGCTCAGCGCGAGCAGCGCGCCGGACGCCTCGCCGAGCCGCAGCCGCAGGTCGAGCAGCGGCTCGAGCCCCAGCTCGACGAGCACGAGGTCGTGGCCCGGCTCGGCGGAGCGGTGGCCGGCGACGAGCGTCTCGACCGCGGCCGGCTCGATCCTCACGGCGCAGAGCGCGGCCGTCGCGACCGCGTAGCCGTCGAGCACGACCGGGAGCCGCCGGCGCGTCGCCTCCAGCACCGCGCCGGCGAGCGCCGCCAGCTCCAGCCCCCCGACAGCCAGCAGCGCCGCGCGCGCGTCGAGCGGCCCGCCGTGGAGCGCGAGCGCGTCGGCGACGACCGCGCGCTTGCGCTCGAGCCCGGCCGCGTCGACGCCGGTGCCGCGGCCGACCGCGAGCGCGGGCGGCGCGCCGGTCAGCGCGCAGGCGAGGGCCGCCGTCGTGGCCGTGTTGCCGATGCCGATCTCGCCGAGCACGAGGCAGTCGACGTCGCGCTCGGCAAGCTCGCCGGCAAGCGACGCGCCCGCCTGGAGCGCCTGCTCGAGCTGGGCGGGGGTGAGCGCGGGGCCGGCGAGCATGTCGGCGCTGCCGGCGGCGACCTTCATGTCGCGCACGCCGCTCGGCGTCGCGCCGGCAAGCCCCACGTCGGCGACGAGCAGCTCGTGCTCGCCCGCCTGGGCGAGCACGCCGACGGCCGTCTCGCCGCGCGCGGCGGCGGCCGCGACCTGCGCGGAGACCTCGGGGTCGAACAGGCTCGTGCCGTGGCGGACGTGGCCGTGGTCGGCGGCGAGCACGAGCACCCCGGCGCGGATCGCCGTCGGCGGCGCGGCGCCCGTGACGCCGGCCCAGCGCTCGACGAGCAGCTCCAGCGCACCGAGGCTCCCAGCCGGCTTGACGAGCGCGTCGAGCCGGTCGCGCGCGGCGATCGCGGCGGCGCGGTCGGGACCGGGCGCCGCCTGCGCGGGCGCCGGCTCGTGCGCGTCCCAGCGCTCCTGCATCACGACGTCCTCGAGCGGCATCCGCGCCGACCAGCCGGCCGCCTCCAGGCCGGGCCGCACCGGCCGCTCGTCGGGCCAGCCGACGCACAGGTAGGCGAGCGGATCCACCCGCGCGGGGATCGAGAGCAGCGCGCGCAGGTCGTCGGGGCGGTAGAAGCTGACCCAGCCGACGCCGAGTCCCTCCGCGCGCGCGGCGAGCCACAGGTTCTCGATCGCGCATGCGGTGCTGTAGACGTCCGTCTCCGGGATCGTGCCGCGGCCGAGGACCTCGACCGCGGGGTCGCCGTGGTCGCAGCAGACGCAGATCCCGAGCGGCGCCTCGACGACGCCCTCGATCTTCTGGTCGAGGAACTGGCGTGCGCGCTCGTCGAAGCGATCGGCCTGGCGCAGCCGCTCGCGCTGCGCGAGCCGGCGCATCGCGACGCGGGTCTCCAGCGAGCGCACGACGATCAGCCGCCATGGCTGCATGAGGCCGACGGAGGGAGCGCGGTGCGCCGCCTCGAGCACGCGTTGGAGCACGTCGGAGGGAACCTCGTCGGGGCGGAAGCGGCGGATGTCGCGCCGCTCGGCGATCACGCGGTGGACGGCGGCCCGCTCGGCCTCGCCGTAGCGCCAGCCCTGCGGCTCGGCGCCGCGCTCGGCGGCGCGCGAGGCGTCGAAGCCGGGCGGGGTCTGCGGCCGGACGAGGCGATCTGAAGGCGGCACGCCGCCAAACACTAGCCCCGATCCGTGTCGAGCCTCGCCGTGACGGTAGGATGGCGCGGTCAGCGTGGAGGTGCGAGGAACCCGGTGGGATTCCGGGACGGTCGCGCCACTGTGACCCGAGCCGCAGCGTTCGGGAAGTCAGAGACTCAGCCGCCACGAGCCCTTCCGAGTGCGGGACGCCCGATCCCGCGGAGGTGTCGAGATTGGACCCGGCGGCCGTACCGATTCGCTCTCAGCAGCGGGATCGAGCGCGAGCGTGAGGCGGCTGCTGCTCGTGCGGCACGCGGCGACCGCCGCGACGCGCGCCGCCGCGTTTCCGGCCGACGAGCCGCTCGACGAGCGCGGCCGTACCGCCGCCGTGCAATTGGCCGCGGCGCTGCCGTCGCGCCGTCAGGCGCTGTCGAGCCCCGCGCTGCGCTGCCGTCAGACGGCCGCCGCGGCCGGCATCGAGGCGCCCGCGCTCGAGCCCGACCTGGTCGAGTGCGACTTCGGCGCGTGGGCCGGCCGGCCGTTCGCCGAGGTCCACGCGGCCGAGCCGGAGGCGGCCGCCGCATGGATGACCGACCCGGACGCGCGCCCGCACGGCGGCGAGAGCCTGACGACGTTCTCCCAGCGCGTCGGCAGCTGGCTCGACGCGCAGGCCGCCCATGACGGCTGTGCCGTCGCGATCACGCACGGCGGCGTCGTGAAGGCCGCGCTCGTGCGCGCGCTCGGCGCGCCGCTCGCGGCCTTCTGGCGGATCGACGTCGCGCCGCTCGCCGTCACCGAGCTGCACGCGCACGACGGGCGCTGGACGATCACGCGCGTGAACTGGCTGCCGAGCGCCGCGGGGTCGAGCCGATGAGCGGCGCGGCGCTCGCCGGCGGCTATGCGGCCGACCTGCTCGCCGGCGATCCACGCCGCTGGCACCCGGTCGCCGGCTTCGGCCGCGTGGCGCTCGCCGTCGAGCGGGCGCTCTACGCGCCGTCGCGGCTGCGCGGCGTCGTCTTCGCCGGTGGCCTCGTGACGCTCGCCGCGCTCGCCGGGGAGCTGCTGGCGCGCGCGGCGCAGCGCGCCGGCCTCGGGCGCGGCGCGGCGCTCGCGGCGATCGCGTGGGCGTCGCTCGGCGGCCGCTCGCTCGTGCGCGAGGCGCGCGGGCTCGCCGCGCACGTCGAGCGCGGCGACGTCGCAGCCGCGCGTCGCGCTCTGCCGGCGCTGTGCGGCCGCGATCCCGCCGCCCTGGACGCGCCCGCGCTGTGCCGCGCGGCGGTCGAGTCGGTCGCCGAGAACACCGGCGATGCGGTGCTCGGCGCGCTCATGTGGGGCGCGCTCGCCGGGCCGGCGGGCGTCGCCGCCTTCCGCGCCGCGAACACGCTCGACGCGATGGTCGGCCACCGCAGCGAACGCTACGCGGACTTCGGCTGGGCGGCGGCGCGGCTCGACGACGCGCTGGGCTGGCCGGTCGCGCGCAGCGGTGCGGCGCTCACGGCGCTGTGCGCGCCGCTCGCCGGCGGCGCGCCGGCGGCGACGTGGCGCGTCGTGCGGCGGGACGGGGCGGCGCACCCGAGCCCGAACGCGGGGCGGCTGGAGGCGGCGTTCGCGGGCGCGCTCGGCGTCCGCCTCGGCGGGGCACTCACGTACGGCGGGCGCGTGGAGCAGCGGCCGCAGCTGGGCGCGGAAGGCCGCGAGCCGGGCGCCGCGGACGTGCGCCGCGCCGCGCGGCTCTCGCTCGCGGTCGGCTCCGCCGCCACGCTGGCCTGCGCGGGCGCGCGTGCTGCGGGCCTGCGTGCGCTCGCACGGCGACGGGGGCGCGCATGAAGGGCGCGCTGCTCGTCTGCGGGACGCACTCCGACGCCGGCAAGTCCGTCGTGACGGCCGGCATCTGCCGCTGGCTGCACCGCGCCGGCGTGCGCGTCGCGCCGTTCAAGGCGCAGAACATGGCGCTGAACTCCGTCGTGACGCCGGGCGGCGAGGAGATCGGCCGCTCGCAGGCGGTGCAGGCCGCGGCCGCCGGGGTCGAGCCCGAGGCCGCGATGAACCCGATCCTGATCAAGCCCTCCGGCGCACGCCACAGCCAGATCGTCGTGATGGGACAGCCCTATGGCGACGCCGACGCGCGCTCCTACCAGCAGCTCAAGCACGAGCTGCGGCCGATCGTCGCCGACGCGCTCGCCGACCTGCGCGCGCGCTACGACGTCGTCGTCTGCGAGGGCGCCGGCAGCCCCGCGGAGATCAACCTGCGCCACGCCGACCTCACGAACATGGGGCTCGCGCGGGCGGCCGGGCTGCCGGTGCTCGTCGTCGCCGACATCGACCGCGGCGGCGTGTTCGCGTCGCTGTTCGGCACGCTTGCGCTGCTCGAGCCGGCCGACCAGGCGCACGTCGCCGGCTTCGTGATCAACAAGTTCCGCGGCGACGAGGCGATCCTCGCACCCGGCCTCGACCAGCTCGCCGCGCTCACGGGCCGCCCGACGCTCGGGGTGCTGCCGCACGTCGAGGACCTGTGGATGGACGTCGAGGACTCGCTCGCGCTCGAGGCGCCGCGGCCCGAGGCGGCGGCGGGGTCGGACGGCGACACGCTCGACGTCGCGGTGCTGCGCCTGCGCTGGATGTCCAACTTCACCGACCTCGACGCGCTCGCCGCCGAGCCGGGCGTGCGCGTCCGCTTCACGCGCTCGATCGCGGACGTCGAGCGTGCGGACCTGGTCGTCGTGCCCGGCACGAAGGCGACCGTCGAGGATCTCGAGCGGCTGCGCGCGGCCGGGCTCGATCGCGCGCTCGTCGCGCGCGCGGCCGCCGGTGGACCGACCCTCGGGATCTGCGGCGGCTACCAGCTGCTCGGCGGGCCGATCCTCGACGAGGTCGAGTCGCGGCGCGGAGCGGTCGACGGGCTCGGCGTGCTGCCGGTCACGACGACGTTCGCCGCCGAGAAGCTGCTGCGCCGCCGCTCCGGCCGCTGCGCGTGGCTCGACGCGCCGGCCGGCGGCTACGAGATCCGCCATGGGCGCGTCGAGCGCCACGACGGCGAGCCGCTGCTGCACGGCGACGACGGCGAGCCCGACGGCTGCCGCGCGGGCATGGCGTTCGGCACCTCGTGGCACGGGGCGCTGGAGCACGACGCCTTCCGGCGTGCGCTGCTCGGCTGGGTCGCGAACGCCCGCGGGCGCCGCTTCACGCCCGGCACGACCTCCTTCGCCGCCGCGCGCGCGGCCCGGCTCGACGTGCTCGGCGACCTCGTCGTCGAGCATCTCGACACCGAGCGCCTGACCCGGTTGATCGACGGCGGGGTCCCCGCCGACCTGCCCACCGTCCAGACAGAGGTACGCCCGTGCTGCGCTTCGTGACGACCGCCGACACCGAGATCCTCGCGACCGCCGCGGCCGTGGAGCGGCTGCCCGACGGCTTCCCGCAGGTGCGCTGCGCGAACCCGGCCGCGGCGCTCGACCAGGCCGCGTTCGTCGACGAGCTGCTCGACGGCGCGCGCGTCGTGCTGTGCCGGATCCTCGGCGGCCGCCGCGGCTGGCCGGTCGGCTTCGACCTGCTGCGCGAGCGCTGCGCCGAGCGCAAGCTCCCGCTGCTGGCGCTCGGCGGCGAGCTGGAGCCCGACGCGGAGATGACCGGCCTCTCGCTCGCGCCCACGGGCGCCGTCGCGCAGGCGGGCGAGTACCTGCGCCACGGCGACGTGGAGAACGTCGAGCAGCTGCTGCGCTTCCTCGCCGACACGTTCCTGCTCGACGGCTACGGCTTCGAGCCGCCGCGCGAGCTGCCGGACCTCGGCGTCTACGTGCCCGGCATCGGCGACGTGCCGCTCGACGGCGCGCTCGCGCGCCACGACGCGAGCCGACCGACGATCGCGATCTGCTTCTACCGCTCGCACCGCCTCACCGGCAACACCGCCTTCGTCGACACGCTCTGCGCCGCGCTGGAGGACGCGGGCGCGAACGCGCTCGCGGTCTGGAGCGGGACGCTGCGGCGCGGCGCCGACGGGCGCGTGCCGGCGCTGGAGCTGCTCGACGGCCGCGTCGACGCGCTGCTCGTGACGATGCTCGCGACCGGCGGCTCGGGCGCCGCCGACGCCGCGGCTGCGCCGGGCGAGGGCATCGGCGAGCAGTGGCAGGCATGGGATGCGACCGCGCTTGCGGCGCTCGACGTCCCGGTCTTGCAGGCCGTCTGCGCGACCGGCTCGCGCGCGACATGGGAGGCCTCGGACGCGGGGCTCTCGCCGCTCGACGCCGCCACGCAGGTCGCGATCCCCGAGTTCGACGGGCGCATCCTCGGCGGCGTCGTCTCGTTCAAGGAGCGCTCCGACGCGGCCGACTCGCCCGTCGGCGTGCCGATGCCGCGCTACGTCGCCGACCCGGAGCGCTGCGCGCGCGTCGCGCGGCTCGCGCTGCGCCATGCGCGGCTGCGCCGCACGCCGCCGGCTGAGCGCCGCGTCGCGGTCCTGTTGACGGCGTTCCCGACGAAGCACGCGCGGATCGGGATGGCGGTCGGGCTCGACACGCCCGCGAGCGCGCTCGCGCTGCTCGACGCGCTCCACGCGGACGGGATGGAGGTCGAGCGGCCGTTCACGCACGGCGACGAGCTGATGCACGCGCTCGTCGCCTCCGGCGGTCACGATCCGGAGTTCCTGACCGACGAGCAGCTGTCGGCCGCGCCGCTGCGGCTGCCCGTCGCGGAGTACCTCGCGTGGTACGAGACGCTGCCGGCGTCGCTGCGCGAGTCGATCGAAGGAAAGTGGGGCCCGCCGCCCGGCGACCGCTTCGTCGCGGGCGAGGACTTCGTGATTGCCGGGCTGGAGCTCGGCAACGTCGTCGTCGCGATCCAACCGCCGCGCGGCTACGGCGAGGACCCGGTCGGCATCTACCACGACCCCGAGCTGCCGCCGACCCACCACTACCTCGCCTGCTACCGCTTCCTCGACGCGGCCTGGGGCGCCGATGCGATCGTCCACCTCGGCAAGCACGGGACGCTCGAGTGGCTGCCGGGCAAGATGCTCGCGCTGTCGGCCGAGTGCGCGCCGGACGCGGCGCTCGCGGACGTGCCGCTCGTCTACCCGTTCGTCGTCAACGACCCCGGCGAGGGCGTGCAGGCCAAGCGCCGCGCGCACGCGGTGATCGTCGACCACCTCGTGCCGCCGATGATGCGCGCCGACACGTACGACGAGCTGGCCGAGCTGGAGGCGCTGCTCGACGAGTACGCGCGCCTGGAGGTGCTCGACCCGCCGAAGCTGCCGGCGCTCGCCGCGCGCGTGTGGACGGCGATCGAGGCGGCGAACCTGCAGGCCGACATCGGCGTGAGCGAGCGCCCCGACGACCTCGGCGCGCTCGTCGAGCACATCGACGGCTACCTCTGCGAGGTCAAGGACATCCAGATCAAGGACGGCCTGCACGTGCTCGGCGCGGCGCCCACGGGGGATCAGCTGCGCGGGCTGACGGCGGCGATGCTGCGGCTCGGCTCCGGCGCCGTGCCGGGCCTGCGCACGGCGGTCGGGGCGGCGTTCGGGCTTGACGAGCCGACGCTCGTCGCGGAGCCGGGTGCGGCTGCGCCCGCGGCGCCGGCTGCGTTGACCGAGCGCTTCCGCGGACCGGCCGCGAGCGCCGGCGACCTCGTCGACCGCCTCGAGGCGGCGCAGATGGCGCTGCTCGACGGCCTCGCCGAGCGCGGCTGGGACGCGGGCGCGGCCGACGTGGTCTGCGCCGAGGTGCTCGGCCACGCCGACGCCGCCGTCGTGCGCGTGCTGCGCTTCGCTGCCACGGAGATCGTGCCGCGGATCCGCCGCACCGACGAGGAGCTGGCGCACGTGCTCGCCGCGCTGCACGGCCGCCACGTCCCCGCGGGGCCCTCGGGCGCGCCGACGCGTGGGCGCATCGACGTGCTGCCGACCGGGCGCAACTTCTACTCGGTCGACCCCCGCGCGCTCCCATCCGAGCTGTCGTGGGAGGTCGGCCGCAAGCTCGCCGACGCGCTGCTCGAGCGCCACCGGCGCGAGACCGGCGAGCTGCCGCGGATGGTCGGCCTCGTCGCATGGGGGACCGCCGCGATGCGCACGCAGGGCGACGACGTGGCGGAGATGCTCGCGCTGCTCGGTGTGCGCCCGACGTGGCATCCCGAGTCGCGGCGCGTCACGGGGATCGAGGTCGTCCCGCTCGCCGAGCTGGGCCGCCCGCGGATCGACGTGACGGTGCGCATCTCCGGCTTCTTCCGCGACGCCTTCCCGCATCTCGTGCGGCTGCTCGACGACGCGGTCGCGGCCGTCGCCGCGCTCGACGAGGGTCCGGAGCAGAACTTCGTCGCCGCGCACGCGCGCGCCGACGCCGAGCGGCTCGCCGCCGAGCTGGGCGCCGAGCCGGCGTGGCGGCGCGCGACGACGCGCATCTTCGGCTCCAAGCCGGGCACGTACGGCGCCGGCCTGCTGCAGCTGCTCGACGCGCGCGACTGGCGCGACGACGGCGACCTCGCCGCCGTCTACGAGGCATGGGGCGGCTACGCCTACGGCCGCGGGCTCGACGGCGCGCCGTCGCAGGAGGCGATGCGCGAGAGCTACGCGCGCATCGAGGTCGCGGTCAAGAACGTCGACTCGCGCGAGCACGACATCCTCGACTCCGACGACTACTACCAGTACCACGGCGGCATGATCGCGACCGTGCGGGCGTTGACGGGCAAGGAGCCCGCGGCGTACCTCGGCGACAGCTCGGACCCCTCGCGCGTCGTCGCGCGCACGCTCGCGGAGGAGACACGGCGGGTGTTCCGCGCGCGCGTCGCGAACCCGCGCTGGATCGCCTCGATGATCCGCCACGGCTACAAGGGCGCCGCCGAGCTGTCGGCGACGGTCGACTACCTGTTCGGCTACGACGCGACGGCGGGCGTGGCGGAGGACTGGATGTACGAGCAGGTCGCCGAGCGCTACCTGCTCGACGCGGACGTCGCCGCGTTCATGGCGAAGTCGAATCCGTGGGCGGCGCGCGGGATCGCCGAGCGGCTGCTGGAGGCGGCCGAGCGCGGCATGTGGGCGGAGCCGGCGCAGGAGACGCTGGACGGGATCCGCGCGCGCTTCCTGGCGCTCGAGGGCGAGCTGGAGGGGGCCGAGGCATGACGGGCGGCTACCCCCTCAGCGCGATCGTCGGGCAGGAGGCGCTGATCGAGGCGCTGCTCGTCAACGCCGTCGCGCCGGACGTCGGCGGCGTGCTCGTGCGCGGCGAGCGCGGGACGGCGAAGTCCACCGCCGTGCGCGCGCTCGCGCCGCTGCTGCCGGCGGTCGAGGCGGGGGCGGGGCAGCCGTTCTGCTTCGCGCCCGGCGAGCTGGCGCCCGCCGGACCGGTGCCGGCGGACGCGCCCGTCGAGTCGCGCCCCGCGCCGCTCGTCGAGCTGCCGCTCGGCGCGACGCTCGACCGGCTCGTCGGCGCGCTCGACCTCGGCCGCGCGCTCGCGGGCGAGCAGGCGTTCGAGGCCGGGCTGCTCGCGCGCGCCCACCAGGGGATCCTCTACGTCGACGAGGTCAACCTGCTGCCCGACCATCTCGTCGACGCGCTGCTGGACGCTGCGGCCTCGGGCGTCGCGCGCGTCGAGCGCGAGGCGGTCTCGGCCTCCCATGCCGCGCGCTTCCTGCTCGTCGGCACGATGAACGTCGAGGAGGGCGAGCTGCGTCCGCAGCTGCTCGACCGCTTCGGGCTCGGCGTCGAGGTCACGGCGCCGGCGGACCCGGCGCTGCGTGCTGAGATCGTGCGCCGCCGCATCGCGTTCGAGCAGGACCCGGTCGCGTTCGCGGAGCGCTGGGACGATGCCGAGCGCGCGCTCGCCGCTCGCATCGCGCGCGCACGCGAGCTGCTGCCGGCCGTCCGGCTGCCCGAGCGAGAGCTGCTGCGGATCACCGGCGCCTGCGCGCAGCTCGGCGTCGACGGCGTCCGCGGTGACATCGTCTCCGCGCGCGCGGCCTGCGCGCTCGCCGCGCTCGACGGCACGGATGAGGTCGCCGAGGCGCACGTGCGCCGGGCTGCGGCCTTGGCGCTCGCGCATCGCCGGCGCCGCGATCCGCTCGACGGGCATGAGCCGGACGCCGAGGACGTCGAGCGTGCGCTGGACGATTCCGACCCGGGTCCGGTCGGCGCCTCCGGCGGATCCCACGGCGGCAGCGAGGGAGGCGAGGACGGGGATCGCGATCCTGACGGGGACGGTCCCGCGGGCGGCGGCGGTGGCGCCCCGGCCG
>Ga0134121_10000804_pt1 | contig 32627 bp, 26 predicted proteins | sample KB301_FD_96463 | JGI IMG/M metagenome (GOLD analysis project Ga0134121, IMG submission 96463) | Terrestrial soil microbial communities without Nitrogen fertilizer from Kellogg Biological Station, Michigan, USA - KB3-0-1 | ecosystem: Environmental > Terrestrial > Soil > Unclassified ...
ATCGTCCAGCGCATCGCGCAGCAGTTTCTCGCGATGAACACGCACAACTTCCTTCGAGGTGACGATCCATAGCCACCCGCTCTTGTCTTCCACAACTCCGAAAATCTGCCCATGGAGAGCGGCAGTAGTTTGTCGAAACGTTTTGATCTGCCCGGCGCTCAGAAAACCGAGTCCTCCAGAGGTACCGATCCACAGCACACCGCCGGAGTCTTCCAGGAGGCAGTTGACATCGTCGCTGGGCAATCCATCCGGAACGTTGTACTTTCGCCAGCGATCGTTGGAAAGGGACCGCAATCCATCGGGTGTCGCGAACCACATCGTTCCGTCAGTGGTTTCGAGGATTGAAGTGACGGCATTGGAGGCCAGGCCGTCTGAAGCACGGTACGTGGTGACGCGTCCACCCTGGATCCTGCTCGCGCCCTGATTGAGAGTTCCTGCCCATACCGTGCCATCGCGGCTTTCATAGACCGAATAAACACTATTCTGGGCCAGCCCTTCCGCTTGTGTGTAGGTCTGCGCAAGCAGCACCCCATTTTGCCAGCGGAGATGAGTCAATCCACCCTTTTGCCTGCCGACCCACAGGCCATCACTGCTTCTGCCGATTGAATAGACGGTGTCGCTCGCCAAGCCTGCTTCGGTGACACGCCCCTGCTTCCCATCCAGGAGCCAATAGAGTCCGCCTTCGACAGGAGCAAACCACGTGCGGCCGTCGGAATCCGAAAAGATCGCTCCATTTTGGTCGGAGGGGAGACCCTCCGCACGTCCATACGTTGCGAAGCTGCCGTCGCGCAGCCGCTCGATTCCCCACGGCCCCCCGAGCCACAGATTACCCTCGCGATCTTCGAACAACGTGTTCACAGCGTCGGTCTTGCTTTCGATCGTGTCCGCTGAGGGAATTCCGCGAGCATTGATGCGGAGCACCCCCGTCCTGGTGCCGACCCACAAATTAGAGTGACGATCCTTGAGCATCGCAAGCGGGACGGAACTACGCAATGTCGGGGGTATTCCTTCTGCTGTAATCTGGGTTCCGTTCCAGCGCGCGACGCCGGCGTCAGTTCCGATCCATACCTCCGCACCGATGGCGAGGAGCGTGTTGATCCTTCGGCCGGGCACACCCTTCGCCACGCCGGTTACACGTCCACCGTCCGCATAGAACAGTCCCGAGTCCCGCGTCCCTATCCATATCTTCCCGTCAGACGACTGCGCGAGCGAAGTTACTGGAGATGCGGGGAGTGCGGTCACCGGAACCGCGACTGCGAACTGCTCACCGCTATATCGCAAGACTCCGTTCGTCAGCCCAGAGGCGAGAATGGCTCGATCGTTGGTTCTCGCAATGGAGGTAATGGCGAGCTCTCTGGGCTGGAGGGACTGCAGAGTGTTCACAAATGCACCGTTGGCGTACCGGAGCAAATTGCGGTCGGGCAATCGCACGATGAGATTGCCCTGCGCGTCCACTGTAAGGCCGAGAACCTGGGTGATCGGAGGTGCGGCAGGCGCCTGGTTCGTGACGGAGAGAAACTCCGACCCATCGAAACGGAAAAGGCCTTTGTCCGTGCCAATCCAAAGGTAGCCGTCCGCGGTCTGAGTGATGGCGTGCACTTCGCCCTGTAATCCACGGTCGCTACCCCACCGATCACGGACGTACTGCGACACCTGATGTTCTGTTTCCCTCGCATCGGCCTGGTGGATGCAGAGCGATAGCAGAACGATCCAGGCGCCATGGCGCAGGCACAGGGAGCTATGGGAAGTACTCAAATCGCTCGACGACAACCTCTGTTCCCTGTTTCAGAAGTTGAGGCCCTCGTTGATAATCGTAGAGGTTGATTCGAAACCTCTCGTCACCCGCAACAGGTGCGTCCGAGGTAAAGAGATGGTCGGCAACTTGGGTTTTTCCTCCAACGCCGCTCGCGGTTGTCAGTCTTACTTTTCCGTTTTCCCAACGAGCCTCGTAAGTGAGGAGACCGGCCGGCGCAGTAAACCAGACGGTGTTCTGATCAGCGTAAGACGGCTGAACGAGGAAGCGCGCGTTCTTACCGGCAGGATCGCCCCAACGACTGAGTTCAATGTCCCACTCCCGTGGATTCCTGTTCGTGGACGCGGCTCCCACATCGCTCAACGTGTAGATCGCGAATACTGCCGCCGGGTCCAATCCAGACACGTCACGAACAACGACGCGATAAGTTCCATAACCAAGGCTGCGGTTCAGGATCAATTGCGCACAGGTCCACTTCCTGGAGTCTCCGGCAATTCGAAGATGCAGGGCCCCTTTGTCATCCGTCCACACGTTGGAAAGGGAGTACTCGTTGAGGCCTCCTCGCTCGCTCGGCGCCGAGCGCACGGTCCATTCGTAGCCGCTGAATTGGATCGTGCGATGGACCGGGGCCGACGCATTGGTTCCTTGCACAATTGCGAGCACTGCGACGTTGCCGCCCTGCGCGGGAAGCGTTTGGGACGTGACTGCAGGTTCGTATCCGGGATCAACCAGCGCCGCAGCGTACTCGGTCCCAAAGTGCGTCTGGGTTTCCCATGTCGAATCGTTTCGGATCTGTGTGAAAACCCGGCCGAGCCGAGGTTCCACCCACCACACGTCACTGCGGGCAAACACAACGATCCGTTGTCCGGGCTTCGCGCCGCTGACGCGACCTGCAATAGTATCCATCACGTCGGGGCCACCCTTATCGGCAGCGGGGACTTTCGTGAACTCGATTTTGGGTTGGGAAGGCGAGCAGGCGGTGAAGAAGATACCTGCTGTGACGGCCACTATAATCCGTCGCACGGCTCTAAGCATTCACGTCAAGACCTTTCGTTGCTGCCGCATGCTGGATCGAGCAGCGCCATCCTCACCTGAAACAGAATGAAACGCAAAAGAATTATCAGCTCTTTGTGCAGGATCGCGCCACGTTGTTTCTACACAAGTAAACCAGTCTTGCTCGGCCTCTTCGACCCGGAACGGTAGGGTCAGATTGTATTCAACGTTGTTTTCAAGGAAGCTCACGAACGCCTCGTTAGCGAGCTTGAACGTGCGGCTTTGAGCGTCGTATTTGACTTTGATATCGGTCATGTCTGCGCTCCTGGATGCCCGTCATCCGCGCGAACGTGGATGACGGGATACAGGTGGGCTAGAGTCGGATGTAGGTTCCGACGGTGGGTTGTCCAGGACGTCGCAACTTGCTGTTAGTGCGTTCCGGTCGACTACTATTCATGTTCCTTCGCCTCCATCGTTTGGTTGGCTAGGGAGCAACGGCGATGCCAATCGCTTCCCGAGGGAATCCGCGCTGATTGGGCGTCTTCCCTCGGGTCGATTACGTTCGCCATGAGGGACTTAGGGCGCCATGACCACCCTACATCGCCTCGGTCATCTTTACAGGATGACCTCTTTGCAAGGAGTGTCGGCAACGACCGACACTCCGACATTTGCTGACATGCGTCACCTGCAGGTCCAGCGCGAACCCCGTGTATCAAGCACTTAAATGCACCAAACGGCCCTGACCCGTTTGGTGAGGACCTTGCTTAGTTGGAACTGTGTGCGAACAAAGAGGTCCGAAAACATGATCAAAACTTTTGTTATTGGTGTGCTGCTCCAACTTCCTTCACCTGTTCTGGCAGGTTCCGTTGAAATGCAACAAGGCGAGCCGGTCGAATTGAGGGCCGCGCAAATTGAATCTGCGCGAACCGACAAAGAAACAAATCTAAGGCCCGAAGCCGAGCCGAAATTACAGCACGATCTCAAGTGGCTGCGGAGCACCTCACCCTACAAGCTGCTGACCAAGCAGTTTCACGGTATCGGACTGGGAATCGGACAATCCGGAGCGGGTGCGGGCTTCGCGATTGGTCCGCAGTACTCGCGTAGCGGGCTACTGAGCGGCAAATTAGGCCTCAAAATCAACGCTCGCGGAAGCCCGAATCGATCGTATTACGGGGGGGCAAATGTTTCCTTGCGAGATCTGTGGGGTGGTCACGTTCTCCTTGATTTCGAAGCGGCGCGCCGAAGTATTACCGAGACGCCTTATTACGGCTCGGGGTCGGGTTCGCAAAAGTCGGGACGCAGTGACTACCGACTTGAGGATACAACGGTCGAACTGCGGCCAACATTTGTGCCTGTTCGCCATGTTCGCGCAGGTTTGGCCGGAGCTTATGTAAAGACGGACATCGGGCCCGGCCATTCCAGCGTTTACATTTCAACGGAGCGCCAGTACACACCGGAAACTTCACCCGGCCTTGACAGGCAAACAGAGTTTTGGCGAGGTGGCGGTTTCCTGGAATACGACTGGCGCGATCGAGACTGGGCACCAACCAGCGGTGGAAAATACTCGGCCAAATACATTCGCTATCTGGACCGCAATCTGGACAGCTTCAGTTTCCTCCGGCTCGATTTTGACGCCGCGCAATACGTTCCTCTGTTTAATCACACAAGGGTCATTGCGTTGCATGGAGCGACGTCGCTGACACAAACCAACGGCACCCAGGTAGTCCCGTTCTATTTGCAACCCCGGTTGGGTGGCGCGGACACGCTGCGTGGCTACCGGACGTTTCGCTTTTCCGGCGACAACTCCGTGCTGGCAAACCTGGAATACCGCTGGGAAGTTTCTCCTACCGCCAGTTTTACGGCCTTCGCGGACGCTGGAAAGGTGTTCGATCGCTGGTCGCAGTGGAATCTTCATAACGCTCAGAGTGACGTCGGATTTGCCTTTGCGATCAGGACAGAGTCGAAAGTTGCGTTCCGTATCGATACCGGTTTCAGTCATGAGGGAGTTCAAATATGGTTTCGAGCAAACAACATGTTCTAAATGTACGCAGGGTTGTGCTGGTACTTCTCTTCGCTGTACTTCTGAGTCTACTGGCGCAGGCCCAATCCCCGAGCGCTGCGTCGAAGAGGTTCTATCCAGACGATCCGCTCTGGCGGGAACCGGTTCCTCGCTCCACTGCCCAGGTCGTAGCGAGACAGGTTGACGATCTCTACGACTTCCTAGAAAACCGGTTTGTGGTACCGGGCCAGCAAGACAAGGCCCGGAAGGGAAGTCCCAGACCGGCAGCCGACGTCAACACGCTGGGAGAAGTGCCGGATAGCAACTGGTACACGAACCGCCATTGGCGCCAGCGAATGTCGCTGGCTGAGCTTCAGCGTGGTCCCGGTAACACAACGCCGCCCGATGCGACCGCTGCCTGGAAGATCGTCGGAGCAAAGAGCGATGGCATCACACCGGGACTGGTTATAGAGGATCAACAGCAGCGCCGTTACGTGCTCAAGTTCGATCCGCCAGACTTTCCAGAGATGGCGTCCGCCGCGGACATGATCTCGAGCAAGTTTTTTTACGCACTCGGCTACAACACGCCCGAGAACTATATCGTCCACTTTAGCAGCGAGAATCTCACCATCGCCGACGGTGTGATGTGGCGTGACGCACAGGGCAAGAAGCGCCCTCTCACTCAGAGTGCTGTCGATGAAATGCTCAAGTCACAGCCGAAGGACTCTCGAGGCGCCTACCGCGCTCTTGCCAGCCGCTGGATTGGGGGCGATCTTGTCGGCCCCTTCAATTACAAAGGATCAAGAACCGACGATCCGAACGACATTGTTCCTCACGAAGATCGGCGAGAGCTGCGCGGCATGCGTGTTTTCAGCGCCTGGCTGAACCACACCGACGTGAAACAAATGAATACGATGGATGCTCTCGTCACCGAGAACGGCCGCCGTTACCTAAAGCACTATCTGATGGATTTTGGATCCACTCTTGGGAGTGACGCTAATCTTCCCAAAAATACCTGGCGTGGGCATGTGTATCCGATTTCCCCGGGAGCTTTGGCTGCCAAGCAGGTGGTGACTCTTGGCCTCTATACTCCCGCGTTCATGCGCGCACACTATCCTAAGCTGCGAGGCGTTGGAGCCTTCGAATCTGAGACCTTTGAACCCGAAGAGTGGATACCAGATTACCCAAACCCGGCATTCCTTATGATGGATGACGAGGACGCGTTTTGGGCCGCGAAGCAGGTGGCCGCTTTCACCGACGATGAGATACGGGCGATCGTCGATACTGCAGAATTCACCGACCCCCACGCTGCGCGGTGGATCACCGACTGTTTGATTCATCGCCGCGACAAGATCGTGCAGACATGGCTTCCGAGGCTGATGCCCCTGGATCGATTCCGCGTCGAGGACGGCCGTCTGGCATTCGATGAGCTAAATACTTCTCTCCAGGCCCCGTTGAATCTAGCTTATAACGTGAGTTGGTTTGGCTACGATAACAACAACGGCACTCTTCAACCAACCACGGGAGCTGTCGGCGACAGAATCCCGCTCACTCATGGAGAATACCTGGCGGCTGTTGTTCAGTGCACATCGAGCGAAGCGACTTGCCAAAAACCAGTGACGATTTTTGTGCGCTTTAATGGCGCCAATGTTCACGTGGTGGGAGTCAATCGCCAGGGAGAAAGCTTCACGTCATCCGGCTCGTCGGAGAAAATTCCCATAGTCCGCCGTTAAGGGAAATGGCCGCGGAGAATTATTCTCTGCGGCCAGTAGCAGATGGCAATGGGACGAACTCGGCATTATCGAGATCTGGCAACTTCATGCGACCGCTGCGCCAATCTTCCTTCCCCTGCGCGATGCGCTGTTTTGAGGACGACACGAAATTCCATTCGATGAACCTCTCGCCGACTGGCGCCCCTCCCAGCAACATCAGAACGCTGGGCGTGGTTGCTTGTAGCGTTGCAGTCGCTCCGCCGCGAAATACCGCCATCTGCCCCACCGAGATCGTGGTATCACCTGCTTCCACCGCACCGGAGACTACATATGCCGCGCGCTCTGCATACTCATCCGGCAGTGCGATGCGCGCTCCAGTTTGGAGCGTGGCATGGGTGTAAAACATCGGCGAGTGCGTCATTACTGCGGCCCGTAACCCGAATGCCTCACCCGCCAAAACCCGCAGCCAGACTCCGCCCTCCCTATGTACAGGAAGATCCTCGGCTCCATGATGTGCGAAGCCAGGAGCAATCTCCTCCTTGCCGTCTGGTAGCGCGACCCAGCACTGGATCGCGTGCATTGGGCCACCCTCGCGGCGCGCAAGTTCGAACCTTTCGGAATGTGTGATGCCGCTTCCGGCAATCATCCAGTTCATCTCGCCGGGTCGAATCGCCTGCTCGACGCCCGTGGAGTCGCGGTGCATGATCTCGCCGGCAAACAAATACGTGACGGTTGAAAGTCCGATATGCGGGTGTGGCAGCACGTCCGCTTCGCGAGGCAGACCCTTGGGCAGATCGGCTGGGCCCATATGATCGAAGAAGATGAACGGACCCACCATACGACGTTTCGCGAAGGGCAGCACGCGCCCAACCTCGAAGCTGCCAATGTTCCGCCGTCTTTGATCAATTACGAGTTCGATCATGGTTCAACCTAATGACTTCAGGAGTAGCTTTCGCATTCGGACGGGAACCTGCCGCCCTTTACGTCGCCATCGTAGGCGTCGAGTGCGGCGTGGATGACTTCGAATGCGTTGGCGTACGTCTTCAGAAACCTCGGTTTGAAGCCGGGGTTGAGACCGAGCATATCCTGATAAACCAGAACCTGGCCATCCACGCCGGCGCCAGCTCCGATACCGATGGTGGGGATCTTTAGAAGGTCTGTAGCTTTCCGCGCCGCCTCGCACGGGACACATTCAAGCACGATTGAGAAGCAACCGGCGCACTCAAGCTCACGGCATTGTGAGGTCAGAATATCGACCGCCGCATCAGTTCGCGCCTGTACCTTCATGCCGCCGAGCTGGTGAACCGACTGAGGCGTGAGGCCCAGATGGCCCATCACCGGCACTCCGGAATCTACAATGTGCCGGATGATCTCGGCATGCCCACGCACACCCTCGAGCTTGACTGCGTGCGCGCCAGCGCTCATCAGCTTCTGCACCGCGTCCATCGCCTCTTTGAGGCCCTTACGGTAGGACAGGAACGGCATGTCGGCGACGATAAACTTGGACGGTGCGCCCCTCGCTACGGCCGCGGTATGCAGCGCCATCATTGCGGTTGTCGCGGAAAGTGTGGTGGGATGCCCGTGCATCGTCATTGCCAGGCTGTCCCCTACAAGGATGCAGTCGACTGCCGATGCTGCGACGGCGCGAGCGCTCGAATAGTCATAGCAGGTGACCATCGAGATCTTGCGGCCCTCGTCCTTCATCTTTTGGAAATCGAGCACCGTCATGTCATTCACACATCTGAAGGACGATCTTGCCGCGTTCTCCTTTACTCATATCGCCCTCTGTTGATGCACCCAAAAACGTTCGCGCAAGATCCGTTTGAGAATCTTGCCCGAACCGCTCTTGGGTAACTCCGTTTCCGAGAATTCAACGCGGCGCGGAATCTTGTAGTTGGCCAGGGATCGCCGACAGTGGGTGAGCAAATCATCCATAGTGATTTCCTGGCCTGCTTTCGGCACGACATACGCCATGACGACTTCGCCCCACCGCGGATCGGGAACTCCGAAGACCGCTGCTTCCCGAACCGCGGGATGTTCGTAGAGAACGGCCTCGACTTCGCCGGAGTAGACGTTCTCGCCACCCGTCACAATCATGTCCTTCAGTCGGTCAAGGATGTAGAAGTATCCGTCGGCATCCTGACGGCCGATGTCTCCCGTCCGAAACATTCCATCCCGGAACGCGCGCGCCGTTTCCCCGGGATTATTCCAATAGCCGCGCATCACATTCGCCCCTCGCGCCACCAATTCACCTGCAATTCCGAGAGCAACCTCTTTCCCCGATTCATCGACGACTCGCAGGTCGACTCCGGGGCAGGTACGCCCACAAGACAGGAGTCTGCTCTCGATGTGCTCGTGGTCCTGCAGCCCCGTGAGAAAGCCTGCTTCGCTGAGTCCATAAACCTGAATCAGCTTGCGGCCGGGCAGGGCTTCACGTATCCGATGGACCAGCTCCGGCGCCATGGGAGAGCCCCCGTACGCCAGCACTTCAAGACTGCTCATGTCGTACGTCCCCAGTTCTGCGTACTGAGTCAGTAGATTGATCATCGTGGGGACCAATACCGTATGGGTGACGCGTTCGCGTTCGACAGTCTCGCAGAAACTCTGAGGGCTGAACTTCGGAATCGTGACTTGGCAGCTCCCAAAAGCCGGAGCTGCGAACATTGTCGGAAAGTCTGCGATATGAAATATCGGCGCGGCGTGGAGATGCACTCGGCCTCCGCTGAAGGGCATCCAGTAGTGCGCGTTGTGGATATCCGCGAGGATGTTTTCGTGACTCAACGAAACGCCCTTGGGACGGCCCGTCGTGCCGCTGGTATAGATGAGAGCCAGGACCGCCTCCGGAGCATACACAGGCTCCGGGCGGGAATCGCCTGGAATATCGACTTTGGTCTCGTCCAGCACCAGTTGCAGAGGAACCTGCACCGTGGGGACCGGCAGTGACGAATGTCGGATCAGTCCTCGCGGCTGCGCGTCGGTCAGGATGTGATCGATTTCCACAGCCGAGAGCCGTGTATTCAGAGGGACCGCGATCAGACCCAGCCAACTGCACGCGTACACGACTTCGATGTACTCCGGCTCGTTTGGCAGCAGGATGGCTAGTCGGTCGCCAAATCTAAAGCCGCGTTTCTGAAGAAGTGCAGCAATGTTGGCAACGCGATCGTTGAGCTCGCGAAAAGTGAAGTGGGTATTGTGTGAAGCGAGCCCGGGCCGCTCTGGATAGTATCGGGCGGCCCGGCCTAATGAGTGCACGTAGATCATGTGGATACCTTCGTGCTCAGTATCTGGCTCACGACGCGAGCCACTCGGGCTTGCTGGAACCGCGAGGGACCAGTACGGTCTTGAAGGAACCAGGGGTTCGGGACATCTTCACCTGCTCGGTAACACCTTGATAGGTGCCCAGGGGCGTTTCCGCCGTGAAGAGATCGGGGGCGACATACGTGTGTTCGTCCGACGAACCGACGGTTGCTTTCGCGTACTTCTTGTCGAAGATGCCGAGCGACATCAGCCACAGCGTGAAGCGAGTGAGTGACACCACGACGCGATAGCTTCCTCCTTCGACGGCGCGCCTGCGAAGCGCTTCCAGAATGCCCACCGTAGCAAACCATCCGGCGGCGTAGTCGCAGACGACATGGATCGATGGAAGCTTCGGTTGAGCAAGCGTTCCTTCGAGTGCAAACAATCCGGTGACCGCGGCCGCAACTTCGTCAAACCCCACCCGGTTCGACCACGGACCCGTCTCACTCGACCAAACAACCTTCGCGTGGATGAGTCCGGGATTCCTGGCGCTCAGCTCTTCGGCAGAGAGGCCATGCCTTTCGAGATAACCTGGCCGTCGGTTGGCGAAGAAGACGTCCGTTCCCCTCAGCAGTTGGTTGAATTTGTGTCGCTCTTCGGCGACCTGGAAATCCAGGAAGGTTGATCTCATGCCGACATGAGAAGTGCGATAGAACATCTCGATCTCGGTGTCCATGGGCTGCCAGACGTTAAGCACGTCCGCACCAAACATCGCGAGATCTCTTCCGATTGCAGGTCCGGCGATGACGTGACTCATTCCGAGTGCGCGGATTCCATCTAGTGGTGTTTTGGCGCCGGGTTTGAACGGTATCGGATTACTGTCGCCGATTTTTTCGAGCCGGATCACGGGTTCGTGAGCGAACACCTCGGTGTACTGAGGTTCGGCCAGGAATTCCTGCCAGGTGCGTATTTTCCCCATCACGATGCCCGCCTCCGCCCCCGCCGCTTCCAGGTCGTCGGCTCGCCATTGCAAAATGGCATTCCGGACGGCAGCCTGACTTTCCGTGCAGCGGAGCAGAGTGAGCGCATTGGCACGCAACTTGGGATAGATGTTGAGTGGAACTACCGAACGAGCGTCGCGCGTCCTGTAAAAAAAGGGAAGCGACATGAACGGATTACCCGGGTCGTCGCCAAATGAAGAGGGACGGCCATTCAACAACTCCCACTCGCGCTCAAAGAACGGCGCGAAACGCCGGAGGGCTTTGCGGACGTCCACATGAATGTCCTGGCCCTCGCCGGTCCTGAGTTTCCAAATATTTGCGGCGGCCACTGCCTTGGCCGCGAGACTGACCGCGGACATTGCGCCAAACCGGAAGACGCTCGGAACTATCGGGTCCTGCCCGTAGAACGAAACCTTTCCTCCGCTGTCCGCCGTCGTGAGGCCGACCTCTTTTAGCACGTCATTGGTGCCGGCATGCAGATCGAACTCCGGAGATTGGACCGGATTGCTGAGCCTGGACCGGAGCGTTTCGGTCAAATCATCGCCGCCTGGACGAGGGGCCCCGGCTTCATGTTCCAACTGAGCTGTACTCATTATTTCTCCTCTCTTGTGGTTTCGTAAGTCGGACTGGCCCTATGCGGCGTTCGCGCGCAAGCGAAGGAGCTGAACTAGCACTTCGTTTTCTCCACTGGCAAGTCGCTCGACGGAACGATTGCCGGCTTCCGCCAGGACGCCTGCGGCGATTTTTTGCTTCAGTTCCGGTGTGACTTTCGGATTTCCGAGAACATTCATGACGGGCGTAAGTCCCGTGAACACGCCCTCAAAGAAATGGTTGATTCCCCCTGCGCCACCGGCGAGATGAAACTGCAGATTGGGTCCCATGATTCCCCAGCGAAGCCCCGGGCCCCAGCTCACAGCATTGTCCGCGTCGGCCACGCTCAGAACGTCTTGTTCGATGAGATAGAGGACTTCCTTGTAAAGTGCGATCTGGAGCCGATTCGCAACGTGCCCGGGGATTTCCTTTTTAAGACGGATCGGTTTCTTCCCGATCGAGGCATAAAACGACATTGCTTGTTGAATTGCTTCCGGTGACGTTTTGGAACCGCCAACAACTTCAACCAGCGGGATAATGTGCGGCGGATTGAAGGGATGACCGACCAGGACTCGTTCGGGATGCTTGCATGCCGATTGCATGACGCTCGGCGTTATCCCGGATGAGCTCGAAGCGATGATCGAATCCGGAGGAGCGGCGTCGTCCATGTCGGCGAACAACTTGATCTTGAAGTCTGGACGCTCCGGACCGTTCTCCTGCACAAAATCGGCGTTGGATAGCGCCTCTCTCATGTTCGTAGTAAAGCTGAGCCGGTCCAAGGAGGCGCCGGGTGCGAGGCCGATGGCCGTAAGTTCCTTCCACGCATCGTCAACATACTTGCGCAAGTCGGCTTCGGCCTTCGGGTCGGGATTGGTGGCGACAACGTCGAAGCCTTTAGCCAGATACTGGGCCGCCCAGCTGGCGCCAATGACACCAGTGCCGACGATCGCGATACGTTTTATCGGTTTGTTATAAGACATGATCAATTCTCCTTTGACGGTATTTCTGCGTAGGCAATGCCTGTGAGGTTTCCCTGAGCATAGAGGATCATTTGCTTTCCCGAGCCGTCGAGCCTGGCGGAATAGATCGATCCAGCAAAGTCGGTCATGAACATCCGATCGCCGGGAATGTCCAGTGCAATGCCGATGCCCTCCATTAAGTGATCGAACAGAATCTGCGGGGCCTCTTGCGTCGCGTCGATGGACGCGCGGTTCACCGTGTTGCCTCGGGGAGGGTCGCCCCGGTCGGTCCAATAGAGGAAGCGGTTATCGAGATTGAGTTCGAGATCAATCGGTTCCGGCAAACCGTCGAACAACACCTCGATATCCGTTCGGTTCGCAGCGCTCTGCCCCTTGGGCATTTCGATTGACGCGCGGCAGATACGGCCCAGACCTTCGTTGTCCGAACCCTTGAGCGACCAGTAGAACTGCCGGCGCTTGGGATCGACAGTGATTCCGACACACCACTTCGTGGCAACGTGTCCGGGGCGCGCGTCACCGTCGCTGGTATCTACAAGGGTTTCGATCTTTGTGCCGTCAAGATTTGAGCGCATGACTCGCATCCCTTCGCGATCCGACCAGTAGAGTTTGCCGCTTTCCTTATCGAGATGGATCTGCTTCGGTGTGAACGTGGCGCCGCCCTCCGGAACGATCGTCTGGCGATTCTTTCCGTTCAGATCTGCGCGTTCGATGGAACCGTCATTCCGACTCGGGATGCCCATGTTGGTCCAGTAGATGTGTCCTGCGTCTGCGTCCACGACAATGCCATCGGGGTTGTGGCACCCGGTCACGAGGATTCGTTTGTCCGATCCGTCGGGGTTTGTGGTGAAGATACGTCCGCCGCTTAGGTCGGTAACGAATAAGCGGCCGCCCGCCGTTTTTGGGCCGGATGTACGAGTTGATTTTTTAGTTTGAAGATTAGGCATGGATGCTGTTCCTTTCATTAATTTGCCAGTGACAGTCCCTGGAATTGCAATCGGTCTGCCACGGGTAATCGGTTCATCACGAGAGTCGATCTAAAGGCGATGCAGAGGTTTAGGCCGCATCGCCCGCGAGAGTGTCGGAATGTGTCGGACGGTGCTGGGCAGTGCGACATCCGGCCTATTGCACCGGCTAGCCGCAGAGGAAGCAGTTCATGGCTTCAAGTGATTCCTGTTCCAAATCGAATCGGTATTTCGCCAGGTCCGCGACAGTAACCATTAAGAGACCGTGCTTCCGGCAGAACGGGACGAGGTCCGCAACCCGCGCCATCGTGCCGTCGTCGTTGACGATCTCGCAGATGACGCCTGCGGGATAGAGACCGGCGAGGCGGGCAAGATCGACAGAGGCTTCCGTTTGACCACGGCGTTCGAGTACGCCACCGGCTCGAGCGCGAAGCGGGAAGATGTGACCAGGCCTGCCGAAATCTTCAGGGCAACTCCCTGGATCAATGGCGGCTCTTATCGTTTGTGCGCGATCGAACGAAGAAATGCCCGTCGTAACGCCGGAACCCTTTAGATCGATCGAGACGGTAAACGCTGTCCCGCCAAGTGCCGTGTTGTCCGATGCCATCGGTGCAAGGTCCAATTCGTCCAGTCTCTGGCCGGTCATCGCAAGGCAGATCAGGCCCTTTCCGTGGGTCGCCATGAAGTTAATGGAATCGGGCGTGACCATCTCTGCCGCCATGGTGAGGTCTCCCTCGTTCTCGCGGTCCTCGTCATCCACCACGACGACCATGCGCCCCGCTTTGAGCTCGCGGATCGCCGCATCGATGTCGACAAACGGGAATTGTTCTTCCTGGCCAAGCGACAGCGCATGCCCCATCTTTTCCTTCTTTGTGCACAAATAGGGAAGTGAGTACGGACCTGGCTCGACTTCGCAGGGAATCTCAGCAACAACATGGATCCAGGCATTGCGCAAGGCTCGAGCCTTCTGTGGATTGTTCGAAAGAAGGCGAACTTGACTGACGCTCAGCTCATTCAGGATCGCCGCCGGTAAGCCGAAATCCCTGGTGTCGGTGGCAAACCCGAGCGCGTGATTTGCCTCGACAGTATCGAGGCCGGCGTCCTGCAGCGAATAAGCCTGCAGTTTTGCCATCAGCCCGATGCCGCGGCCCTCCTGGTGCTCGTAAATCACCATGCCTCGCCCTTCATCAGCGATCGCTCGCAGGGCCATTTCCAGCTGTCCGTTGCAATCGCAACGAAGGGAGCCAATCATCTCGCTGGTGAAGCACTGCGAGTGGATGCGGAGCAGCGGAGCCCCGGTTGTGACATCACCCAGGACAAACGCGAAAGCTGTTTCGACCTGGCCGTCCGAGGTGTCGCGCTCGAACCCTAACGCCTGAAACATTCCCCACTTGGTCGGCATCTGGCTGGTGACAACTCTTCGAACTGTTTCGACGCGCGTGGTGGGTCTCATGATTCGCTCCATTCTCGTTTCTGGACTCTACGCCACGGCGGAATGTTTACCGGGCCGGGTGATTGCGCCGTTTTGGTAAAGGGTTTCGATTTCGTCGCCGCCGAAACCAAGTTGCTGGAGGACTTCTTCGTTGTGTTCTCCGATCTCAGGCGCCCGCTTCGCCGGCACTTTGGCGACATCGTGCACTTGCATCGGGCTGCTGATCGTGAATTTAAGATGCTCACCCGCGCCCTCGATGGGCACGACGATGTCGTTCGCCAGTAACTGCGGATCACGGATGACCTCGCCGGGCGCCTTAACCGCGCCAAAAGTGATGTGGCCATGGTCGAAGACCTCGCGCCAGTGATCCATGGGCTGCGAGGCAAACACTTCGTCCAGAATCGCGGTCAGCTGTTCGGAGTTCGCGGCTTGCTTGGCTCCATCCGCGAACCGCGCGTCTGTGAGCAAGTCCGGTCGGCCTATCCCTGCTGCCAGCGCAGGCCATTTATCGGGCGTAAGGACGATGAGGAACCAATTGCCGTCGGAAGCGCGATAGACATTCATCGTTGCGTTGGGTGGCTTCTGCCGGTCGTGCAGGGGAAAGAATGTCGCGTCGCAAAGAGCGGCCTGAATCGAGACGCCGCAGGACCATACTCCTTCGGCGAGCAGGGATGTCGTCACATAGGAACCGCTTCCGGTGCGTTCACGACGGTATAGTCCCATGACGATTGCCGAAAAAAGACCCACCGCTGTCCCATGATCTCCGCTTCCCGAAACAGGCAGTGTCGGCGGAGCACCCGCATCACGAGTCAGCGAAAGCAGGCCGCTGCGAGCCCAATATGCCGTGATGTCAAATCCCGGAAGCTCGGCGTCCGGGCCTTTGTCGCCGTAGCCGGTCAGGTCGGCATAGATCAATCGGGGATTCCAAACCTTTACGTCTTCATAGGTCAGCTTGAGTCGTTTGCGCGCCGGCTGCGGGGTATTGACGATCAGGACGTCGGCCCACTTCACCAGCCGCTCGAGAATTGCTGCAGCATGGGGAGACTTCAGATCGAGGGCCAGCCCCCGTTTGTTGCGGTTGTTCAGCTGCCAGGGATAGTTGTCCTTGGAGCGCGGTTGCGGCGGGATCTTGTACCCGATTCTCCAAAGGTCGCCCGTGGGCGGTTCGACTTTGATCACGTCAGCGCCAAAATCCGACAGGATTACGGCCGCGCCAGGACCAGCAATGAAACTCGCCATATCCACTACTTTCAGTCCCGAGAAAATATTTTCTGTAGTCACTACTGCCTCCATAAATAAATCCGATATTTCATGCGACGACTGCAGCCTCAGGACTGCCTTGCCGCCTGCTCAACACTGCACGAATCCACCCGAGCAGGTCGGCGCGGACTTCGTCGCGGTTGATCTCGTTGAGCATTTCGTGTCGTCCTCCGGGATAAAACTCGTGGAAGACGTCGTAGAGCCCCGCGTTTCGATAGCGCTCCATCAGAATGTGCATACCGACGGTCTGTTCGCCTACGGGGTCTTCGCTTCTTGAGAAGAGATAGATGGGTAAACCGTTCGGTATTTTGCGAAGACTTGCCGGATTGGACAGGCAGTCTGCAGCGCCGAGAAACGACGCGAGGGCTGCGGGCTTGAGCGTCGCGAAGCAGAGCGGGTCGCTGATGTAGGCGTCAACGACGGCGGTATCGCGGCTCAACCAGTCGAACGGCGTCCGTGCCGGCTCGAAAGGCGCGTTCAGTACGTTACGTCCCGATCGCGCTGAACTAACCTGGCGTTCGATTCGGTCGAGTGCGCCCGATCCGGACAGGAGGAGTCCGTCGAGTTCGGCCCCATGGTCAATGATGGCGAGTTGAGCGGCGAATGAACCCATACCATGGCCCAGCAAGAAGAAAGGTTGCTTCGGATTCTCTTGCCTTGCGATGCGGCTCAACCGAACCATGTCCTCCACAAGCAGTCCGAAACCGCCCTTGCCGAAATCCCCGAAATACTGTGGTGAGGGCGCGGTGCGTCCATGTCCACGATGGTCGTTTCCATAGACGGTAAACCCGGCCGAGACCAGAGCTTCGATAAGCTCCGCGTATCGTCCAATGTGTTCGCCCATGCCATGCGCAATTTGAACGACACCACGCAGAGGAGCGCGACTGTCCCAGCGCGCATATGCCACACTCAAACCGTCTGCGCTGGTAAAGCGAAACTCCTTCGAAGGAATTGCTGTGGCCTGAACATCCTGAACTGACATCAATGTCTCCTGGGAGAACTGAACGTCACTGCCCTTTGAACTGGGCGACGCGCTTCTCAAGAAAGGCCGACGTCCCTTCCTTCTTGTCTTCTGTGCCCGCGCAGAGCCCAAAGAGGGAGGCTTCAAGCGACAGTCCTTCACCCTGGCTCGTCTCCATCCCCTTGTTGACAGCATCGAGCGAGAACTTCACCGCGAGTGGGGCACTGGTGAATATCTGGTTCAGAATCGCTTCGGATCGTGTGAGGAGGTCGGTCGCAGGCACGACTTCGTTGACGAGCCCGATGCGATAGGCTTCCTGTGCGCTGATCGTCTCTCCGGAAAGAATGAGCTGAAGTGCTCGCCCTTTCCCGACTAGCCGCGGCAGGCGTTGCGTTCCGCCGCCACCCGGAATAATTCCGAGCTTGACCTCCGGTTGGCCGAATTTCGCCCTCTCGGACGCGACCCTGATGGTGCAAGCCATCGCCGTTTCACAGCCCCCGCCAAGCGCAAAGCCATTGATTGCGGCGACGACCGGTTTGCCCAGGCCCTCGATGAGGTTGAGGACGGCTTGTCCGAAGGTGCTGGACTTCTCCGCTTCGACGGCTGTTAGATGAGCCAGTTCATTGATGTCGGCTCCCGCAATGAACGCTCTGTCTCCTGCCCCAGTCAGAATGACTCCGCGAATGGCAGCGTCATCTCGGGCGTCCTCAAAGGCCGTTTGCAGGTTTTCCCATGTTCCTTGGTTCAGAGCATTGAGTACCTTAGGACGATTGAGAGTGACGTAGGCGATGGCACCCTTTTTCTCGTACAAGAGATTCTCAAGGGCCGATGCAACTTCTGGTGAGCTCATAAGATCCTTTCCTGTTCTGAAATCGCTTCTTTGCTATACGAACGCGCTGAACCCCGTCACGGCCTTACCGAGAATCAGGTTTTGAATTTGGAAAGTGCCTTCATAGGAGTACAAGGCTTCCGCGTCGGAGAAGAACCGGGCGACGTTGTAATCCAACACAATGCCGTTGGCGCCGAAGAGTTCTCGAGCCCACGCAACGGTCTCACGCATTCGGGCCGTAGTGAACGCCTTGCCCAGCGCGGCATGGTGGTCCCCAAGCTTGCCTTCAGCATCCAATTGCGCCAGGCGAACCATCAGGCACTGGCAGGCCGTGACGTTGCCGAGCATCTTTGCGAGGAGATCCTGGACAAGTTGAAACGAGCCGATCGGTTTTCCGAACTGCAAACGCTGCTGGGCATACACCAGGGCGTTGTCATAGGCGCCCATCTGAACCCCGGTGGCCTCCCAGCCGACGAGATATCGCGTCATGCGCAACACTCTTGCGACATCGCGGAACGATTTACCTTCCTGAAGCCGGTTCTCCTCCGATACACGGCAGTCCTTCATCGTGATGAGACCGTTCTGAACCACGCGGAGCGCGATCTTGTTTTGAATCTTCTCTACGCTGAAGCCCGGCGTTGCCTTGTTCTCGACGATGAAGCCCTTGACCTGGTTGTCTTCGACGTCGCGGGCCCAGATGATGGAGATGTCGCACCATGGAGCATTGCCGATCCACTTCTTCTGACCGTTCAGCACCCAGGTGTCGCCCTCGCGTTTAGCCGTCGTGAGAAGACCGCCGCCAGACCCGGAACCTACGAGTGGTTCGGTCAGACCGAAGCAGCCAATCTTTTCAAAGCGTGCCATTGGCGGCAGCCACTTCTGTTTTTGCTCTTCCGATCCGGCAAAGTAGATGGACCCCATTGCCAGGCCGCTGTGGACCCCCCAGAACGTCGAGATCGAGGCGTCGCCGCGCGACAACTCCATTCCAACAAAACCAGTCAGAAGCGCGCTTCCGCCCCTGCAGCCATAGCCGTTCAACCCAAGGCCTCCAACGTTCAGATCTTTGAATGCCGGCACCAGCTCAAATGGAAACGCATCCTCGGCCCAGTACTTCGTGATGATCGGCGCAACCTTGTCGCGCATGAACGTGCGCACTTTTTTGAGTAACTCTTGTTCCTCGGCATTCAAGGTCTCGGTGACTTCGTAGAAGTCACTGTTCGGTGCCGGCAGTGGTTTGGGTAGCTTTGTGTCTTTGGTTGCGGTTGCCATTTCTGTTCTCCTCGATTGTTTCTGTCTGCGATGACGCGCCTCGCTTCTTCGAGAGTGGTGCATGTCTTGTTCCGTTCTCGACGCCGAGTGTCCAGAGTGCCGGATCGCTTGCTGGAAAACTGTCCTGCAGCACTGCGTCAATCGCAGATTCATTGGGTTGTTTTCGGGAAGCGGCAAGCATGGGGGAGCTTGTGGAGCGCTTGATGGTTTGCGCACATCACCAGGAGGAGTGCCTCGAGGTTACTTCTGCCGGATCACTCACGGCTAACACCATCGTGGTAGTTGCGCATCCGACAGTTGTCTGAAACCGCCGACATCCTCGACAGCTCGAATACTTCGTCAGCTCGCTCAGTTCAACTGCACGTACTTACATGGCTATCGAGTTTGGCTGTTGCCTTGCCTGAATCGGTTTTGAAGAAGTTCCGCGGAGGTTTCAATGATCGTGATTGCGCTTCAATACGATGAACTCACCGGCGTCATTAGTCCCATCGGCGACATGAGTAGACCACTAGAAGACCGGGATGCCCTGTATTTGCTGAAGGTGTCTGACGAGGGAATTGACGCGAGCCTCGAGCCCTTCGACTTTTGCCAGGTGCCTATCGCGAATGCCTGAAGTGAAATCAGTCGGTATCGAGAGGAGCCGGGATGTCGAGTGAGAACGTCACCGTTCCGGTGCAAAGATTGCCTCTTCGCTCGGACGAAAAGAGAACGCTGCCGGACCGATTGCTCTCGGTGTTTGCGGAAGTTCGCAGCGGAGAGGGAATCGGAGCCCTGTTGCTGGCTGCGAACGTGTTTCTGCTGCTGGAGTCGTATTACATCCTGAAGACTGTTCGTGAGGCGCTCATTCTCAGCGAGGGAGGCGCGGAGATCAAGACCTACTCCGCGGCGGCGCAGGCCGCGCTGCTTCTACTCATCATTCCTGCATACAGCGTGCTCGCGGCGAAAATCAATCGGGAGAAGTTGATCACGTTCGTGACGGTGTTTTTCGCCTCCCATCTGGTGTTGTTCTACTTGGCAGGAAAAGCCGGCTTTCATGTCGGAGTACTGTTCTTTCTCTGGGTTGGCGTCTTCAACGTTTTTGTGATCTCGCAATTCTGGGGTTTTGCCAACGACCTCTACAGCAAGGAGCAGGGAAGCCGGCTTCTTCCGATTGTCGGCGTCGGCAGTTCGCTTGGCGCGTGGCTGGGATCTCTTTATGCCGGGCGGCTGTTTCCGATAATGGGGACCTATGGTCTGATGTTGGCCGCCGGCGCATTGCTGCTGCTTTGCGTTGTCGTGAATCGACTGGTCGGGCGCTTTCCGGGAGCCTTCAGCAAAGATTCCCAGGCCGTGGGCAAGGAACCCCTGGGCCGTGAAGGCGCCTTGCGTCTGATTTTGAACAGCCGATACTTGTTCTGGATCGCGATGCTGATGATGGTCGTCAATGTCGTGAATACAACGGGTGAGTTCATCCTGGGGAAACTCGTTGTCGAGAACGCGGACCGGTTGATTGCGTCTGGCGCGGCTCCACTCGCTCAGAAAGCGGAGATCATCGGGGCGTTCTACGGCAGTTTCTTCAGTTGGGTCAACCTGGCCGGAATGTTGCTGCAGTTGTTCGTTGTGTCGCGCATCTTCAAATACATTGGCGTTCGCGGCGCGCTGTTCATAATGCCGCTAGTCTCACTTACAAGCTATGGGATGGTCGCGTTGCTGCCGGTCCTGGGTCTGGTTCGCGTCGCTAAGGTGATGGAGAACGGCACGGATTATTCCATTCAGAACACCGCGCGTCAGGCCCTGTTCCTGCCGACCAGCAGGGAAGCGAAATACAAGGCGAAGGCCGCAATCGATTCGTTCTTTTGGCGCGCGGGCGATTTGCTGGCCGCAGCAGTGGTCTTCATCGGTGTTCAACTGGGGTTTGGTGTCCAGAACTACGCGACCGTGAATCTCGTATTCGCTCTCGTGTGGATCGCTATCGTGGCGGTAATCGCACGTGAGCATAAGAAGTTGTCGCCCGTTACCTAAGTCGGGCGCGTCGGACGACGCGTCCGGCAGACCTCAGTTGATTGGCCAACGCTTGAGGACGACATGGGGGACACACACTCATCTGCCCCCGGATTTGATCGAAAAGGCCGTCCATCGATTGGGAATGCTGGGATTGCTTTCGGCCCTTGCGCATTCATTGCTTCATCTGGCCATGCAAGCTCTCCTGTCAGTCGTCCCGTCTTCGCCTGCGTATGCCGTCGCACTAGCTTCCGCCATTGTCTCCGGACTCGTGATCTACGGGTTGACGCTCATCAGCAAGTTACAGCCGCAGGTGATGCTCGAAATTGGTTTGATCTTTGAAGTGATCGGGGCCCTTTGTATCGGGCTGATCGACACGTCGAGAGCTGCCACCGGCGCTTACGTCGAGTTGGGGCCTGGAGGCATTGCTTTCTGGATCACGCTATTCATTCTTGTGGTTCCGAACACGCTTGGCAAGACTGCTGTTGCCGCTCTGACGTCGGCCCTAATGGGACCCGTGGCGATGGTTGCGGCCGCCTACTCGAATACTCTGCCCCCGCCTCCAGCACGTTTGCTTGTCATCAACGCGATTCCCAACTTCATGGCTGCTGCCGTCGCGATCATTCTTTCGCGGTTTATCTATAGCCTCGGGACGGACGTCTCGAAGGCTCGCGAAATGGGCAGCTACAAGCTTGTCGAGTTGCTGGGACGGGGCGGAATGGGAGAAGTATGGCGTGCGCAACATCGACTGCTTGCGCGGCCCGCCGCCGTCAAGCTGATCCAGCCGGAGGTCCTGGGCGCTGCGGATTCGACTGGGGTGACGATTTTGAGGAAACGCTTTGAGCTGGAAGCGCAGGCGACGGCGACTCTATCCTCGCCGCACACCGTCGACCTGTATGACTTCGGGATGACTGACGACGGCGCGTTTTACTACGTCATGGAGCTGCTGCAAGGCATCGACCTGGAGACGCTGGTTGAGCGATATGGCCCAATACCCGCGGAGCGTGCGGCATTTCTGCTGATCCAGGTTTGCGAGTCGCTGGAAGAGGCCCATCAAAATGGGTTGGTCCATCGGGATATCAAGCCGAGCAACATCTATACGTGCCGGTATGGTTTGGACTATGACTTCAGCAAGGTACTCGACTTCGGTATGGTCAAGGCGGAAGAAGAGCCGGATGCCGAAACAAGACTTACTCGTGCGGGTACTCCTGCTGGCACGCCGGGATTCATGTCACCCGAGATGGCGCTCGGCAGAGAGATTGACGCGCGCGCGGATATCTATGCCGTGGGCTGTGTCGCGTACTGGCTCCTTACCGGGCGGCTCGTATTCGAAGAGGAGACTCTTCTCGGTACGCTGATGGCCCATGCGCAGGCCGTTCCCGTTCCTCCTTCGAAGCGGACAGAGATAGAGATTCCGCCAGCCCTGGAGCACCTCGTCATGTCCTGCCTGGAAAAGCTGCCAGAGCGACGGCCACCCAGTGCGGGCGAAATTCGCCGTATCGTCATCGAATTGGGATTGGCGGACTCCTGGACGCAGGAGCGTGCGGAGAAATGGTGGAAGTTGCACATGCCGGAACTCACTGCCGCGGGGACGCAGACCCGAGTTGGGGAACGCGTGCATCAAAGTAATGTCGCGACCATCTGATCGGAACCCTTTGGCTCTCACCGCCATCATATCGGCAAGCGCCATGATGGCGTTTCAGGTTGGTGGCAAGGCGACACGAGAGGCGGTCTTCCTGTCGAACTTTCCGATAACCGCTCTTCCTGGCATGTTGATTGTCACCGCGCTCGTGTCGATTATCGCGGTGCTGGCGTTGTCGCGGCTGCTTTCAGCGAAGGGGCCCGGAGCGATCATTCCTACTGCGTTCGGAGTGAGTTCAATCCTTCTCATTCTGGAGTGGCTGGTCTTCCCCGTAGCGCCACGGGTTTTGGCCGTAGTTTTCTATCTGCATGTGGCCGCATTCGGCGCGATTCTGGTTTCGGGGTTCTGGTCGATCGTTTCGGAATTGTTCGATCCCCGCTCCGCCAAAGCGAAATTCGGACGCCTTGCCGCGGGCGGTACGCTCGGGGGCCTGATCGGCGGCGTGATTGCCGAACGTATCGGTGCCCTATTCTCGGTTTCCGCTATGCTGCCAATTCTGGCTGGCCTGCACGTCGTCTGCGCGCTCCTCAATCGTCGTCTGCGTTCTCCCGCGCTCCCGGTTCCAGGCCATAAGGCGCCCGCGCCAGAAATCGCGTCTGTGCGGCCCGGATTGAGGGTTCTTCGTGATGTCCCCTTTGTAAAGCTTCTCGCTCTTCTGGTGCTCACGGGCACAATCTCTGAGTCCCTTCTGGACTACGTTTTGAAAACCCAGGTGGCGGCAGCGTTCGAAGGCCAGCAGATCATGCGGTTTTTCGCTTTTTTCTATATGGGAATCAGCCTTCTCACGTTTCTGATACAGGCTGCATTCAGCCGCTACTCTCTCCAGCAGTTCGGTCTGACAAACACGATGTCCTCGTTGCCTCTTATGGTGGCTACCGGTGGCGTCGCTTCACTCGTCTGGCCGGGATTGATTTCCATGGGCATAGCCCGTGGCGGCCAGTCGGTATTGAGAGGCTCGCTGTTTCGTTCTGGCTACGAGCTGCTTTACGCACCTATGTCGAGGGAGGAGAAGCGGGCAGCTAAAACGATCGTTGACGTGGGCTTCGACCGCTTGGGCGACGCGGTCGGTGGTGGGTTGATCCGGATTGTCCTCGCAGTCGGCCTCACTGCTCCCCTCAATAGTCGAGTCCTCACAATTCTTTCCGTCGCCCTTGGAATCGTATCGCTTCTGCTGACGCGTCGCCTGGGTGTCGCGTACATCTCCACACTCGAAAAGAGCCTGTTGAATCAGGCGTCCGAACTTGAACTGCTCGATGTTGATGAAAGAAGTACGCGGGCGACGATGCTGCGGACTCTTGGCACGGTGGATCTGCGCGGGATTAGCGAATCTCGGGAGCCTGAGCGGAAGGGGGCTCATTTGCCTGGAGCGAGGGAAGTGGCAAGCAGTTCCGTTGCGAACCGTTTTCTTGACCTCCAAGTGGAAAATACGGCGACCGTTCGGGCGGCGCTTAGCAAAGACGGTCTCGATCCGTTGCTGGTTGCGCCGGCAATCCGCCTGCTTGCAAGGGACGAGGTCAGTGAAGACGCTGTTACCGCGCTGCGAACGGTTGCGGCAGCATCGGTAGGTCAACTGACCGATGCGCTGCTGAACCCCGACGAAGATTTTGCTGTGCGGCGGCGAGTTCCCCGAATCCTGGCCTATTGCCAGTCGGCACGATCGGTTGATGGTCTCATGCGTGGTCTCTCGGACTCTCGCTTTGAAGTTCGATTCAGTTGTGGAAGAGCCCTCTCGATGATTTGCGCCGCACGACCGGATCTGTGTCCGGCGTCCGAACGCGTCTATGAAGCAACGTTGCGCGAAATCATGCTTGCGCAGCGCCTGTCGGAAACGCCACGGGTTCTCGATCGCTATGACGATTCCGTCGCTCTTTGGAATTCTACCGACATTCGTCTCGAACATATTTTCAGGCTGCTGTCCTTATGTCTGCCCACGGAGCCGCTGCACGTGGCTTTTCGTGCGTTGCACACGGAGGACGCCTATCTCAAGGGCACGGCACTTGAGTATTTGGAGAGCATTCTTCCGGCAGGCATACGCGAAAGCATCTGGACGTTTCTTGAGGGACCTGCGCGTCCGCCGGCGAGGACGAGACCAGCTGCTCACGTCCTGGAGGACCTGATGCAATCCCGCCAACGCATCGAACTCGCAACGTCTTTACCACGATCGGGGTAGTCGAGGGTGGTCCTTCAGTTGTAGGCCAGAAGACTCCGATCTCGTGATGCGTCACTTGGTCTGGATTAATCACAATTGCACTTGGGTTGGAGGGAGCGTTCATGTCGACAATATTGAGACTGATTGAGGCCATTGCCGGAGTGTCAACTCTTGTGACGGGAGCTCTATTGTCATGGGTCGCCATCTGCGATGAAGCTGCTTCCCGCAAGCTGTCGCGAAGGCTTGAGAAAGTTCCCGCGAGCTTTTCTCATGACGGAGCATGGCAGTGAGAGTTATGCGGACGCTTTGTTTGGTCTTGCTTGCTTTCATTGTTGCCCTCCACGCGACAACTCCATCGATTTACGCCTATGTCGGACGTATTACGCCTGACTCTTTCCTTTTGGCTTGGGGCACTGCGGAGGGTGATGGCAATACGATCGGGCGGGCCTCGGCTTCACTCGGCGGAGGCGTCGTCGCAGTGAACGATAGACAGTTCTTGACGCAAAGTAATTGGGTGGAAGTCACGGGCCTGGATTCGGACCACGACTATCCGTACAGCGTAGTCGTTAACGGACAGGAAATCGCGAAGGGTCACATTCGAACCTATCCGCGGGTGGCAGATCGGCTCAGCTTCTTCGTAATTGGCGATTACGGCACCGGAAAGACGCCACAGTATGAGATTGCTGCTGCCATGATGCGAGAGCTCGAGAAGAAGCGGGCCTCGGATAGCCCTGTGCGCTTCGTTCTGACGACCGGCGACAACGTTTACGCGGGAGGGCAGGACAGAGACTGGAAAGCGAAGTTCTTCGAGCCCTACAAACAGTTGATCAGAGAGATTCCGTTCTATCCCTCAGTCGGCAATCACGACCGGCAGGCGGCTTCCAACTCTCCCGGTGGTGAATTGCGGACGTACATGGATAATTTCTTTCTCCCGGCCGATGAACTGACTCCTTATTACGCATTCTCTTTCGGTGCTCTTGTGGATTTTTTCGCACTCGACACAACGAATCTTTCGAAAAAAGCTGCTCTGAATGCAAGTTTGGTCAAAGGGGGTGGCCAACTCCTCTGGCTGGAGGATTCGTTGCAGCGCGCGAAAGATCCGTGGAAGATTGCCTACTTTCATCATCCCCCGTTCACGGCGGGCCCGAATCATAAGCCAAGCCTGGATCAATTGACCTCCGTTGTCGACCTGTTCAAGAAGAGCATGGTGCAGGTTGTCTTCAGCGGGCACGAGCATAACTTTCAGTTTACGGAGCAGACCCAGGTGACTGGGAAGACGCTGTACGTTGTGTCGGGCGCGGGAGGGGAACTCCGCAATGGGGAGATTTACAGCAAGATGGCAAGCGCTGGCATTGCGGGTACAGCTCCGCAGCATCATTTTCTCCTGGTTGAAGTTGATCGCGAGAAGTTGACCATCACGCCGCTGTCCTCAGAACCCGTAAGTGTAGAGGACGCTAACCGGCGTCCGGTGTCGCTGCCTATCGTCGTTGATGTCGTCGCCCAACAGGAAAGGAGAAATCATGATTGAAGTACGACGCGCAGAAGATCGTGGTAACACGCGTACAGATTGGCTGGATAGTCATCATACGTTTTCATTTGCGGACTACTATGACGTGCGGTACCACCAATTTCGAACGCTAAGAGTTTTCAACGAGGATTTCGTCAAGCCCGGCAAAGGTTTTGGAAAGCATTTCCATCGGGACATGGAGATCCTTTCGTATGTCTTGGAAGGCAGCTTGGCTCATAGGGATAGTTCGGGTGGCGACGGCGTGATTCGTCCTGGCGAGTGGCAACGAATGAGCGCCGGTTCCGGGATTTCCCATAGCGAATACAACGGCTCTCAAGACGAACAGGTTCATTTTCTACAGATTTGGATTCTGCCGAATCGCAAGGGCATTCCGCCCGGGTATGAACAGAAGGAGTTTCCGGCGTCTGCGAAAACGGACCAATGGCGGATTGTCGCGTCGCCTGAGGGAGAGAACGCGTCCCTCGTTATTCATCAGGACGCGAAGGTCTACAACACCGTTTTATCTAAAGGTGCCTTTTTGTCCCACGAATTGAAAGCCCGCCGCTTTGCCTGGATACAGATTGTTCGAGGAGAGGTGCGAGTAAACGGCTGCTCGTTGAAGTCGAGTGACGGTGCCGCAATTGGGAGCGAGCCCGAAGTCAAAGTACAAGCAGTGAAGGAGTCGGAAATCATCCTCTTCGATCTTGCATAGCCGTGCAGGGTTCCGGCGTCAATCTCGGTCTCCAGCCGAGTGAAAGGGTCTTCTTGATGAGGAAGGACAACTTCTCTGGTTTTTGGAGGCGCGTGCGCAGATGGTTTAGTCCTGTCTGGGGAGTCATTCTCCTGGCTTTCTGCGCAGATCTTGGCGCTCAAGGGGCGGATTCCCCGGCATTCAAACAACTTCGCTACGAAGAAAACTACGCTTATCTCCGCGATCCGGGAAAACGGTCCGACCCCTTGGATCGAATCAAATTCATTCCCCTGAATTCCGCCGCCAGCTCTTATCTCACACTTGGCGGCGAGATCCGTGAGCGCTATGAGCGATATCACAACACATCGTGGGGAATGGGACCGCAGGACAGCACCGGCTATCTACTCGAACGATATATGGCGCATGCGGATGTGCATCTCGGAGAGGGGGTTCGCTTTTTCGCGCAACTCAAAAGCGGTCTGGAAGAGGGCCGCAACGGTGGGCCGCGTCCGACAGACAAGGACGAACTGGATGTCCACCAAGCCTTCATCGACGTCGGCATGACTGTGGGACATGCAGAGAAGATCACGTTTCGTGTCGGAAGGCAGGAGCTTGCCTATGGATCGTCACGTCTGATTTCAGTTCGTGAAGGACCGAATGTGCGCAGTAGTTTTGATGGAGCGAAGGTCATAGTAAAGATCCGGGACTGGCAGATCGACGGCTTCGCAACAAGGCCAGTAAGGACCAGTGTCGGCTTGTTTAATGACAGTACAGATTCACAGCAAGCCTTTTGGGCTGTGTATGCCGTCAAGCCCGTAGGATGGCTCCCAAAGGGCAAGGTCGACCTTTACTATCTTGGTTTGGAAACTGACACTGCACGATTCGATCAAGGAACCGCGCGTGAAGTTCGGCACACGATTGGAACCCGGCTCTCAGGAGACAAGTCGGGTTGGGACTACAACTACGAATTTGTGTACCAATTCGGCACGTTTGGGCATGGAAGGATCAACGCGTGGACGGTGGCCACTGAAACCGGCTATGCGTTCGAGAATTTGCCGTTACAGCCACGGTTTGGCGTAAGAACGGACATTACCAGCGGCGACCGCGATCCCGCGAGTCCTGTCCTCCAAACCTTCAAGCCCTTGTTTCCTCGTGGGTCCTACTTCGGAGAACCCGCATTGATTGGCCCAGCAAATCATGTCGATCTGCATCCTCAAGTGGACCTGCAGGTTCACAAAAGAGTCACCGTGACAGTGGATTGGGATTGTTTCTGGCGGGAAAGTACTCGTGACGGAATCTATGGTCCTGCGGCAAACCTCATCCGATCCGGGCAAACAAGCAATGCCCGATCTGTGGGCCAGCAATCGGAGTTGCTCGTTCAATGGGCGCCGGATCGGCACTTTGCGGTGAGCGCCGATTTCGCCTATTTTCGCTCCGGGCGATTCTTGAGAGAGACAACGCCAGGCAAACCGTTGGGCTACGTGTCGACATGGCTAACCTACAAGTTCTGAATAGCTCTCTGCTTTAGCGTCAGAGGTCCGCGTCGCCAAATCTATCGAAGTGCGTTCGTATCCTTGTCGGCATCGCAATCTGGGCAGCAGCAGCGACTTGAACTCACAGAGTGGTTGCAGCCATTAGAGTAGTCACTCGTACCGAATTGTCCCCGTTTCATAACAATCCCTTCACCAGGTAGCCCATCGATACGGGTCGTGAACCGCGCACGATCCACGATCCCACCCTCGCTCATTGGTTCCGAACTCTTTGGGCGCAAAAAGGGTGCCTTCACGGGCGCGACACAACGGCGCCTCGGCCGTTTTGGATCGGCGAGTGGCAACGCCTCGCCGGCGATCAGCCTAGAACTTGTATGCCATCGTAATAGAGAAATACTTTGCGTCTTTGCCTGGCGGCTCAGTCTGTCGAAGATAGGGCCCAACGTTGTAGTAGGCGGTCAAGAACTGGAGCGTGGTATGCGGATGGACACGCCACGCTAAGCTGAGATCACCTTCGGCTCCCACATAGCGTGCCTCGGAAGTTTGACCAGTGCGCAGAGGGGCTCCGGACTGAGAGTAGAGTCCATCGTTTGTGCTAGTTCGCCAAAACCCGAACGTATCCCCCGTGACAGACACTGTTGGGCACACTTGGAGACTCAGGCTGGGGTGCGCCACAATCGCGTTGAGTGACCCATTAGTGAAGAGCATGTAGCCGTAGTACACGCCCTTAGGAAACAGCGGATAAAACGTTTGCAGGTGTGGGTCTTTCAGATTGACGTCACCGCTGGAGATGGCGCCTTGGATGCTGATGACGGGCCGTAGGCGGACTTGAGAAAACGAGTACGACGTCCCTTGCGCAATTTTCCACGCGACGATTCGACTGGATCCCAACGTACCTAACTGGAGGTCTGCTTCCTGACCGAATGACCATGCACCGGCCTGTTCTTTCAGATTGAACCCGAGTGTGTGTCTGCGCTCGACGTCAGTACTTTGATGAAACTGCGCACTTTTCCGGCCCAGGCCGAGGTAATAGACATCCAATTGCCTCAGTGCTGCAGGTAGACCCTTGGTCCTGACCGCCCAGATGCCCCAGAATGTCTGCTTCGGGTCGGAGGCGTCATTGAAAACGCCCTTCTGCGTCTTGACAGGTTTGACGGCGAAGGCGTCAATGCGCCACTGTTCCGAGAGCACCCGCATACTGATCCCGTCAAAGCCACGGCGTACATTGAGATCGCGCGTCGAAACCAGAGTGCCGTCACCATAGTTGAGTTCCTGACGCCCCGCACGAATAGTGAAATGCGTCTTCTGAAGTGACGAACGCAGTTCGAGAAGCAGCTGGCTCACGTCCAAGTCATCCCGGTCTACTGCGAGCCGCGGGCCGCCGTTGCGCCCAAGCGGAACGCCGCTCTGGAACTCGGCAAAGGTACGAACATGTTCCCCAAGGTGAGCGTCGACGTGGCCCATAAGGCGATTCAGGAAATAGCCATTGCCGTCCTGTGATCCGGCACCCCAGTTGTAGTTGTCGTACACCTCGAACGTGGATCGCAGTTCACCACCGAACGAAAGGAACGACCGTCCCTCTCCTAGGCGGACGTACTTGACCGGATCCCATGTATCCGTTCGCAGACTGCGATTACAGAGGGCACTCCAATCCTCTCTGCTACGATCTACAAGAAATTGCGGCCTGGCTGACAAGCTGGCATTCACTTCCTCGCAGTGTTGGGGCGTGGGAAGCGGCTGTTGAGTGTTGGATGAGAGCGACTGTGCCCAACAGGCCGCAGCTGCACCTAACAAACTTGCCAGGCACACTACGAGTGAGGTGCGCACGACAGACGCGGCCACGTGTTCAGCGCGAGGCTTGCGGCTGGGTACCGAGTAGCTGGAACTCCCAAGCCAGGCTGCTGCCAATCGTCCCTCCGTGCTGCCTCATGATTTCCCCAATCCCGGCGATTGTCTTCTCGCGTGCCCAGTCGCGCTGGAGCTCACTTGCGAAGCCGATCCACGTGAGCGGTACCGCACCTGCCTGCACCATACGCTGCACAGCCCTCTCATGTGCCTCGACACTCACGCCGCCGGAGGCGTCGGTCACGATGTACACCTCATACCCGTCTGCGAGAGCACTCAATACCGGAAACGCCAGGCAGATCTCGGTCCACAGTGCAGCGATGACCAGCTTCTTTCGGGCAATCTTCTTGATCGCCTCGACGACCCTCTGGTCCTCCCAAGTGTTGAGGGAGGTTCGATTGATCGGTTTCTGATCCGGAAAGACGTCCTGAATGTCTTTGAGAATGAACCCACCGCGTTCTTCGAGGACTGTTGTGAGCACCGTCGGTACCCCGAACACCTTTGCGGTCTTCGTTAGGCCTACGACATTGTTGATAAGCAGCGTGCCATCGATGTTCTGCACGCCGGCAAATTGGAGGCCTTGGTGATCGATGAGTAGCAGCGTGCAATTGTCGGGCGAGAGTAAGTTTGTGACTCCAATACGCCAGTCCATTGTTATGTCCTCCTATCGCCAAATGGCGACCAGACTGCCCTTGAAGTTGCAGTGCGCCTTCAAGTGTCCTGTCGAGGATGCAATTGCAGGCCCAGCGCAAGCCGCTGAATCTGCAGGGCTTCGTTCAGGGTGCGTTGGTCAAATCTTGGCAATGGTCAAATGCTGGACAATAACTAGATGCGTGAGTGTGCAGCCTATTGGCGGTATCGGTGCAATCGAAAAAAACGGTGAATGGATGTGCGTTTTGGAACCCTTAAGAATGCGAGGAGCCTCAGCAATAGTGAAATCTGGACAACGTCAGAGATTTTTCGTCCCTTTTGTCCGGAAACGTCTCTTGTTGATCTTTAGCATGCGAATCCTGGCTTCGAGCGTCGACCTCGGAACTCCGAGTCGCGCCGCTGCTCCTGTAGGCCCGAACACCCGTCCTTCCGTCGCGCGCAGGGCTTGCTCGATGATCGCCTTTTCATGTGCAGCCAATGCGACAGACAGACCGAGTCTGCCCTTAACGGGCTGTGCTATTGGTAGCCAACTCTCGTCGACCGTTAGTTCGTCTGTGTCCGAAACGATCACTGCGCGTTCAATCACGTTTTGCAGCTCACGAACATTTCCAGGCCACGCATACGACTGGAGACGATCGAGTAATCGCTTGGCCACGCGCCGAAAGGTCTTGCCGGATCTACGGGCGTAGCGTCCGGCGAAGTACTCCACAAGTATAGGAATGTCTTCCCGCCGTTCTCGTAACGCGGGCATATGAAGCGGAAAGACGTTCAGCCGATAAAAGAGATCTTGCCGGAAGACGCCGTCTGTGACGGCGGCGGGCAAGTCACGATTCGTGGCGGCAATGACGCGCACATCGACTTGAATCCGGTCCCGACCTCCGACGCGCTCAAATTCCCGTTCCTGTAGCACCCTCAGCAGCGCGACCTGAATGTCGGGCGAGAGTTCACCGATTTCGTCGAGAAAGATCGTGCCGCCTTGCGCCAACTCAAATCGCCCCAGGCGCCGCTGAATGGCACCCGTAAACGCGCCTTTCTCATGACCGAACAGTTCAGAGGCAATGAGATCGCGGGGGATCGCCGCGCAGTTCACGGCCACGAACCTTCGTGAGACACGAGGCGACAGCCGATGAATGGCCCGCGCGACGAGTTCTTTACCAGTGCCGGTCTCGCCCGAAATGAGAACCGTCGAATTGCTCCCAGCCACCTTGGATACCTGAGCCAAGACTGCTTTGAGTGCAGGCGAGCGGCCGACGATCTCTTCGAACATCGAGGCTTCATCGATTTCCTCTCGAAGCGAAACGTTCTCCTGTTGCAGCTTATCCTCGTCCCTCTTGCGATCCTCGATGTCGGTAGCCGCGATGTACCAACGAACGGTCTGACCTTGGTCGTCTTGAAGCGGGTTGGAACGAACTAAGAACCATCGAAACGTGCCGTCGCCGGCACGTAAGCGCATTTCCAACTCGTAAGCGGTGCCGACTCTCAACGAACGGTCGATTTCTTCCTGAACCCTGTCCACGTCGTCCGGATGTATCTCAGCTTGATAGCTTCTCTCACGCCACTTCTCAAGGCTGATGCCGTAATACGTGAGCGCCACCCGGTTCGCATATAGTCGGTCCCGATGAGGCCCCAACACCGCGATCATCTGTGGCGCGAGGTCTAGCACCTGTCGGAGTTCACCCTCACTCTTCCGCAG
>Ga0134121_10000805_pt1 | contig 32571 bp, 26 predicted proteins | sample KB301_FD_96463 | JGI IMG/M metagenome (GOLD analysis project Ga0134121, IMG submission 96463) | Terrestrial soil microbial communities without Nitrogen fertilizer from Kellogg Biological Station, Michigan, USA - KB3-0-1 | ecosystem: Environmental > Terrestrial > Soil > Unclassified ...
CGGCGCCCTTCGCCGCCGGCTTGGGCGGCGGTGTCGTTCCGGGTTGACCTGCCTTGCCCGCGGCCTGAGCGGACTGCTGGTCGGTCGGGTACCAGATCGTCTTGACGCCGCCGGTCGCCGCGAGCTGGTCCGCCGCCTTGTCGCCCCGCACCTCGGGCGCCAGAAGGACGTTGTCCCCCCGCCAGGCACGGACGTCGCCGCGGAAGACGAACGACGACGGCTGTTGCCGCCAGAAGGCTTCCTGAGACACGACGTTGACCGGTCCTTCGCCCTGGGACAGCGGAGAGCCCGCGAGCGCCGTCTCCTCCACTTTCTGGAGCTTCGCCTTGACGCCGTCGCGGGCGCTGACGATCTGGGTGTCGGTGTTGTACACCATCCGCGGCGCTTCCAGCTGGCCGCGGTCGCTGCTGACCACCACGGGAGCGCCCAGGAACTCGCCCCGCCCCTGATCCATGTCGAGGTTGCCGCGGTTGCCGGTGGCCGTCACGTCGCCGTCGCGGTAGACGACGTTGGTATTCAGCTCCACCGTCGCGAGCTGGCCGTCGGGCCGGAAGGAGGCGCTGGCCGTCTGGCTGGTCGCCTGGCGCTGCGTGGGCGGCTTGCCCGGCAGGTGGGCCTTTTCGACGATCTCGACGCTGCCGAAGGCCTGGGCGCCGTTCAGCACGCCGTTTTCGAGCGTCCCTTCGATGTGCCGCTTCGCCGTCAGCGTGCGCACCAAGCCGGCACCCGACGACTCCAGGCTGGCCCGTCCCTCCTGCGGCGCCTCGAGCGCCACGTAGCGGGGCTCGTTGCCCTGCGGCTTGAGGACGACGGTGAGCTCCTTGCCGCTGAACTTCACCTTCGTGCGTTCCGCCGCCCGCGAGGTTTTGGCCGTGGCGGGCTGCAAGGCGGACCGGGTCTCGCCGTTGACGTCCCACATGGCGTGCACGAAGGTCAGCCCGCTCTCGTCGTCGGCGACGATGCCGTAGATCCGCTGCGCCTCCATCCAATCCTCGCCGCGATGGAGGCTCGCTCCTCCCTCGCAGCGGACCCAGTGCTTGGTGCGCTCAAAGACGAAGCGCTGGCCGTTGAGCTGCAGTGGCGGCTCGATACCGGCGATGCTCCGCACCTGCGAGCCGCCCATCAGCGAATACGTCTGCTCTCCAAGGTCGATCTCCATGCGGCCGGCGTTGGCGACGTACTTGCCGAGGTAGCGGATCTCGACCGCGCCGGGGCTGGAGACCACGTTCCCCTTGTCCTGGAGATCGAGGTGCTCGCTGCGCAGCTCGAGCTCGTCCGGTCCCTTGAGAAAAACCTCGCCCTGGAGCTGCCCCTCGTTGGACTCGCGATTGAAGCTGGCGGTCTTGCTCTCGACGTGGAAGATCCGCCCCTGCTTGTCGTAGAGCGTGACGGCGACGTTGTCGAGATAGATGACGCCCTCGCGGTCCGCCTTGACGCTGGTGCCGCGGATGCGGAAGATCGGCTTCTCCCGCTCGGTGAAGGTGTAGTCGAAATCCTCGCCAATGAGGGTCATCCCCTTGTCGACCTGCGCGGTCTTGGGGTCCATGGCCGGCGGCTTCTCGCGGCGCTGGCCCGCCTTGCCGAACCAGAACAGTCCGCCGACCCCGAGCACCAGCACGCCCAGCACCACGAGCATCAGCTTGCGCAGTCCGGCGACGGATGATTTGGCTTTACGTGCCATCGTCAACGCATTCTATAGGGTTGGAGGACCGTTTCCTCACGCCGGCCGGGAATCCACCAGCCGCAGAATCGGACCGCCGCGATAGGTATCGTTCTCGACGCAGGCCAGAACCTCGAAGCTGCCGCGGAGATTTCCCAACCGCTCCTGCCAGCGCCAGCCCACCAGCTCGACGGCCGCGCCGTCCTCTCCCCGCGCCCGCGCCGAGAGATGGCCTTTGCCGAACAGCCGCGGCTCTCCCTGGAGGCGTAGCGGCCCCGTGCGCACCAGCGGCCTGGCGTTCCCCTGGCCGAAAGGCTCCAGCCTTGCGAGCTGTGCCAGAAGAGATTCCGAGACCTGCCGCGGCGCCAGGTGGAGCTCGTACTCGTAGCGGCGAGCGAGAATCTCCGCCGGCCAGCTCTCCCCAGCCGCCTCCCACTCCTGCCGCAGCTCCTCCAGGCGCGCCACCTCAACGGTCAATCCGATGGCCTGCGCATGGCCGCCGAAGCGCGTCATCCGGTCTTTCCAGGCGGCAAGAAAACCGTGCAGCTCGAGGCCCGGCACGCTGCGGCCGGAGCCCGTCGCGGTCTCCCCTTCAACGGCTAGCAGCACCACGGGGCGATGGAAATCTTTCGCCACCCGGCCGGCGGCCACACCCACGACTCCTTTGTGCCAGTCCGCGCTCCACTCGACAAGGATGGGCGGCAGCGGCGAGCGCGCTTCGAATCGCAGCCGCGCCTCCTCCACGACCCTCGCCTCCGCCGTCTGCCGCTCGCGGTTCCAGCCGTCCAGCTCCTGGGCCAGCTCGAACGCCCGTCCGGCGTCGCGGCTCATTAGGAGCTCCAGGGCGCGATCTGGATCGTGCAGCCGTCCCGCGGCGTTGATTCGCGGTCCGATGCGGAAACCCACGTCCGCGGCGGTGAACGGCGGCTTCATCCCCGACTGCTGAATGAGCGCCTTGAGGCCGAGCGACCGCGTGTGGACCATGGCCGCCAGCCCGAGAGATGCGATCACCCGATTCTCGCCCTGCAAGGGGACGAGGTCGGCGATGGTGCCGAGGCAAGCGATGCGGAGAAAGACGTTGGGAGCGACCGGCTTGCCGCATCGTTCGGCGAGAGCCAGGGCTAACTTGAGAGCCAGACCCGCCGCCGCCAGATCGGGAAAAGGATACGTGCACCGCGCCTGCCGAGGGTTGATGTGCAACGCGCCTGCCGGGAGCTCGCAACCCGGCAGGTGGTGGTCGGTGATGATCACGCCGATCCCCGCTGCCAGCGCCGCCTCGGCCGCCGCGGCCGACGAGCTGCCGCAGTCCGCCGTGACGATCAAGCCGCATCCTTGGGCCTGCGCTCTCTCCACATGCACCGGCTGGAAGCCGTAGCCCTCGCGCAGCCGATGCGGCAGGATGGGAATTGCCTCCACGCCGCAGTGGGCGAAAACAGCAAGGAGCTGCGCCGTAGCCGAGATGCCGTCGACGTCGTAATCCCCCACGATCGCCACCTTCTCGCCGCGGTTGCGGGCCTCCACCAGCCGGCAGACGGCCTCCTCCATGCCGGCGAGGAGGAACGGATCGTGGAGCTGATCGAGCGAGGGCTTGAGGAAACGATCGGCGCCCGCGGAGTCCTCGACGCCCCGCCGGGCCAGCAGGATGGCGAGCCACGACGGCAGACCGGCTTGTTCCAGACCGGCGGCGGCCGACGGGACCGGTGCGGCCACCCACTCCACCGGAGAGGTCACGGCGCTATCCCTCGTCGAACGCCCCGAGGGCGCGGAACTTCTGGTAGCGGCGGGCGATGAGGTCGCGGGTATCGAGGCGCTCGAGCTCCCTGAGCGCGCCTTCGATCGTGTCGCCCACCCGCAGGCAGGTGGCGAGCGCGTCGGTGTGAGCGCCTCCCGGCGGCTCGGGGATGATGGCGTCGACGACGCCGAGGTGCAGCAGGTCCGGCGCCGTCAGCTTCATGGCCTCGGCGGCCTCGGCTTTACGGTTCTGGTCCTTCCACAGGATCGCGGCGCATCCCTCGGGCGAGATCACCGAGTAGGTGGCAAATTCCAGGATGAACACCCGGTCTCCCACGCCCAGGGCCAACGCGCCGCCGCTTCCACCCTCGCCGGTGATGGTTACCACGATGGGCACCTCGAGCTCGGCCATCTCGATGAGATTGCGGGCGATGGCCTCCGCCTGTCCCCGCTCCTCGGCGTCGAGACCCGGATAGGCGCCGGCGGTGTCGATGAAGGTGAGGACAGGGAGGCGGAACTTCTCGGCCATCTTCATCACCCGCAGGGCCTTGCGGTAGCCCTCGGGCCGCGGCTGGCCGAAGTTGCGCCAGATCCTCTCCTTGGTGTCCCGCCCCTTCTGGTGGCCGATGACGGCGACGCTGCGGCCACGAAACTCAGCCAAACCGGAAACGATGGCCGCGTCGTCCGCAAAGGCGCGGTCGCCGTGGATCTCCACCCACTCGCTCATCAGGGCCGCGACGTAGTCCAGAGTGTAGGGCCGGTCCTGGTGGCGGGCGACGAGGGTCTTCTGCCAGCGGGTGAGGTTGCCAAAGATCTCGGACGTGTTCTTGCGCAGAGCGGTGCGCAGGCTGTCGAGCTCCTTCTCGTGACCACTCCCCGCCGGATAGCCTTCCAGCTCCTCGATGCGGCGCCGGATCTCGATGAGGGGCTCTTCAAACGACGGGTCAGAACTTTGCATGGCGGGTCGCAACCTAGCAAAGCGATGGGCTCAGGTCAACGCGAGCCCCGATCTTCAAGGGATACCTCTGAGGTGATGGTTGAGGGAATGTCGGCCCGCCGACATTCTTCTAGCCCAAGGCGCGAGCCTGGCGCGAGCCCTGGGGCCGATTCGCTGCGACAACCTCCTCTTCCGCCCTGCCAAGGGCGCCCTTGGCAGGGCGGGATTCGGGTTGGTGGTTCCACGTTTTCCCAGCGCTTGCGCACTGGGCTATGGGTGTGCCGCCCTCCGGGCTGGGGTGTCGCGTTCGGCACCTCCCAACTGAAGAGGTATCCTTGATCCGTCATGACCGAACCTGTCCGCCCTTCGCATCTCTCCGAATACGCGGAGAAGACCTTGGCCGCCCTTGCTGCCGCAGGCCTGGGTCACGCGATCTCCGTAGGGGGTGCTCTCGGCCTGCTGCACTATCTTGACTACAGAACCACCCATGATGTCGACGCTTGGTGGACCTCAGAGGCACTTCCCGAAAATCGAGAGCGCGTCCTGGCGACAGTCGAAGCTGCCCTCCGGCACTTTGGAGAGGTGCGCACCCGCAAATGGGGTGAAGTCATCAGCCTGGAGCTGAAGAAAAACGGGAAAACAGTCTTCAGTTTCCAGATCGCCTCGCGTTCCATCCAGCTCCAGCCGCCAACCACCTTACCGTGGAGCGATGTCTCGCTCGACAGCCTACCCGATCTGGTGGCCAGCAAGATGGTCGCGCTGGTGGAGCGCGGCGCTCCCCGAGATTTCCGGGACATCTACATCGTCTGTCACGCTGGCTTGATGGCGCCCGCGGACTGCTGGAGACTCTGGAGCCAGCGCCAGCAGGCGGCGGGGAGCGATACCGATCCACATCGCGCCTGGCTCGCCGTCGAAACTCACCTGACGCGGATTTCTCAGCACCGCCCTCTGGAAGCGATCGCCGATCCCGATCAAAGAACCGAGGCCGAGGCGGTCCGGTCGTGGTTCACGAAGGAGCTTCTCCATGCCCATCTGGATTGACGGCGCCCTCTACCCGGATACCGAAGTTCCCGACGAGCTCCCGACCCTTGCCGACCGGGTGGATTTCCTTGCCCGCCTCTGTTCAGCCTGGGATTTCGGTCTCCTTCCGGACCGCGAGACCGTCGAGGAGATCCGCCGTGCCGATTGGCTCGAGGCGGTCGAGGCTACCCGGCTCGTTACCTCCCCCGCCTATCACCTCGTCCGCTCCTGGCACGGTCTGCCCACCCTCCCCTACCTGGGTCAACAGCTTGCCTATATCAGGGACGATCCGAATCTGGAGTTTGTGTAATCGGAGGATCAGCGGTCTTCCCCGAATCCTCCGGCTCCGCGAAGTGCTGTCGTAATGCCGATCGAGAGCCTAGGGGCCGTTTCGTTTTCGGACAGAGAGCTTCGAGGACAGTCTCGAACTCTCTAAGGTGGATGAGGTCCTCCCTCGCCACCGCCCGGACCCGGAGACGTTCCCTGGATGCCGTGAACGAGCCGGCGGAAGTCGTCGTCATCTTCGAGTCCGGCGCGGAAGTCCACCCAGGTGAGGCGGCGCAGGAAGCGTGGGAGTTTTTCGCCTTGAGGCTCCAACGAACCGGGGAGGAGGACGGGGATGACCCGGAAGGCTTTGTTGCGGACCCGGTCCTCCAGAGCGGAGCGCATCTCTTCGTTCTGCCAGGGACCAAGACCGGTGGGGCCTACGAAGACGGCGCAGGTGCGGCTCTGGTCCAGCGCCTCCTCCAGAGCTTCCTCCCAGGCCTCACCCGGGATGAGGTGCCACTTGTCGAGGAATGGCTGGATCCCTGTTTCGACGAGCTTGTGGGCGAGCGCCTCCACCACCGGTTTGTCGGCGGTGCTGTGGCTGAGGAAGACGTCGTAGCGATTCGTCATAGTGTTTGGAGAAGTCAGCGTTGATTGTATCGCTTTCGAGCTCTCTTCTGACCTAGGGGGGAGTGTCTCCCCCCGCGAGGGCAGAGGCTCCCCTCGCGAGGGCAGAGGCTCCCCTCGCGAGGGCCAACGCTGCCCCTCCTTCGGGAAAGGGAAATTTGGATTGGGTCAGGAGCGGCTTCCTGGGCCGCAGAACAGTCTTTTACTCCGGCTCAACCAGCTCCAGGAGCTTTGTCCTTCCAGCGTCGTCGCGGGCAGAGACGGTGCGTCCGTCGGGACCGGCGGTCAAGGAACGGGCGGGTGCGTCCAGGTGAAGGACGGCGAGAGTTTCGCCGCGGTCGAGATCCCAGATCCGCACGGTGCCGTCGAGTGCGGCGGAGGCGGCACGGTGAGCGTCGAGGACGGTCAGCGCGGTGATACCGGAAGTATGGCCCGTGAGGACACGGAGAGTAGAACCGGTTCCCAGGTCCCACAGGCGAAGGGTCTTGTCGTGAGCTCCGGAGAGAATTTGACGCCCCTCGATCAGGGACACAGCCGTGACCTTCGCGGTGTGACCTTCGAGGATGTTCACGGTTTCTTTCGTCTCGAGATCCCAGACTCGCAGAGTAGGTCCATCGGCGGAGACGGCGAGGTAGCCGTAGACCGCCATCGGCGGTTTGCTCCGCGGCCTGGCCGGCGCAGGTTGAGTCGAAGCGTCCGGCCGAACGAAGCTCGTGAACCTTGGCTTCGCCAGGGCGCCCCCGCGCCGATCGCGGAGCGCGTTCAACAACGGCTGGAGAGCTCGCTCGCGGCGCTCGAGCAGACGGTCCCATAGCACTGGCGCCAGTTGCGAGGGATCGCCGCCGAGAACGTCGACTGACAGTCGCAGTGCCTCGCGAACGAGGCTCAACTCGTTGTCGTCGCCAGCCACGAGATCGAAGTCGGCGATCAGGGAGTGGACGTCCGTCGCCTCCAGCTTGGCTTGCTGGAAGGCAAAGTCCAGAAGCAGGCCGCGAAGCTCCTCTTTCCTGCCGGCGGCGAGAAGGTGGCTGGCAAGACGCCGCCAGAGGTAGGCCTCCTCCGCCGGCAGATCAGCCCAACGTCCGCTCTCCGGACGGCAGGCGTCGAGCAGGCGACCATGCAGTTGGGAGAGATCGCTCCGGCGCCGGCGGAAAAGGAAGCCGGCGATCACCGCGTGGACCCTAAGGCCGCCAGACCAGGAGTCGCGGGCTACCAGCGCCAGATCATTCAGGCGCTTGCCGAGCTTCCGCGCCGCAGCAGTATTCACCCCCCAAAGGCTTCGCATCACGGCGAGAGGGATCTCCTCTTCCGCCGGAAAGACGGCGAGGTCCAGGAATTGATCGCGATCCGCGCCGGTCAAGCTGCGCAACGCGATGGCTACTGCCCGCCAGACAGCGCCCTGCCGGCCCAGCGGGTCTTCGCGATTGAACCTGCCGTCCAGGCCGACGACGTCGAGCGCGCGGAAAACTTCGCGCAGCGCGTTGTCCAGGGCAGCCTGGTTCCTCGTTCCCCACCCGCGGATCTGCCCGTTGACGATCGCAAGGAGCAGGGGCCAATTTCCCAGCCGGCAGGCCAAGGCCTGGAACTTCTCTTCGCACGCTCGCGGCATGTCCGCACGCAGCAGCTCAACCGCTTCCTCTGTGGTCATGAGGCCGACGGGAATACGTTGGCTGTCCTCCGGCAGGACCGCGCGGTCGCGAGCGGTGGCCAGGAGCACGACGCCGGCCGGAAGACCCGCGAAGCATGTCAGGTCAGCGGCGGAGGTGACGCCGTCGAGAACCAGGAGAACGCGGCTGCCGACGAGGAGCTGCCCAAGATGGGCGCCCGCCGCCGTCTCGTTCGCGAAGGCCGGCGGCTCCGAGCGAGTCCACCAGCGCACGATGTCGCGTAAACGCGCCAGACGGCCGCCGGCGTCGAGCGCCTCGCCCAGGCAAGCCCACAGGACGCCATCGGGGAAAGCGGAGCGCACCCGTCGATCCATGCACGCCGCTTGAGCCAGGGTCGTCTTGCCGAATCCTTCCGGTCCTACCAGAGCAACGGGTACCTCGCCGACGGAAGCGCGCAGGGCCTCGACGAGCCGGTCGAGCTCACCCCGGCGGACGAAACCATCCAGGCCGGGAGCCATGGAGCGATAGGCGGGCTTGGGAGGGAAGGTCGCAGCGGGCGTCGCTTTGGAGCGGTTTCTCCGGATAAGGATCTCCTCCCTCGACTCGATGGGGGTGTATCCCGTAGGAGTCAGAGTGTCCTGTCGCGAGTACATCTCGAGCTCACCCATTTCGACTCTCCTTGATACTGAACGCTGGCCACTCCCCCAGACCCTCACCGCCTGCGCCAAGCCCTGTCCCACAACGGTCCCGTTTACCCTCGCTGCTCATCGGTTACGCGCCGGTTCCGCGAAGGTTTCGTGCGAATCCTTACTTCTTGCGCGAGCCTCACTGCAAGGGTTGGACCGGGGAAAAGGCCCTCTCCGCGCCCTGGGTGAAAGCGGACCTCCGCGGCAACCACCTCAGGGCTCGGACCCTGTCTCCTCCACACTGCCTATGTCGGTGTACCATATCACAATGCAAGGGATTGCGCAACTGACGATCAGCCCCTCATCACCCCCGGGGTGATGAGGGGTCTTGGGCGGAAGGGCCGTGGGCTGTGCGGCTTATAAAAGCTGCTGCGGGTCGACGTCGATCACCAGATCGTAGGCGGGATTCTTCGGCAGGACCTCTTCGAGGAGGCGGTGGAGGTCGCGGAAGTTGGCGGAGCGGGCGAGAAGCTGGAAGCGCCACTGGCCGCGGAGGCGCTCGAGGGGGGCGGGGGCAGGGCCCGAAAGGCGAACGCCGCGGCCCAAGGGATGCGCGGCGAGATCCGCGGCGATGCCGGCGATCAGGGATGCCGCCCGTTCGCGGCTTTTGTCGCGCACCAGGAGCTGTACCATGCGGCTGTAAGGCGGATAGTGGAAGACGCGGCGGAAGCGCATCTCCTCGCGGGCGAAGCCTTCGTCGTCCTGGCGCAGGGCGGCCTGGATGGCGTAGTGCTCGGGATGATAGGTCTGGATGACGACCCGGCCTGGCCGCTCTCCCCTCCCCGCCCGCCCGGCAACCTGAGTGAGAAGGTTGTAGGTGCGCTCGACGGCCCGGAAGTCGGGAAAACCGAGATAGGCGTCCGCGGCGAGCACGGCAGTGAGAACCACGTTGGGAAAGTGGTGCCCCTTGGAGACCATCTGAGTGCCGATCAGCACCTGGATCTCGCCGCGGCCGAAGCGCTCCAGCAGGGCGGCGAGACCTCCCGGCCGGCGTGCCGTATCGCGATCGAGGACGTCGACCGTCACTCCCGGGAAAAGCTCCTTGAAGTCCTCCTCCACCCGCTCGGTGCCGGCGCCGATCGCCTCCAGGGCCTCCTCCGAGCAGACGGGGCAGCGGGCCGGCGCCGCGATCATCGAGCCGCAGTAGTGGCAGACAAGCCGCCGGTCCCGACGGTGATAGGTGCGCGGCAGCCCGCAGTCCGGACAGCGAAAATCCTCTCCGCAGGCACGGCACAGCAGCATCGGCGCATAGCCGCGGCGATTGCGCAGCAGGATCACTTGATCGCCTTCCTCGATCGCCTTGCGAATCTCCAGCTTCAACCGCTCGGAGAAATGAACCTCGCCGGGCCGCCGGGAAACCCCCTCTTCCTTGAGGTCGACGAGAATGCCTTCCGGCAACGTCCCCGGGCCCGCCCGTTGCGTGAGGCTCAGCAGCTCGAGCTTCCCCCGCTCGACGTTGTAACGGCTTTCGAGACTCGGCGTCGCCGAGACGAGGAGGGTTACGGCGCCGGCGTCCCGGCCGCGCACCAGGGCCAGATCGCGAGCGTTGTAGCGCGGATCGATCTCCTGCTTGTAGGACGAGTCCTGCTCCTCGTCCACCACCACCAGACCGAGATCCGCGACGGGGGCGAAGAGGGCCGAGCGGGGACCGAGCACCACCCGCGCCTCGCCGCGCCGCACCCGTTCCCACTCCTGGTGGCGCTCGCCGGTCCCCAGCCCCGAGTGGAGGATGGCGAGCTCACCGCCGAACCAGCGCTCGGCCGTCCGCGCCAGGGCCGGCACCAGGGCGATCTCCGGCACCAGCAGGATCACCGAGCGGCCGCGGGCGAGCGTCTCCCGCGCCGCCCGGAGATAGACCTCGGTTTTTCCGGAGCCGGTCATTCCCTGGAGAAGAAGAGGCGCGAACTCGCGGCGATCCAGAATCTCGACGATCCGCCCCAGGCCGTTGGCCTGGTCGTCGCGCAGGACGATCTCTCCACCCTTTTCCGGCAGGTCCAGAATGTGGCGGTCGAGCGACAGGCGCTCCACCTGGGTGAACTGGCGCAGCACTCCCTTCCCCACCAGCCGGCGGACGACGGCCGGCGTGCAGCCCACGGCGGCGCCCACCTCGCCTACGGTGGCCGGCCTGCCTACGGCGGCCAAGTAGTCGACGACGGCACGGCCCGCGGGCGATCGGCCGGCGGCGGCAAGATGAGCGGCGACGTCGCCCGGCGCCAGCTCGACGGCGTTGACGTAGCGAGCCGAACGCGAGCGATGGGCCTCGCTGCCGATCCGCCCACCCTCGGCGAGACGTGAAAGCACTTCGTCGAGGTCGGCCAGGCCCGAGCGCGCCTGCAACTCGGCGACGCTCATCCTTCCCCCCTCGCGCAGAGCGTCGACGATCGCCGTCTCCGCCGCGCTGCGCGGCAGGCCCATGGCGCCGGCGTCGGTGAGCCAGATCTTGCGGTCCCCCCAGGGCGGCAGGTCGGAAGGCAGCATGGAGCGCACGACCTCGCCGAGCGGCGCCAGGTAGTAGCCGGCGACGAAACGGGCCAGCTCCAGGAGATCCGCGGTGAGCACCGGCTCGCGGTCGAGGATCTCCTCGATGGGCCGGATCGTCATCCCCACCGGCCGTTGTGAGTGAACGCCGACGATCACCCCCGTCAATCGCCGCCGGCCCATCATCACCCGCGCGCGCACCCCGGGCGCCGCCTGCGAGACCCAGGAGGGAGGGATGGCGTAGATCAGGGGGTCCGGCAGGGGGATGGGGAGGGCGACGTCGGCGAAGGTTTCCATGGTCTCGGGTCCGCGAGCGGGCATCGTCGCACAATCGGCATCCCACCGCCCAAGCCCCTCATCACCCCGGCCCTCTTCTCCCACCGCACTCCCCCCGACCGGGAGAAGAGGGAGAACAGCAAGACGGGCAGGGTCTTAACTTTGTTTCCGGCATTCCTCCGAGCAGTACACCTCCGCCCCCTTCCCCGGCACAGCCCGCGAGGCCGGGACGAAGGTGCCGCAGGCGGCGCAGGGGAGGAGAATCTCCGGCGAGGACGGCGCGGCGCCGGAGCGGACGGCGGGAGGCTCCGGCGATCGCAGAGCGCCCGTGGAGACGGCGGCCCTGAGCTTCTGCATGAAGTTGCCCACGGCCATCCACAGGATGTACAGCAGGAGGGCGAGGACGAGGAATCGGCCCATCGGTCACGCCGCGGTGCGTTGCTTCGCCACCGCGTCCGCGAGCTCGATCACGGCTTGGTTGCCAGGCTGCATCTGCTGGAGCTTCGCCAACGGCGCCCTGGCCTCGTCGGGCTTCTTGAGGTCAAAAGCCAGGACCACCACTTCGTTGAAGTAGGACTTCCAGTGGTCCGGCGCGGCCTTGTGCACCTGCTGGAAAAGCAGCAGGGCTTTGTCGAAGTCCTTCGTCGCCCGGTACGAGGTGCCAAGGTCGGTCATCACGTCCGGATCGCCCGGCTTCAGCTCCAAATAGTGGGCGTAGAGCTCCTGGGCGCGCTTCCAGTTGCGGATCTCGAAGTTGAGGTTTGCCAACTGCCGGACGGCGTTGGCGTCGTTGGGATTCTTGTCGACGTAGGCCTTGAGCTCCTGGACGGCTTGCAGGCCCGGACCGCTGCCACCTGCGGCGGCGGCCGGATTGGCTTCCCCGCCGCTCTCTGCCGGCGCGGCACCGGCATCGCCCTCCGGAGGGGCGGCGGCCTGCTCGCCGCCGGGAACGACGATCTGCGCCCGCAACTCCGGCGTCAAACGCGGCGGCTGGTGGGTGGCCATCACTTCATGGACCAGGTATCCCGTGATGAAGCCCACGAGGATGCCGATCGTGGCGAACAGCAAGTTGTCTCGGTTCACGTCAAGGCTCTCTTTCCCGATGGCGCGCACCGGTGGGTCGATCGATCGGGCGGATTGTAGCAGGGGGCCTCGCGGCCCCCAAACACGAAGGCCGCTCGGAAGAGCGGCCTTCGGTACGGCCTACGGGCGGTGATGACCGGTGGTGATGCCTCAGCTGGCGGCCTTGGCCCGCTGCCGCTTTTCGAGGCTGTTGTTGAGCGCCTGTTCGACCAGTAGCTCCGCTTCGTGCTCGATGATCCCCTTGACGTGGGCGACCTCGCTGACGATGAAGTACTTGGCCCGCTCGTACATCTTCTTCTCGCGGAACGAGAGGCTCTTGCGCTGCGAGACGAGACGCAGGTTCTTGAGCACTTCGGCGACGTCGGTGAGACGGCCGGTCTTCATCTTGTCGAGGTTCTGCTTGTACCGCCCCTTCCAGTCCTTGTACGTGTCGATATTACCGTCCTCGAGGATATCCAGGAGTGCGCGAACTTCGCGCGTGTGGCAGAGCGGGCGCAAACCGACCAGCTCGAGGTTGGACTTCGGCACCATCACTTTGGAGTTGTTGGCAAGGAGACGGAGATGAAAGTAGAGCTGCTCCACCCCGTCCATGTGGCCTGGCTCGATCTTCTCGACCAGGGTTACACCGTGGTTGGGGTATACCACCTTCTGACCGACTCTGAATGTCACGTCGAGACCCCCTTAAATTGATGCAGATGATGGAGCTGCGGTAAGTAAGTCGCTGAGGGACTTCCGCTTACGTCGCTTGTTATACACCCGAACAAGCCTTTCCGTCAAGCGAGGCCTTGTGCCGGGGGAGTCGTAACCGAGGCGTCACACGGACTGGAGGGGGTCCTCCGCAGGGTCACAAGGGAGCCGGTTGACACCCTGGGACGTAGACCCTACGATTCCGGCTTGGCCTTCGACTTGCCGGAGTGGCGGAATGGCAGACGCAGCGGACTCAAAATCCGCCGCCCCCTGCGGGCGTGTGGGTTCGACTCCCATCTCCGGCACCAAAGGCCTTGGCCGGGCTTGTCCCCACTTCCAGGCTGGGACGGCCCGCGAGCCTACTCGTACCTTAGCGCTTCGATGGGATCGAGCCGCGACGCCTTGGCCGCGGGGTAGATGCCGAAGAAGATGCCGACCACGGCCGAGAAGCCGATGGCGAGGAGCACCGCCCACAGGGGTACGTGGGCCGGCGGGAAGTTGGGGATGAGCTTGGCGGTCATTACTCCCATGCCATAGCCGAGCAGCAGGCCGATGGCGCCGCCGGCAAGGGACAGGGTGACGGCCTCGATGAGGAACTGCACGAGGACGTCCTGGCGGCGCGCGCCCACCGCCTTGCGCACGCCGATCTCCCGCGTCCGCTCGGTGACCGACACCAACATGATGTTCATGATGCCGATGCCGCCCACCAGCAGGGCGATTCCCACTACGCCCCCCACCACGGCGGTGATGCTGCCCAGAATGGTGTTGACCGTGTCCAGAATCTCGTCCTGGGTCTGAATCTGGAAGTCGTCCGGCTCGGCCGGCGGAATGCGGTGGCGCTGGCGCAGCAGGCGGGTGATGCCGTCCTTGACCGGCTCCACGACATCGGCGCTCTCGGCCTGCAAACGCAGCTGCACCTGGTCGCCGGCGTTGCGGCCAAAGAGGTTGAGGGCCGAATCGAAGGGGACGAAAACCAGATCGTCGGCGTCCATCCCCAGGCTCTGCCCCTTGTGCTCCATGATGCCGATGATGGTCGCCGGGTAGACGTCGAGGTAGATCTCCTTGCCCAGCGGCTCCGGTCCCAGGTTCAGCTCGTCGACCACCTTGGTGCCCACCACCACCACCTTGTGACGGTTCTCGAGGTCGATCTTGGAGAAGAAGCGCCCCTGATCCACCGTCTGATTGGTGACGTCCTGCCAGTTCTCGTTGACGCCGATGATGGCGAACGGAGTGTGCTTGCGGTCCTTGTACTTGAGCGCGGCGCGGCCGAAGATCGAGGGCGTCAACATCTTGACGCCCGGGACCTTCTGCTCGACGGCCTGGCCGTCGTCGTAGGTGAGCTTCACCTGGCGGGCCACCATGCCGGGGAAGTTGCGCTCGGTCTTGGCCTGGACGAGCATGAAGGTGGCGCCGACGCCCTGGAGCTGCTGGGTGATGGTGTATTGCAGTCCCTGGACGATCGACACCACGGCGATCACCGCGGCGACGCCGATGATGATGCCGAGCGTCGTCAGGATCGAGCGCATCAGGTTGGCGCGGAGCGCCCCGAAGGCGATACGGAAGTTTTCGAAGAAGACCAAGGCGCGCCCTTTCTTCGTTCAGGAAACCGGAGCTGGAGTCGAAGGCGCCACGGGTGCCCTGGCGGCTCCGGTCTCGGCGCGCGCCGTAGGCTGGTCGGAAACGACCTTGCCGTCCTTGAGCATCACCTTGCGCCAGGCGTGCTCGGCGATGTCCGGCTCGTGGGTGACCAGCACCACGGTGTTGCCGGCCCGGTGGAGCTCGTCGAAGAGGGCCATGATCTCCTCCGAGGTGGTGGAGTCGAGGTTGCCGGTGGGCTCGTCGGCGAGCAGGATCGACGGATCGTTGACCAGGGCGCGGGCGATGGCGACGCGCTGGCGCTGGCCGCCGGAGAGCTCGTTGGGCTGGTGGTGCATGCGGGTGCCGAGGCCGACCTTCTCCAGGGCCCGGCGGGCGCGGTCCCGCCGCTCGCCGCGCGACAGGCCGGCGTAGATCAGGGGCAGCTCGACGTTGTGCAGGGCGTCGGTGCGGGCCAGCAGGTTGAAGGTCTGGAAGACGAAGCCGATCTCCTTGTTGCGAATGCCTGCCAGCTGCGAGTCGTCGAGCTCCTGCACGGCCACGCCGTTGAGCACGTAGCTGCCGGAGCTCGGGGTGTCGAGGCAGCCGACGAGGTTCATCAGCGTCGACTTGCCGCTGCCCGACGAGCCCATGATTGCTACGTACTCCCCGCGCTCCACTTCGAGATCCACGCCGTTCAAGGCGCGCACCTTCTCCGCCCCCATGTCGTAGACCTTGTGGATGTCCCTGAGATCGATCAGCCCCATCTCAAATCCTCAGCCTTTCTTCGCCGCATCCGAAGTGGTCCCGGTCTTGCGGTCCTCCTCCTCGGAGGTCTTGCTGATGGTGACCGCGTCGCCGTCCTTGAGATCCTTGAGCGTCCGGTAGGGGCCGGTGACCAGCTGCTCGCCGGGCTTGACGCCGGAGGTCAGCTCGACGTGGGTCTCGTCGGAGATGCCGGTGGCAACCTGGCGCTGATGGGCCTTGCCCTGCTCCACCACGAAAACCACCTTGACGGTGTCCGCCTTCTTGCTGCTGGTGGCCTTGGCGGCGGCCTTGGAGCCGGCAGTTTCCTTGGTACTGCCGGCCGTAGGCTGGCGCTCCACCACGGCCTGAATGGGGGCCACCAGCGAATCGGCGTGGGCGGCGGTGTGGACCTCGGCCCGCACCGACATGCTGGCACGCAGGTTCGGGTCCGGATCGTCGAGCAGAATCTTGACCTTGAAGAAGGTGACGTCGGGCTGGTTCGCCCGGTTGAAGCCCGAGCTGCCCACCTCCACCACCTTGCCGTGATACTCCTTCAACGGTATGGCGTCGACCTTGAGCAGGGCGGACTCGCCCACCCTGACGTTGACGATCTCCGTCTCGTCGACGTCGACGGTGGCGAGGATCTCCGACATGTCGGCGATGGTGCCGATCACCGACGCCGGGTTGTTCATGGTGCCGGAGACGACGACCTCCCCCTCCTTGGCGTTGAGGGCGATGACGCGGCCGGTCAGCGGGGCGTAGATGGTGGTCTTGGTCAGGGCGTCCTGGGCGTTGACCAGGTTGGCCTGGCTGCTCTGCACCTGCTCGCGGGCGGAGTCGAGCTGCAGGCGGGCCGAGGCCTCGGCGAGGGTGGCCCCCTCGAGCTGCTCGCGGGTGGCGATGCCGTCGGCGGAGAGCTTCTGGGCACGAGCGAGCTTGACGCGCGAGTCGGCGAGCGAGACCTGGGCCTGCTGAACGGCGGTCTCCGAGCTGCGCAGCTGGGCCGCCCACTGGTCGCGCTGAGCGATGAAGGCCTGCTGCTCGAGGCGCAGGAACGGCTTCCCCTTCTCGATCCAGTCTCCCTCCTGCACCCACAGCTTGTCGATCTTGCCGACGACGTGAGCCGAGATGTTGACCTTGACGCGCGGCTCGAGGCCGCCGCTAGCCTTGACGATCTGCGCCACGTCGCGCCGCGACACTTCCTCGGCGTAGACCTTGGCGCCCTTGTCGTGGCTCCCGGCCCGTATGCTGGCGAAGACGATGGCCGCGATCAGCAGCACGGCCACGACTCCGATGACGATCTTTTTCACTCAGGCTCCTTTATTGATCTATCCCAGGAAAGCGGCCATGCCGACCCGGACTCCCATTCCCAGCAGGAAGAGGAGCACCGCGGCGAACACCGCGGCCGAGGTCGACACCCGGGCGACGATGCGGTAGCCGATGACGTAAAGGACGACCGTCCAGAGATTGAACACGTCGAAGGTTGCGAGCACCGCCTTCATCGACGCGCTGGCGGTCTCCGGCAGCAGGAAAGCCGGGCTCGACGCCAACAGTCCCCCGGTCATCGCCTCCACCGGTAGCACCGAGGCACGGGAGAGGACCACCGGGATGGTGAGCAGGATGGCGATTCCCGCCGGCAGGGAGGCGTAGAGATACGTCGAGAGGCTCGCCTTGAAGGGCATCTCCGAGCCGGTGACCTTGAAGATCAGCCAGAAGAGAAAGGCGGGGAAGAGATAGAAGATCCCCTGGAAAACCAAGCCGACCACGATCGAAAATACCCGCACCACCGGCTTGGGGTGCTCCGCCCTCTCGACCGCCTCGTCGAGCTGCTTGTCGGTCAGGTTGCCCCCGAACTTCGTCACCTGCTTCTGGATCATCGCCCGCTGGTCGGTGCGGGCGTTGACGAGCTGCCCGATGCCGGTGCCCAGCAGCGCCATGACCACCATGACCACGATCCAGGTGGGGCGCTGGGCGATCGACTGGAACGTCTTGACGGGTGAGACGAGGGCGCCCAGCAGGCGCCCGAAGCTCGAGTCCTCCAATGCCATGGCTTTAGTTCTCCCCGGGCAGCTTGTCGCGGCGCAGACTGAAGCGGTTCAAGCTCGGATCGTCGGGATCGTCGATGGTCACCCCATCCTGCGCCGGCAGCTTGCCGATGGCCCGGTAGTACTCGGCGAGCGCCGTACGATAACCCACGATGGCCTGCACCTGGATGCTCCGAGCCTGGGTGAGCTGGTCCTGGATCTGCGTGATGTTGAAGCTGGTGGACATGCCGTTCTCGTAGCGCTTGCGCTCGGCGTCCAGGTTCTTCTCCTGGTACTCGGTGGATTTGCGGGCGGCGTCGATCTGTTTGGCCGCCGTCACCACTCCGCGGGCCGCCGTCCGCACCTCGGTGGAGACGACCGTCTTCTCCGACTCGTAGAGGAGCTTGAAGCGGTCGACGTCGAGGTTGGCGGAGGCGCTCTGGGCGCGCGCCGAACGGTTCTGGATCGGGTAGGCGAGGACGAGCGACGCCTGCCAGGTATTGAACTTCAGGCCGGTGACCTGGCTGAAGGCATCGGAGAAGGCCGTGTCGATGCCGTTGTAGCCATACTGGACCTGCAAGCCGAGGGAGGGCTTGAGGAGGTTCCGAAAGTACTCGGAGTTCAACTTTGCCAGCGCCAGCTGGAGATCCTGGGTGCGCAGCTCGGGGCGCGAGTCATAAGCCGTTTTGAGAGCGTCGTCGACGTTGATCGCGATGCGCTCCGTCTCCGGCCGGGTGGTGGGCTCGATCGGGGTCTCCCACAGAGTGCCCGAGGGCACGTTCAGCAGGCGGCGGAGCGCGTCCTCGGCGTTGCCGACCGCCGCCTGGGCGCCGATGATCGTCCCTTCCCGAGTGGCGATGGCCGCCTCGCTCTGCACCAGCTCCAGGGGCGCCATGGTGCCGACCTCGACCTGGATGCGGTTGCGCTCGTGCAGCTCCTTGGCGAGACCGAGGCTCTCCTCCGCGACGTTGAGCTGATCCTTGGCCTGCACCAGGTTCCAGTAGGCGTTCTCCACCTGCTGGATGGTCGCCGTCACCTGCAGATTGAACTGCTGGCGGCCGACGTCGCTGTTGTTGCGGGCGATGAGGATGCCCCGTTCGGTGGCCAGCCGTCCAAAGCCTTGCAGCAATGGCTGGTTGTAGGTGAGGTTGAAGCCGTTGTTGTAGAGCGTGGCGGCGCTGCGAAAGGGGCTGTTGTTGTCGGTCTTCGCGTTGTTGTAGCCCAGGATCACGTTGCCGCCTATGGGCAGCGCTTGTGTGAAGCTGAAGCCGCCGCTCTGCGTCTCGCTCTTGGAGCCGTTCACCTGCGAAACGTTGGGGAACGCGGCCGAGCTGTCCAACACGTTGACGCTGCCGACCAGGTCGTAGATGCCCAGGCTCTGCACGATGCTCAGACGCTGCTGGGTTCGCACGTAACGCTGGACGACGAGGTCGAGGTTCTGACGCAGGGCGATCTCGATCGCCTGGTCGACGGAAAGCTGCACCTTGCCGGCCTTGATGTCCAGGGCGGGAGGCTCGGCCGGGGGCCGGACCGCCTGAGTGTTGACGCGGACCTCGGCGGCCCGCGCCGGGCCGCCGGCCGCCAGCAGCGCCAGCAGAAGGGCGAGCAACGCCCTCCGGTTGTTCGATGGATTGAGTCGCAAACGCGGTGTCCTCATTGAATGGCCCCTCACCTTATCTAGGATGTCGACTTGCTTGCACGAATTCGCTTAGCCTTCGCGTCGCTAGCGGGAAATACGGTCCCGCCGGGCAAAAGTTCACGCGCCCCGTCTCATGGACGACGGGTCCTCTCCATTCCTTACACGTCCCTCCAACATCTCTCCAGGGTAGAAGCATGCCACCATTCGGCCCCAATCCCCTAGCAATGCTTCTTCCTTCGCGATCGTCGCCAGCGGCGGCCGCTCGGCGGAACAGCGCGGGCGGGCGATGGGGCAGCGCGGGTGGAACGGGCAGCCTGGCGGCGGCGCCAGCGGGCTCGGCGGCTCTCCGGCCAGCACGATACGGTCCCGCCGCCGGCCGGGATCCGGCACAGGCACGGCGGAGAGCAGGCTTACCGTATACGGGTGGAGCGGCCGCCGGAACAGCTCCCTGGTGCTGCTCAGCTCCACGATCCGCCCCAGATACATCACCGCCACACGGTCCGCCAGCTGCTCCACCGCCGCCATGTCATGGGCGATGAGCAGCAGGGTCAGTCCCAGCCGTTGCCGCAGGTCCGCCAGCAGGGCGAGGATCTGGCCCCGCACCGAGACGTCGAGCGACGACACCGGCTCGTCGGCCACCAGCAACTCGGGCTCCGGCGCCAGCGCCCGGGCGATGCCTACCCTTTGCCGCTGGCCGCCCGACAGCTCGTGAGGGTAGCGGCCTGCGAGCTCCGGAGCCAGCCCCACCAGGTCCAGCAGCTCGGCCACCCGGGCCAGGCGAGACTGCCGATCGAGCCGGGTGTGGATCGCCAGCGGCTCGGCAACGATCGAGGCCACCCGCTGCCGGGGATCGAGCGAGGCGTACGGATCCTGGAACACCATCTGGAACCGCCGCCGCAGCGCCCGCAGCTCGCGCCCCGCCAGCGCGGCCAGATCCTCGCCGGCGAAGACGATGCGGCCGGCCGTAGGCTCGATCAGCCGCACGGCGCAGCGGCCGAGCGTCGTCTTGCCGCTCCCCGACTCGCCCACCAGCGCCATGCACTCGCCGGCCGCCACTTCGAGGTCGACCCCGTCGAGGGCGCGCAGGGTGCCGACGCGGCGCTTCAAGGCGCCGCGCCGCACCGCGTACTCCTTATGCAGACCCTCGATCGCCAGCAACTTCGATGGCGAAGGCGTCACGCCGTCTCCGCTCCCGCCCCGAGCCGCGGCACGGCCGCCAGCAGGGTGCGGGTATAAGTGTGGACAGGCGCGCGGAACAGGGCCTCGACGCTCGCCTCCTCGACGATCTCGCCGGCGTGCATCACCGCCACCCGGTCGCAGGTCTCGGCCACCACTCCCAGGTCGTGGGTGATGAGCAGCACCGAGAAACCCAGATCCCGCCGCAGCTTGTCCAGCAGCTCCAGGATCTGGGCCTGGAGCGTCACGTCGAGCGCCGTCGTCGGCTCGTCGGCCAACAGCAGGTCCGGCTCGCCGGCGAGGGCCATGGCGATCATCGCCCGCTGCCTCTGGCCTCCCGAGAGCTGGTGCGGGTAGTCGTCCAGCCGCCGGCGGGCGTCGGCCAGGGCCACGAGGTCGAGCAGGCGCACCGCCTCGTCCCGCGCCTCCCGCGGCGACATCGTGCGGTGGGCTTGCACCGCCTCGGCGATCTGGAAGCCGAGGGTGTAGGCAGGGTTCATCGCCGTCGCCGGCTCCTGAAACACCAGGCCGATGCGGCCGCCCCGCACCTGCCGCAGCTCGCGAGGCTCCAGCGTCAGCAGGTCCACGGCGGTCCCTTTCCCCCCAGCATCCTCGAGATCGATGCGGCCGGCGACGACCCGGGCGTTGGCCGGCAGCAGTCTGAGGATGGCGAGCGCGGTGAGCGTTTTGCCCGAGCCGGACTCGCCCACCAGGCCGAAGATTTCGCCCCGTTCCACCGCCAGCGAGACGCCGCGCACCACCGGCCGCAGTCTCCCCGCCACCGGGAAGGCGATGGTGAGATCCCGCACCGCCAGGAGGGACAAGGCGGCGCCGCCCTAACCCGCCAACCGGCGGAGCCAGGTGACCAGGGCGGCGACGCCGAAGCCCGTGGCGCCGGCCGGAGGTCCTCCCGGGTAGGCCTTGACGTTGGCGACGCCGGCGATGTCGAGGTGGGCCCAGCGTTTGGTTTCACCCACGAACTGGGAGAGGAAGGCGGCCGCCAGGCTCGCGCCGCCCCAGCGGCCTGCCGAGTTGCGCAGGTCGGCGTGAGTGCCCTTCATCTCCTCCAGGAACTCGGGGAAGAGAGGCAGCCGCCACAGCCGCTCGCCTTCCCGGTCGCCGGCGGCCAACAGCTCGCCCGCCAGGCCGTCGTCCGGCGTGAACAGGCCGGCCGCGAGATGCCCCAGGGCCACCACGCAGGCGCCGGTGAGGGTGGACAGCTCGACCAGGGCGTCCGGCTTTTCCTCGACGGCCCAGGACAAGGCATCGGCAAGGATCATCCGCCCCTCGGCGTCGGTGTTGGTGATCTCCACCGTCTTGCCGTTGTGGCAGCGCACGATGTCGCTCGGCCGGTAGGCTTCGTGGGAGAGCATGTTTTCGGCGAAGGGCGTGTAGACGTCGAGACGCACGGGCAGCTCCAGGTCCGCCACCGCGCGGGCCGTGGCCAGCACGGCGCAGGCGCCGCTCTTGTCGTACTTCATCTCGTCCATGTCGGCGGCGGGCTTGATCGAGATGCCGCCGGTATCGAAGGTGATGCCCTTGCCCACCAGGGCGACGCGGGGGCCGCGGTCGCCCCACTGCAGCCGCACCATTCGCGGGGCGTGGGCCGAGCCGGCGCCCACCGCCAGCAGGCCGCCCATGCCGCGGGCGGCCAGCTCCTTGGCATCCAGGACGGTGACGGTGAAGCCGCGGTCGGCGGCGAGATCGCGGCAGCGTTCCTCCATCCAGGTGGGCGTCGCTTCGTTGGCCGGCGAGTTGGCAAGGTCGCGGGCGAAGGCGACGGCGGCGGCCACGGGGCCGGCCACGGCGAGGGCGTCACGGAAGGCGCTCTCCTCCCCCGCCGGGGGCACCACGGCCAGCCGCTCCACCCGGCCTGCCTTCTCGGCCTCGCTCTGGTAGCGGTCGAAGCGGTAGGGACCAAGGGCCATGGCACGCAGGATACGTCCGGCCGCGGCGCCGGAGGTCTCGCCATGGGCAGGGAGCACCACGGCGACCCGCCGCTGGCCGCCGTGGCGGGCCTCCTCGGTCAGCCGGCAGAGCCAGGTCACCAGCTTGGAGTAGGTGAAGTCGCGCCGGGCTCCCAGGCCGTGGAGCGCGACGACTGGCCCGCCCGGTCCCGCCTCGGTCTGCCCCCGCTGCTCCTCGGCGCCTTTGAAGCCGGCCCTCGCCGCCAGGCGCCCCAAGGCACTGCCAATCTCGTCGCTCAAGCCGTCCACTGCCGGCGCCTCGCCCTCGAAGCACCCGGCAGTCACGAGATCGGCTTCCAGCCGGCTCCCGGAGACGACGTCAATCGATGCGATATGCCCCATCAGACACTACCTCCAGCTTCTAAGCTCAACGATCTCCGGCGCTCGGGCGCCCGGGCTTAAGGCTCAGCGCCAACGCTCCATGGCCAGTCTCGGGGCGGTATGGTATACGTAATCCCTCCATTTCAAGTTGAAAAACAACGGCCGTTGCGAGCACGAGCATGAACCCCACGTCTTTTCTCCAGATGCTGCAGGGCCCTTTCAACTTCCTGCGTCCCGACCCTGACGAGATCCGCCGGCTGCTGCCGGACCTGGAGCGGCTGCTGCCCATGCCGCGCCCCATCTTCCTCGAAGATGAGAGCGCCACCCCCATGCAGGGCTTCCCCATCTCGCTGTCGCCGGGGATGCTGGAGCTGCGCGCCGCCCTGCGGGATCACATCCTCGCCGAGGAGGCTGTTCAGGTCGCCGGCTTCAAGCGCGAGGGGCACGACGTCAAGGCGCATACCCAGGCCTGGGACCGCTACGCCGGCCTGCTGACCCGCGCCTTGGAGAATGCCACCATCTCCAGCTACGGCCGGCAGTATCCCGCCGTGTTCTGGCTCTTCCACTCGCTCGACGTGGCGCGCCTCCTCAAGGAAGTGCCCAAGCGCATCCTGCGGCGGGACACCGAGCTGGGCCGCCGCCACGGCGACGCCATCAAATACCGGATCTTCGACCGCTACCTCGACCGCATCCTCAGCACCAGCTACGACCTGGTGCAGCGCCTGGCCGGTACCACCGAGGAGGTCGAGGAAGAGCTTTTCCCCCGCGTGCTCAACCGCATGCGCGACAACGTCCTGCTGTTCACCGAGGACTACATCAGCCGCGACCTGACCGAGCTCGGCAACTACTTCAACGGCTCCCTCGGCATCGACGGCCGCGACCTGCGCAAGCGGCTGGACGAGCTCGCCCGCTGGCACTTCGAGCAGCTCGCCGTCGACCCCGGCCTGCGCGTCATCGTCACGCAACTGCTGCGCGCCGATCCGCGGGGCGATCACCGGGACCTCCTCTGCCGCTCCGGCTATGCCACCTATCTCGCGACGCTCAAGGCGTACGATCCGGTGCGCCTCTTGCCGCCGCAAATGCTGCAGGTCTGGGAGGGGCTGCTCCTCAAGCTCAAGGAATTCGAGATGTTGCACGGCCTGCGCCGGCTGATGGTGCCCATCGAGGTCGGGCGCGGCGGCCGCATGCTGGGGCGCGAGCTCCCGCCGGGCCGGGCAACTCCCGGCGGCGACCTGGTTCTTTCCAATGCCACCCGGCCCCTGGACTTCATGCAGCCCTGGGTGGTGGACCCGCGGGTTGAGCGCTTCGGCATGATCTACGACATCAGCGACTTCTCCCAAACGCTGTCGATGCTCCATCGCGAGGGCAACGAGCGTCAGGACGACGCCTTCCTCGCCATGTTCCGCTTCCAGCGCCGCATCAACCGCCTGGCCGCCTCTCACCGTGCCAAGCTGGAAAAGTATCTCGGCGACGGCGCCTTCTACTCCAGCCGCGAAGCCACCAATCTCCTGATCTGCTCCATCTACATCCAGCGTTACTACGTGGAAGCCGTGCGCGAGGGACTCCCTTTCGACCGCGGCATGCGCATCGCCTTGAACTTCGGTCCCTACCGCCTCATCCCCATGAGCAGCCGGCCGGAGGAAGGCGAGCGCTACGAGTTCTTCGGCCCTGGTCTCGTCGAGCTGTCGCGGCTGACCACCGGCAAGGCGACCCAGGAGGTGGACGAGGTCAAGACCATGCTGATCAACCAGGGCTACCCCGAGCCGACGGTGCACAGGTTTTTCTCCCCGTTGTCCTCCAAGAACGTCGACGTCGTCGACAAGACCGAGGAGTCGCGCCGGTTCTACGCCTATATCAACCGCAACGGCACCCTGCACAACAACGGCATGGTGGCGACCGGCGCCTTCATCGCCCATCTCGAGCGCGAGCTGGAACGCTGCCCGCTCTACCGGGGCCGCGAAGACGACCGGTCCTATGTCTTTCTTGCTGTCGAGGATGCCGGCGAAAAGCTGTCGCTCGGTTTCCGCAAGCTGGGCATGGCCCACCTCAAAGGGCTTGAAAAACTGGCGGTCTATGAGATCGTGGACGGCGTGGAGCTGGACCCGGCCGAGAGCACCCGGATCTATGGCGAGAAGTTGGCCGCCGCGATCGAAAAGGACGCCAGCGCCGAACGCTGGCAACAGGTCTGATCCACAGACTTTGAGGGGGGAGGTTGGATGACGGAAGCTCTCTGGCAGAGCGACCTGCCCGGGCTGCCGCCGCCGCGGCGGGGCAAGGTGCGGGACGTGTACGACCTGGGCGACGCCCTGCTGATCGTGGCCAGCGACCGCCTATCCGCCTACGACCACGTCCTGCGCCCGGGGATTCCGGGCAAGGGGAAGATCCTCAACCAGCTCTCCAACTTCTGGTTCGGCCACCTCGCGGCAGTGGTTTCGAATCATCTGCTGGCGACCGAGCCCGAGGACTTCCCCGCCGTGCTCGCCCCGTTTCGGGAAATCCTGCGCGGCCGTTCGGTCCTGGCGCGCAAGGCGCGGGTGGTTCCCTTCGAGTGCGTGGCCCGCGGTTACCTCGCAGGCAGCGGCTTCCGCGAGTACGAGCGCCAGGGCACCGTCTGCGGAATTCCCCTCCCCGCCGGCCTGCGGCGGGCGAGCCGCCTGCCCCAACCGCTCTTCACCCCGGCCACGAAGGCCGAAACGGGACATGACGAGAACGTGGACTTTGAGACCGTCGAGCGCGCCTTGGGCTCTGAGCTCGCCGCGACTCTCCGCGATCTGACCCTCAAGCTCTACGATCACGGCGCCGAGCACGCCGCCGCCCAGGATCTGCTCCTGGCGGACACCAAATTCGAATTCGGCAACGTAGTGGACTCCGGCGAGCTGCTGCTCGTCGACGAGGTCCTCACCCCCGACTCCTCCCGCTACTGGGATGTCGAGCACTGGGTTCCCGGCGAAGAGCCCGTCTCCTTCGACAAGCAGTACGTCCGCAACTGGCTCGACGAGTCCGGCTGGGACAAGGAGTCGCCGCCCCCGGAGCTGCCGGAGGAGGTAGTGCGCGGCACGCTGGAGCGCTATGTCGAGGCCTTCCGGCGAATCACCGGGAGGGAGCCGATGTTGTAAATATCGAAACTCTGCTAAGATCGCATTAGCGAACCAACGGAGAGACCGATTCGTCGTTCATCCTACAAGGAGATTGCCAATGCGACGTAGCCAAGCGTTCAAACTTCTCTTCGCCTTGCTGCTGGCCATCCTGCCGTTCATGGTCAACGCCCAGCCGGCCTGGGCCCTGCAGATCCGGGACACCATCTACTACTCCGACGCCTCGAAGACGACGGAGGTAGGCGAGGTCTACAGCGATCCCTGCTCGGAAACGTTCTGGTCCTGGGGCACCACCAGCGCCTTCAAGGACGTCTACACGTCATTCTGCGTCCCCCAACAATAACCAGACCGCGTCACGGGTCTCCTCTGCTGGTTCGCGTTCTGGCGCAGGGAGGCCCCCCGCCCCTCCCTTTTTTGGAAGCCGCCAACCTGACGGCCGATCTTCGAGATCTCCTGTATGCTTTGGGGCATGGCCTCGCCTGCCCGTAAACCGCTGGCCGACTGGGAAGCGGAGATCGCTCCCCGTGGCGCCGACCCCTTCCGCTATGGATCTCGATGGCAGAAAGTTCGCCTTCCCAACGGTGAAGTCACCGAGCAGCAGATCCCGCTCACAGCGGAAGACCTTTTGAATCCTGAGCTCGGAGACGAAGTGACCCAGAGCGAAGCCCATTTTGAGTTCCTGCACTGGCTGACCGATCTCCTTCTAAGACATTACCGCTTGCGCGAAGACATCAAGCTCGCCGGCGACATGAAGATGTTCTGGGGCATCCCCGGCCTCAAGGAACCGGCCCCCGACATCGCCATCATCCCGGGCGTGCGCAAGAAGTTCGACATGGATCGCGGGAGCTTCGACGTCGTCGAGGAAGGCGTCCGTCCCTGCCTGATCATCGAGGTCGTCTCGGCCACGGATTCCGAGGTTCGCCGCAACGACTATGAGAAGAAGGTGGAGATCTACCAACAGGCTGGGATTCCAGAGTATCTGATTTGCGATCCGCCGACCTCTGTCACCCAAGGGCGCCTTTTGTTGACCGGCTACCACTTGCGGCCCAACGGCCAGTACGGCCGGATCCAGCCGGACTCTCAGGGCCGTCTGCTTTCCGAAACCACGGGCCTCCAGTTTGGAGTCGGACAGGACAGCCGGACCCTCACCATCTTCGATACCCGAACCGGGGAAGCGTTGGTGGACGCCGACGAAGCCCTAAAGGCGGCTGAGGCCGAGCTAGCCAAGCTCCGTGCCGAACTGGAGAAGCTCCGGAAAGATCGCTGAGATCTGGCGCTGTGCCGCCGCGGACCTCTGAGGTGATCTGAACGATCTCGCCGCCCCGGAGACGCCCCACGGGGTACCCGTGAGGGCGTCTCTACGATGGGGATGCGCGACGAGGCTGTTCTCCCTCTTCTCCCGGCGGCCGGGGGGGAGGCTGGGAGAAGAGGGCCGGGGTGATGAGGGTTCTGCGGCGTCGAACTCTCTATAGGCCAGCCCTACCGACCCGCCAGCCCGCCCAGGGTCCCCAGCAGATACTTGATATTCTCGTCCGTCCAGCGAATACCGCCGCCCAGGAAGAAGGCGTGGTGCTCGAGGGGATCGTCGTAGCCGCCGAGGAGGTAGAGGTTGGGATGGAATTGGTAGCGGCTTGTGAAGCGCAGGTGGGCCGACTGTTTTTCCGGACGGTTGAAGCCGAAGGCCTCGAAGGAGAGGAGGAGCTTGCGATCGAGGACAGGTAGCGGATAGTCGACCGCGACGCCGCCGGAGCTCTCGATGATTCCTGCCCACAGCCGGGCGTCGTACGGCGCCTTGAAGCCGAAGAGACCGGTGGCGGTGTAGGACTGCTCCTGGGTGAGGGTGTGGAGAGTCGTGGTCTCCGGAATGCCGTTCGGGCCGGTGACTACGAACGTTTGGGTCTTGTCCCGCAGCTTCCCTTCGGGGCTGCTGACGAGCCCGACGCGGTAGAGGTGCTTCTTGTCCTGCGGATCGATGTCGATCTTGAAGCTGTTCAGGGCTTTCTGACTCTCGCCCGCGACCTCTTCGCGTTGGGCCAGATAGTAGGCCTGGAGGTCGAGATCGATCTTGAACTTGTTGATCGCTCCCAGGGTGCCGCTCAGGGTGTCGACGCCGCCCTTGATGCTGTCCAGGGTCGAGATGACGTCGTTGTATGCCTTTTCGTCGTTGACCAGCTTGCCGATGGTGCCCTGGCCGCTGGCGATCTTGCCCGAGATCTGGTTCAAGTTGTCCGCCGAGGTCTGGAGCTTCGTCGTCAGCTCTTTCAGATTGGCCGTGGTGCCCGAGACGTTGCCGCGGTTTTCAGCCAGCAGCTGGGAGATCTGATCGAGAGCGCGATTGGTCTGGTTGGCCAGGCGCGGCAGCTCGCGGGTGAGGATGGCGCCCACTTGGTCGAAGTGCTCCACGGTCGCGGAAAGGTTGGCGCGATTTTCGGAAATCATCGCCCGCAGCTCGGTGGAGGTGAGCTGGATGTCGCGGATCAGGTTGTTGAGGTTGCCGCCAAGGTCGCCGCCGGCGAGGTTGCCAGTGACCTTCTGGATCGAGCTGCCGATCTCGTCGATCTTGGCGATGGCGTCGTCGAAGCTGACGGGAGTCTTGCCGATCAGCACGGCGCCGGGCGGCAACGGCGGCGCGTCCGGCGGGCCGGGAACCAGCTCGACGTACTTCTCGCCCAGCAGGCCGAGGTTGGCGATGGCGGCCGAGGTGCCGACGGTGAGCTTCTGCTGCTTGTCGAGCGCCAGGGTGATGCGGGCCTGGGAGCCCTGGAGGCCGACGCCGTCCACGTGGCCCACCTTGACGCCGGCGATGCGCACCGACGCCTTGTCGTCGAGACCGGCCACGGTCCGGAAGACGGCGTCGATGCGCTGGCCCTTTTTCTCGAACGGGTTGAAGTCCTCGATCTTCCAGATCAGGAATCCCAGGACTATCAAACAGATGGTGGCAAAGATGCCGACCTTGATGACTGATTTCATAGTGTCTCCACGAGCGCCCTAGTCCGCCTCGTTCCCTTCGTCTGCCTCGTTCGATTCGCCGTTCGACTTCTGCGGCTTGCGGGCCATCTCCTCGGAGAGCGGCCCATCCGCCTGGCCATGGATGAACTGCTGGACGCGGGGATCTTCAAGCCGCTTGAATTCCTCCGGCGGCGCTTCGGCAATGATCTTACCTTGATGGAGCATGGCGATCCGGTCGGCGATCCGGTAGGCGCTCTCCATGTCGTGCGTGATGGTGACGCTGGTGGTCTTCAGCCGGTCGGAAAGGTCGAGAATGACCTCGTCGATCAGCGCCGTGGTGATCGGGTCGAGCCCGGTGGTCGGCTCGTCGAAGAGCAGGATCTCCGGCTGATGGGCCACCGCCCGCGCGAAACCCACGCGGCGCCGCATGCCGCCGGAGAGCTGCGACGGCAGCTTCGATCCCACGCCCTCGAGGCGCACCATGGACAGGCACTCCTCCACCCGGTCGTCGATTTCCTTGTGCGACTTCTTGGTCAGCCGCTGGAGGGGGAAGGCGACGTTCTGCCACACCGTCATCGAGTCGAACAGCGCACCCTCCTGGAAGGCCATGCCGAACTTGCGGCGGAACTCGGTGATCTGCCGGTTGCCCAGCGACTCCACCGCCGTGCCGTCCACCTCCACCGTTCCGGAATCCGGCTTGAGCAGGCCGATGACGTGCTTCAACAGCACGCTCTTGCCGGTGCCCGAGCCGCCGATGATGACCAGCGATTCGGCCGGCGCGATATCGATGTTCACGCCGTCCAGCACGAGCTTCGAGCCGAACGACTTGTGCAGGTCGTGGATGCGGATCTTTACATCCTGCTGGGTCTGCGGGGTCGATCCCTGGGGCTCGGTCATTGGGGGAGTCTCGCGGGATCAGAACAGCAGCCGGGTGAGGAAAAAGTCCGAGATGAGGATGGCGATGCTCGCCACCACCACGGCGGCGGTGGTGGCCTTGCCCACGCCCTCGGCGCCGCCGGTGGTGTAGAAGCCCTGCTGGCAGCCGATGGCGGCAAGGAGGAAGCCGAAGACCGCGGCCTTGATGACGCCGGAGAAAAGGTCGCTGGAGTCCATGTACTGGAAGGATTTGTCCAGGTAGGAAACCGGGTTGGCTCCCATCAGGATGACCGCTACCAGATAGCCGCCGAGGATGCCGACGCCGTTGCCCATCACCACCAGCAGCGGCAGCATGATCGTGGTGGCCCACACCCGCGGCACGGCCAGGTAGTGGACGGGGTCGGTGGCCATTACCTCCAGGGCGTCGATCTGCTCGGTGACGCGCATGGTGCCGAGCTCGGCGCCCATCGCCGAGCCGGCGCGGCCGGCCACGATGAGGCCCGAGAGGACGCTCGACAGCTCGCGCACCATCGACAGGGCGACCAGCGAGCCCACGAAGCTCTCGGCGTTGAAGCGGCGCAGCACGGAGAAGGTCTGGAGGGCGAGCACCATGCCGGTGAAGAGGGCGGTGAGGAACACCACCGGCACCGAGTCCACGCCGACTTTCACCATCTGCCGCAGCAGCTCTCGCCAGTCGTAGGGCGGGCGCGGCGTCCAGGCGAAGATTCTTCCCGTCAACTGGAAGAAGCGCCCCATCTCCTCGAAGAAACCCTCGAAAGGACGCGGCAGGGTCACGAGTCCTCCCGCGAAAAACGCGACATCAGCTCTTCCACTCTTCCCTCCCGAACGTAACGCCGCGGCAGCCGCAATCCCAGGTGACAGAGAATTTCCCAGGGGATGGTGCCGGCGTGGGTCGCCAGCTCCAGGGCGGTGATCTCCTCGCTCCCCTGCCGGCCGAGCAGGACGACCTCGTCCCCCAGCACGGCCCCGGCGTCGGTCACGTCGAGGAGCGTCATATCCATGGTCACGGAACCCGCCACGGGGACCCTTTGTTCCCGTACCAGGGCCTCGGCCTTGCCCGTCAGGCGCCAAGCATAACCGTCGGCGTAACCGACAGGCACGACGGCGATGCGGCTCCGCCGCCGGGTCACCGTCCGTCCGCCGTAGGAGACCGCCGTGCCCGCCGGCACCTCGCGCAGCTGAACGATCCGCGCCTTCACCGCCATCACCGGCTTCAGGTCCGTACGGGAAGCGGCGGGCAAGGTTTCTCCCGGCCGCTCGGCGGGCTCAAGGCCGTAGATGGCGAGTCCCAGTCGCACGAGGGAAAACCGGCTCTCCGGCAAGTGGAGGGCCGCGGCGCTGTTGGCCATGTGGATCAGGGCCTTCTGCCGCTCCTCCTCAGTGAGCTGGGAAAGGACAGTGGCAAAGCGCTCCTCCTGTGCCTGGTTCCTTGGGCTCGCGAGATCGTCCGCGTCGCCGAAGTGGGACAGGAGACCCGCCAGCCGCAAGCCGGGATGTCCACGCAGGATCTCCAGCGCCCGCGGCACCTCGTCCATGGCCACGCCGAGCCGGCCCATTCCCGTGTTCACCTTGAGATGTACGGGCTGCGCCTCGGCCTGCCCCGCCGTCCAGTCCCGCCAGAGCGCCAGCTCGTGGAGCGACGAGACGGTGGGAGTGAGGCGATAGCGGCGATAGAGGGCGATCTTCGCCGGCCGCGCCGTGCCCAACACGAGGATGGGAAGCTCCACCCCGGCGCGGCGGATCTCCGCCCCCTCTTCGACCAGGGCCACGCCCAACCAGTCCACCCCGGCGCCCGCCAGCGCCTTCGAAACGCCCACGGCGCCATGGCCGTAACCGTCCGCCTTCACCACCGCCATGGCCAGGGCGCCGTCGCCTTTCGCGAACAACCGCTGGCGAATGGCGGCAAGGTTGTGCTCCAGCGCGGACAGGTCAACGTCCACCCACGCCGGGCGCAGGGCGGCCTCGAGGTCCTCCACCTCCGGCGACTCGTAGAGCGGAGCCGGCGTCTCGTCGACCTCAGAAGGGAGCGCCACTGGGCTCCATGCCATGCCGGTCGAGATTGCGGAAGCTCGTGGTCTCGCCCAGGAACACGAGCTCCACCGTGCCGGTCTCGCCGTTGCGATGCTTGGCGATGATCAGCTCCGCGAGCCCCTTGTTCTCGTCCGTGGGGGTGTAGACCTCATCGCGATAGATGAAGGCGACCATATCCGCGTCTTGTTCCAGAGATCCCGACTCGCGTAAATCAGCAAGTTGCGGACGATGATCGCTCCCCCGCCGTTCGGGCTGGCGGGAGAGCTGCGAGAGGGCGATGACCGGGACCTCCAGCTCCTTGGCGAGCTGCTTCATGCCGCGGCTGATGGCGGCGATCTCCAGGTTGCGGTTCTCGTAGCGGCCGCCGGCCTGCATCAACTGGAGATAGTCGAGGATCACCAGCGCCAGGCCCCGCTCCGCCTTGAGACGGCGGGACTTGGAGGCCACCTCCAGCAGCGTCGGGTTGGGGGAGTCGTCGATGAACAAGGGCGCGTCGCCGATGGTGCGCACGGTCTGGATGATCCGTGTCCACTCCTTCTGCGACACGCGGTTCGAGCGCAGCCGGGAGAAGGAGATGTCGGCCTCTGAACAGAGGATACGCAGTGCCAGCTCCTGTTGGCTCATCTCCAGCGAAAAAACGCCCACGCCCTTGCGCTCGCGGATGGCCACGTGCTGGGCGACGTTGAGGGCGAAGCTGGTCTTGCCCATGCCGGGGCGGCCGGCGATGATGACTAGGTTGCCGCGGTTGAGCCCCTGGCTGATGCGGTCGAAATCGATGAAGCCGGAGGGCACTCCGGTGAGCATGGTGCCGGGGCGCTCCTCCAGCTCTTCCAGCGTCGTATGGAGGACGTGGGAGAGCTGGGCGAATCCGCGGCTGATCGCCTCCTCCCCGAGGCTCAAAATCGCCTGCTCCGCCCGGCCCAGGGCCTCCGCCGCCTCCAGGCCGCCATCCAGGCAGTTGCGGATGATCTCGCCCCCGGTCTGGATCAACCGCCGGCGGACCGACCGCTCCTTGACGATCTCGACGTAGGCGTCGATGCGCCCGATGTCGGGCAGGTCGAGGTCGAGGCCGGTCAGGTAGGCGAGACCGC
>Ga0134121_10000806_pt1 | contig 32568 bp, 32 predicted proteins | sample KB301_FD_96463 | JGI IMG/M metagenome (GOLD analysis project Ga0134121, IMG submission 96463) | Terrestrial soil microbial communities without Nitrogen fertilizer from Kellogg Biological Station, Michigan, USA - KB3-0-1 | ecosystem: Environmental > Terrestrial > Soil > Unclassified ...
ATCGTGATGAGGTCGGTGATGCCCTGGACGCCCTGGCGCAGGACGTTGTCGGCCTCGCGGAACGCCTCGAGGATCGTCGTGCGGCGCTCGACGATGTTGAGCAGCTTCTCGTTCGGGATGACGATCAGCGTGTCGACGACCTCGCGCAGCCGCGCGATGCCCTCGTCGGCCTGGCGCATGCGCTGCGTGCCCTCGAAGTCGAACGGCTTCGTGACGACGCCGACGGTCAGCGCGCCGATCTCGTTCTTGGCGATCTCGGCGATCACGGGCGCGGCGCCGGTGCCGGTGCCGCCGCCCTCGCCGGCCGTTACGAAGACCATGTCGGCGCCCTTGAGCGCCTCCTTGATGTCGTCGCGCGATTCGGCCGCGGCACCATGGCCGACGTCCGGGTTCGCGCCGGCGCCGAGGCCCTTGGTGAGCTCGTGGCCGATGTTCAGCTTGATGTCGGCGTCGCACATGGCGAGCGCCTGCGCGTCGGTGTTCGCGGCGATGAACTCGACCCCGCGGAGGCCCGCGTCGACCATGCGGTTGACCGCGTTCGTGCCGCCGCCGCCGACGCCGACGACCTTGATGACTGCGAGGTAGCTGCCGCTTTCCATGTGATTACCGTCCGACCCTTGAGTTAGCGTCGAGAGTTTGGCTCGACTGCCAGTGCGCAGGATTGTCGCACGTTACGGCCTTATTCGGCGGGCTGTCAACGGGACCCTCATGTCGCAAGCGCTGTTGCAGGAGGCTGAAGTCTCCAGCAACAGTCGAGCCTTTGGGTGTGATCGAGATAAGGCTCTACCTCAGGTCGAGGCTAAGGTCAGGGCGTTGTCGGAGGGGTCGCCTGCGCGGCCGTGCCGGGGTCGACCGCGGTCGGATCGACCGGCGTCGTCATGCTGCCCGGCGGCGGGGTGGGGATGTCGGACTCGCCCGTCGCGGGCGCCCCGTTCGGCAGGCCGCCGACGGCGGGGCGCTCGGGCGCGCTGACGTCGATCGTGCTCGCGCCCGCCGCCTGCGGGTCGGCGAGCACGGCCGCCGTCGCCGCCCACTTCGCCGCGAGGCGGTCGGCGTCGCCGAACCACAGGACTGGGCCATGCGCGATCTGGATCGTGAGCCCGTGCGCGGCCGTCGTGGTCACGCGCTCGACATGGGAGCGCAGCGCCGACGGCGCGGCGCCGAGCGCGGCCACGGCCGCGGCGGCGGCGCGCTCGGTGACGCGCGCGCCGGCGGGCACCGCCCCGGCGGGGATCGACGGCAGGCCGGCCGGCGCGGGGACGTCGCGCAGCAGCGTGCCGTCGGAGGTCACGGCGATCCGCCGTCCGTCGACGACGACCGCGCCGACGGCGACGTTCGTGACGACATGGATGCGCATCGTGTGCGGGAAGCCGGTCGTGACCTCGATCCGCTTCACGAGCGAGAACGGGGCGACGGCGGTCTCGAGCGCGTCCTTGCGCACGTGCAGCGTCGTCATCGAGCGTGCGGCCTCCTCCAGCGCGACGCGCACGCGCGTCGCCTGCGGACCCGAGACGCCGCTGACCTCGACGCTGCGGACCGCCACGAGCGAGGAGTCGCGCAGCCACAGCCAGCCTGCGACCAGCAGCACGAGCGCGGCGCCGAGCGCGAGCAGCGTGCGCGGCTGCGGACGGCGCATGTCGCCGGCCGCGGCGAGCGCGCCGCGCAGCGCCCGGCCGAGCGCGTGCGGAAGCGGCCGACGGGCGAGCGGTCGCGTGCTCATTCCGCGTCCCAGCTCTCGGGCCAGCGGACGTCGCCGAGCGTCTGCACCTCGGCCTCCAGCGCGACGCCGCAGCGCTCGCGCACGCGGCGACGCCCCTGGGCCATCAGCTCGAGCACCTCGGCGGTGCTCGCGTGGCCGTGGTTCTCGACGAAGTTCGCGTGCTTGGCGGAGAAGCTCGCGCCGCCGACGCGCAGCCCGCGGCAGCCGGCCGCCTCCAGCAGCTGGCCGGCGGTGCGGCCCTCGGCGCGCGGGTCCTCCGGGTTCTTGAACGTCGAGCCGAACGTCTTGATGCCCGACGGCTGCGCGGCCTTGCGCCTGGCGCGCATGTCGGCGAGCGTCGCCTTGACCTCCTCGGCGAGCGCCGGCTCGAGTCCGAACGAAGCGCGCGCGACGACCTCCTGCGCGCCGATGCTCGAGCGTCGGTAGGCGAAGCCGAGCTGGTCGGGCGTGCGGCGCTCGACGCCGGTCGCGGTCGCGACGTCGACCCACTCGAGCACGCCCGCCAGCTCGCCGCCGTAGGCGTTCGCGTTCATCCGCACCGCGCCGCCGACCGTGCCGGGGATGTTGACGCCGAACTCGAGCCCCGACAGGCCCGCGCCCGCCGCCCGCGCGGCGACGGCAGGCAGACGCGCGCCGCCGCCGCAGCGCAGCTGCGTGCCGTCGCGTTCGATCTGCGCCAGGTCCTTGTCGAGCTTCATCACAAGTCCACGGACACCTTCGTCCGCCACCAGGAGGTTCGACCCCGAGCCGACGACCCCTACCTCGTGTCCCTGCTCGGACGCCCACTTCAACAGGTCCGTGAGCTGCTGCAGCGAGCCGACGCGGGCGAAGAACTCGCCGCGGCCGCCGGTGCGGATCGTCGTCAGCCGCGCGAGCGGATAGTCCGGCTGGACGCCGGGGGGCAAACCCATCACGAAACCAGCCTCCGGCCGAGGACGTCGACGTCGCCGGCGCCCATCACGAGGCAGACGTCGTCGTCGTGCAGCGCCGCCTGCAGACGGGCGTGCGCCGCGTCGAAGTCGGGCTCCCAGACGACGGCCCCGCCCGCGTCGGCGCCGGCCTCGGCGATGAGCGCCGCGCTCACGCCCGGGAAGTCCTGCGCGCGCTCGCGCGCCGGATAGACGTCGAGCACGATCGCGAGATCGGCGGCGGCGAGCGCGGCGCCGAAGGCGTCGGCCAGCTCGCGCGTGCGGGAGTAGAGGTGCGGCTGGAAGACGGCGACGATCCGGCCCCGCCCGCCCGCGAGCGTGCGCGCGGCGGCGATCGTCGCGGCGACCTCCGTCGGATGGTGCGCGTAGTCGTCGTAGACGGGAACGCCGGCGGCGGTCGTCCCGAGCAGCTCGAAGCGGCGCCCGGCGCCGGGGAAGTCCGCCAGCGCGGCGGCGGCCTGCTGCGGGTCGGCGCCCGCGAGCCGGCATGCCTCGATCGCGGCGGCGGCGTTGAGCGCGTTGTGGGCGCCGAGCACCGGCAGCCGCACCGCGATCCCGCGCCAGTCGAAGCGGCTGCCGCTCGCGTCGAGCACGGGCGACGGGACGTCGTAGGCGACGACCTCCGGTCCGGAGACAGGGACAAGCGCACGCAACTCTGGTCGATCCCACACGACGACGCCCACCGTCGCGCGCGCGAGGAACGCACGGAAGGTGTCGTCGAGCTCCCGCTGGCCCGCGTACGTCGCATGGTGGTCGAGCTCGGAGTTCGTGAGCACCGCGACGTCTGGATGCAGCTTCAGCAGTGAGCGGTCGGACTCGTCGGCCTCGACGACGACCCACTCCCCCGCCCCCCAACCGGCGTTGGAGCCGGTCGAGCGCAGCTCGCCGCCGACGAGGTAGCCGGGGTCCAGCCCGCAGCCGCGCAGCGCGTGCACGACCATGCTCGTCGTCGTCGTCTTGCCGTGCGTGCCGGTGATCGCGATGCAGCGCCGCAGCGCGGTGATCTCGCCGAGCAGGTCGGCGCGGTGCAGCTCGCGCAGCCCGCGCGCGCGTGCCGCGGCGCGCTCGGGGTTCTCGGCGGGCACCGCCGTCGAGTGGACGACCTCGGCGCCGTCGGGCACGTTCGCGGCGTCGTGGCCGGCGCGCGCGTCGATCCCGGCCGCCCGCAGCCGCGCGAGCGTCGCCGACTCGGCGCGATCGGAGCCGCTCACCGCAGCGCCGAGCGCGCGCGCCACGAGCGCGAGCCCGCTCATGCCGGCCCCGCCGATCCCGATGAAGTGCAGCCGCCGGCCGGCCCACGCGCGCTCGTCCGTCACCGCCCGCAGGCTAGCGAGCGCTCAGGCCGGCACGACCGCGGAAGCCCGGCCGCCGGACCGGGCCCCCGCATCGCGCCGTGTCACCCGCGACCTCACGGGTGCTGCATCACGTGCACGGCGGTCACGTTGAAGCTCGCGTCGACGAGGACGCTGACCTCGGTCCCGTCGGCCTTGCGCATGCGCGCCTCGTACGGCGAGCCGTAGTCGACGTCGGTCTCCACACGCTCAAGCGTGGCGCCTGGCAGCTTCGCCTCGGCCGCCGACTTAACCTTCGCGGCGACCGCGCTCGGCAGCGCCGCCTCGGTCTTGCCGTTCGCACCGACGTGGTCGCCCGGCGTGGTGGGATCGGGTCGCTGCGTCGGGGCTCCTTGCTGCGCGGCGGGTGGCGTCGTCGACGTGGTCGATGACGCGCCGTTCGCCAGCGCCGCGCCGCCCAGCGCCATCGCCGCAACTTCTTTGACTCCTTAACATCCGATCTCTATATTGTTGATCATCCAGTTCGGGGAACAGGCCTGGGAGGGGCTCACGGCTGTATGGCATAACACCGCGCGCAGTTTCGCTGCGTGGCGCAGTTTGCAATTCAACGCCCATTCACTAGGAGTATTACTTATGTCTAAGTTGAGTCGCCTGCTGGTTGCGGCGGGCATGTCCATCGTCGCGCTCGCGCTGTTGACGGCGCCTGTGCTCGCTCTAAGAAGCCTCCTAATCTCGAACCCGGGGGCTGCGTCGATGACGGGGGCCAACGTGAGCTTTGAAGAAGGAGGAAGACTCCTGAATGGAATCTGTGCTGGTTTGACGCTCAATATAGAAGTTAACGAAAGAATAGCAAAGTCGGCAGGAGCAGCAATGGGTTCTATCACCGGAGGCAGAACCGAAGAATGCAGAGAGATAGGAGCCAGTGTGCAAGTCGTCATCGAAGCGTCCAGAGAAGCCCGGTTTAGAGTTGCGTACAACTCGATACTAGGAACACTACCGAGAATAATCGGAATACTAGCGCTCATCAGCGGCGTGAGAATTACTATCTCAGCTAGCGGTACGACTGTATGTAGATACGAAGGCAGAGTTGCAATCCTACACCCGGTCACAAGAGAAAGAAGAGAAGCATTAGTCGTTGAAAGCGTTCTATTCGTAGCTGAACCAAAATTGAGACTCGTGGAAGGCATAGGCGCTTGCGCTGAACAATGGTCTTTCCAAGGCACCATGAGATTCGAAAGAATGCGTTTCGTCAGCCTAGTCTGACCATCCTGCGCCCGCAGCGGGTTCGCCGCGATGTCGCTACGAGCCCGCCGGCGCGCTGGCGGGAACATTACGCGTGGAGTCCCGCCACACCGGCAACCGCACCGTGAACGCCGCGCCACCACCCGCTGCGTTCGCCGCCTCGACGCGGCCGCCGTGCGCCTCGACCACGCCGGCGACGATCGCGAGGCCGAGGCCGGCGCCGGCGCGGCCGCGCTCGCGGCCGCCCTCCGTGCGCCGGAAGCGCTCGAACAGCGCGGCGGGATCGCCGTTCGGCAGGCCGGGCCCGTGGTCGCGCACCTTCAGCAGCACGTCTTCGTCCTCCGGCGCGACCGTCACCTCGATCCGCGTCCCCGCCGGCGTGTGCACGAGCGCGTTGCGCAGCAGGTTGGCGAGCAGCTGGCGCAGCTGATGGGCGTCGCCGAGCACGGTCGTCCCAGCCGTCGCAGCGCGCAGCTCGATCGCGCGCTCGGGAGCGCTCGCGCGCGCGTCGTCCACAGCGTCGCGCGCGAGCGCGGCCACGTCGACCGGGCCGTGCTCTGCGTCGCGCAGCTCGTCGAGCCGCGCAAGCGTGAGCAGATCCTCCACAAGCACGCCCATGCGCGTCGCCTCCTGCTCGATGCGCCGCATCGCCTTCTCCGTCTCCGCCGGCTCGCGCGCCGCGCCGGTGCGGAACAGCTCGGCATAGCCGCGGATCGAGACGAGCGGCGTGCGCAGCTCGTGCGAGGCGTCGGCGAGGAAGCGCCGCAGCCGCTCCTCGCTCGCGCGTTGGCCCGCGAACGCCGCCTCCAGGCGCCCGAGCATCGCGTTCAGCGCGATCCCGAGGCGGCCGACCTCCGTGCGCCGATCGGTCGGCTCGACGCGATGGGAGAGGTCCCCGGCGGCGATCGCGCCCGCCGTGTGGCCCATCCGCTCCAGCGGCAGCAGCCCGACCCGCACGACGACCCACGCGGCGAGCCCGAGCGCCGCCAGCACGCCGGCGATCACGAGCAGCTCGACGAGCAGCAGGCGGTGCAATGTCTGGTCGACCTCGCGCAGCGGGATCGCCACGACGTTGAGCCCGCCCGTGCCCGGATCCGGCGTCGCGAGCACGCGGTAGCGACCGGCGTCCCCGGCCTTGCCGGAGACGGACAGCACGCGCCCCGCCTGCAGGTCCGCGGGGATGTCCGGCTGCCCGGTCGAGCGCCGGCCGAAGCTCTCGACGCTCGTCGAGGCGGTGACCGCGCCGTTCGCGTCGCGGCGCTCGGCGTAGGTACCCGGCGGCAGCCCGAAGCCCGGTCCCCCGCGCTCCCGCAAGCCGAAGCGGCCCGGGCCCGGGGGCGGGAAGCCCGGACGACCGTCGAGGACGGCCGAGATCGGCCCGGTCGCGCTGCTCAGCTGCTGGTCGAGGCGGTCGAGCAGGAACGAGCGCTGCTCGGCGTACGTGATCCCGCCGAGCGTCAGCAGCCCGATCGCCGCGAGCGCGAGCAGGCCGGCGACGAGGCGCGCGCGCAGCGAGCGCATCATGAGCGCGGCAGGCGCAGGACGTAGCCGACGCCGCGCACCGTGTGGATCAGCGCGGGCCCGTGCGCGTCGAGCTTCTTGCGCAGGTAGCTGACGTAGGTCTCCAGCACGCGCGCGTCGCCGCCGAAGTCGTAGTCCCACACGTGCTCCAGCAGCTGCGGGCGCGTGAGCACGTGGCGCGGGTTGAGCATCAGATAGCGCAGCAGCCGGTACTCGGTCGCCGTCAGCTCGATCAGCGAACCCGCGCGCGTGACCTCGTGCGCGTCGTCGTCGAGCTCGACGTCGGCGAACGTGAGCCGGCTCGACTGCGCCTCGGCGACGCCCGCGCGCCGCAGCAGCGCCCGCACGCGCGCGACGAGCTCCTCGAGGCTGAACGGCTTCGTGACGTAGTCGTCGCCGCCGACGGTGAGGCCGCGGACCTTGTCCTCGGTCGCGTCGCGCGCGGTCAGGAAGATGATCGGCACGCGCGCGTGCTCGGCGCCGAGCCGGCGGGCGACCTCGAAGCCCTCCATGTCGGGCAGCATCACGTCGAGCAGGAGCAGCTGCGGGCGGAAGTCGTGTACCGCCGCGAGCGCCTCGGCGCCGGTGCCCGCGCACGCGACCTCGAAGCCCTGATAGCGCAGCGCCATCGAGATCACGTCGGCGATGTTCGGCTCGTCGTCGACGACGAGCACGCGATGGGGGCCGCTCATGCGGGGATTATCGAGTGCGAGCCTGGGAGGTTCCTGAGAGGCTGCCTGGCCGAGCGCCCGCCGCCGCGAGCACCTCGCCGGCGATCTCGCCCGCCGCCTCGGGCCGCGCCAGGGCGGCGGAGGCGTGGGCCATCGCTGCCAGCCGCGCACGGTCGTGCAGCAGCTCGCCCACCTCGTGCGCGAGGCGCGCGGCGGTCAGCTCGACGTCGGGGATCACGACCGCGGCGGCGCCCTGCTCCATCCAATGGGCGTTGGAGGTCTGGTGGTCGGCGGTCGCGGCCGGGTACGGGATCAGGATCGCCGGCTTGCCGGCGGCGGCGACCTCGAAGATCGAGCCGCCCGCGCGCGCAACGACGAGGTCCGCCGCAAGCAGCGCCTCGCCGAAGTCGTGGATGTACTCGCGCAGGTCGTAGTGCGCGCCGGGGCTGACAAGCGTCGCGAAGTCGCGGGCACCAGCCGCGTGCAGAACCCGGAACGTCGCGCCGGAGAACGCCTCCAGCGCCGCGGTGTTGATCGACCTCGCCCCCAGCGAGCCGCCGAAGACGAGCACGACGGTGTCCTCCTCCCCCAGCCCGAAGCGCGCCCGCGCCGCGGCGCGATCCGTCGCCGGCGGCGGGACGGGTCGTCCGGTGACGCGGTAGCGGGCACCGGAGCGCCCCGCGATCGGGAACGCCAGGCACACGCGTCGCGCGAAGCGCGCGAGCAGCCGGTTGGAGATCCCGAGGTGGCTGTCGGCCTCGCTCAGCACGAGCGGGACGCGCAGCAGCACCGCCGCGAGCCCGACGGGCCCGGCCACGTACCCCCCTCCGCCCAAGACCGCGTCCGTCCGCAGCGAGCGCAGCACGCGGATCGAGCGCGCCACGGCGCCGACGGCGAGCAGCGCGGCGCGGGCGGCCTTCAACGGGTTGCGGCGGTCGAGCCCGGCGACACTGAGCGTCCGCAGCTCATAGCCCGCGGCCGGCACCAGCGCGGCCTCCGCCCGCTCCCCCCCGATGAAGACGACCTCGGCGCCCTCAGCCCGCAGCGCGTCGGCGACCGCCAGTGCCGGCACCACGTGACCGGCCGTCCCGCCGGCGGCGATCGCGATCCGCGGCGGCCGCGTCACGGCCGTCGGCGCTGCGCCGCCGCCGCGTCGGCTCCACGAGCCGCAGCCCGGCACGCGAGCCGTCGGCCACGTTGAGCAGCAGCCCGATCGCCGCCAGGATGACCGTCAGGTTGGTCGGGCCGTAGGAGATGAACGGCAGTGGCACGCCCGTCAGCGGGGCGATGCCGAGCACCACGAAGATGTTGAGCGTCGCCTGGCACAGGATCAGGGAGGTGAGGCCGGTCGCCAGCAGCTTGGCATATGGAGCGGTCGCCGCCCGCGCGATCCGCAGCCCCGACCACGCGATCATCCCGAACAGCCCGATCACCCCCAGCACGCCCGCGACGCCGAGCTCCTCGCCGATCACCGCGAGGATGAAGTCGGTGTGCGCCTCGGGCAGGTAGGAGGCCTTCTGCACCGACTGGCCGAGCCCGACGCCGAACAGCCCGCCCGAGCCGAGCGCGATCTGCCCCTGCACCGCCTGGAAGCCGGTGCTCGACGCGCTCGCCCACGGGTCGAGGAAGGCCGTCAGGCGCGCCTGCTGGTAGGGCTGCACGAGCACGAGCAGGACGATCAGCCCCGCGCCGCCGGCAAGCAGGTAGCCGAGGTAGCGCATCGGCACGCCGGCCGCGACGAGCAGCGCGCCGACCGACATGCAGATCACCAGCGCGGTCCCGAGGTCCGGCTCGGCGGCGACGAGCAGCGCCGCGGCGCCGGTCACGACGACGATCGGGTTGACCATCCCCTTGAAGCTCTGGATCCGTCGCGGATGCGTCGCGAGGAACTGCACGACGTAGAGGATCAGCGCGAGCTTCATCACCTCCGACGGCTGGAAGGAGAGCGTGCCCGGGCCGATCCAGCGCTTGGCGCCGTTGACCTCGATCCCGACGCCGGGGACGAGCACCAGCAGCAGCAGCGCGAAGGAGCCGAGCAGCAGCAGCGGCGTGAAGCGGCGCAGCAGCTCGACGCCGTGGCGCGAGAGCACGCGCATGACCGCGAGCCCGACGAGCCCGAAGCCGATGTAGCGCACGAGGAACTGCGTCCCGTCGCCGCCGGCGTCGAGCACGTTGCGCGCCGAGGAGGCGCTGTAGACCATCACCGCGCCGAACGCGAGCAGGCACATCGTCGCGGTCAGCAGCACGCGCTGCTCGATCGGGCGCGCGGGCGGCGGCCTGCGCTTCGCCTGCTGCTTGCGGGGCGCCGCCATCAGTCGCCTTCCACGAGCGCGCGGAAGTGGTCGCCGCGCGCCTCGAAGTCGCGGTACTGGTCGAAGCTCGCGCAGGCGGGCGAGAGCAGCACGACCTCGCCGGGGCGCGCGGCGGCGCGGGCGGCGGCGAGCGCGTGCTCCAGGTCCCCCGCCTGCTGCAGCGCGACGCCGGCGGGCGCGAGCGCGGCGGCGATCTCCGGCGCCCCCTCCCCGATCAGGTAAACGGCCGCGCAGCGCTCCGCGACGACCGGCGCGAGCGGGGCGAAGTCCTGCTCCTTCGTCACGCCGCCGGCGATCAGGTGGACGCCGGTGGCGTAGGAGCGCAGCGCGACGAGCGTCGAGGCGACGTTCGTCGCCTTCGAGTCGTTCACGTACGCGACGCCCCCGCGCTCGGCGATCGGCTCGAGCCGGTGCGGGACGCCGGGGAACGTGCGCAGGCCCTCGCGCACGGCGTCCGGGTCGATGCCGCGCGCGCGCGCCACCGCCACGGCGGCCATCGCGTTCTGGAGGTTGTGCGCCCCGGGCAGGCGGATCTCCTGCGCGAGCGCGGCGTCGGCCTCGCCGCCGAAGGCGATCTGCCGCGCCGCTCCCGGCACGTTGACGTCGAGGCCCTCCGGCACCACGGCGACCGCGTCCGTTCCCTGGTGGCGGAACACGCTCAGCTTCGCCTCGCGGTAGGCGACGAACGAGCCATGGCGGTCGAGGTGGTCGGGCTCGAGGTTCAGCAGCACCGCGGCGTCGGGCGCGAACGCGGTCGTGTCCTCCAGCTGGAAGGACGACGCCTCGCAGACGATCGTCGCGGCCGGGTCGACGGCGCCGACGAGCGTGGTGGCGGCGGTGCCGACGTTGCCCGCCACGACGACGGGAAGCCCCGCCGTGCGGTGGATGTGACCGATCAGCTCGGTCGTCGTCGTCTTGCCGTTCGTGCCGGTCACGGCGATGAAGTCGTTCTCCAGCAGGCGCCAGGCGAGCTCGAGCTCGCCGATGACCGCGATCCCGCGCTCGCGCGCCGCATGCACGACCGCCGCCGCATGCGGAACGCCGGGGCTCTTGACGAGCGTCCCTGCGCGCTCGACGAGGTGGTCGCCGGGATCATCCAGATGCACTTCGACGCCCGCCGCGACAAGCCTGCCGACATCCGGCGCGCCCGCATCCACGGCGATCACGTCCTCCCCGCGCGCCCGCAGGGCCAGCGCCGCCGCGATCCCCGAGCGCGCGAGCCCGACGACGAGGTACGGGCCGCCGGGGAGCGCAGGCCTCACCGGATGGACTGCTGGTAGATCGTGAAGCCGACCGCGCTGCAGACCGCGGCGATGATCCAGAAGCGCAGGATGATCTTCGTCTCCGACCAGCCGCGCATCTCGAAGTGGTGATGGATCGGCGCCATCAGGAAGACGCGCTTGCGGAAGGTCTGGAAGGCGAACACCTGGATCGCGACCGAGAGCGTCTCCAGCACGAAGATCCCGCCGAGGATCACGAGCAGGATCTCCGTCTTCGTCATCACCGCCAGGCCGGCGAGCGCGCCGCCCAGCCCCAGCGAGCCGGTGTCGCCCATGAAGATGTTCGCCGGGAACGAGTTGAACCACAGGAACCCGACGCAGGCCCCGACGAGGCAGCCGGCGAGCAGCGTCAGCTCCTGCTGGCCGGTCGTGATGAACGTGATGCCGATGTAGGCGAGCAGCACGATCGCCGCGCAGCCGGCGGCGAGCCCGTCGAGCCCATCGGTCAGGTTCACCCCGGAGGTCGTGCCGGCGACGACGAGGTAGATGAAGACGGGATAGAGCATCCCGAGGTCCACCTGCGCGTCGACGATCCGCAGCCGCACGGTGTCCTGCAGCCCCGCGCCCTTCGTCGCCGCGAGCCACAGGCCGATCGAGATCGCCATCGTCGCCAGCAGCTTCGTGCGTCCGCGCAGGCCGAGCGAGCGGCGGCGCACGATCTTCGTGTAGTCGTCGAGGAAGCCGATCAGCGCACATGCGACGAACACGCCGAAGACGCCGATCGCCTGCCAGTCGTAGTCCGTCAGGATCAGGAACGGCAGCGCGACCGCAAGCACGATGATCAGCCCGCCCATCGTCGGCGTGCCAGCCTTCGCGTGGTGGCCCTCGGGCCCCTCCTCGCGGATGTGCTGGCCGAACTCGCGCTCGCGGATGAACGCGATGAACTGCGGGCTCAGGAAGATGCAGATCAGCAGCGAGGCGGTCCCCGCGATCAGGATGCGGCCCATGCTCAGGACCCGGTCTCGGCGCCGGTGCCGGCGAGCAGCGCCGTCGTGACGGCCTCGAGCCCGACGCCGCGCGATCCCTTGACGAGCACCGTGTCGCCGGGCGCGAGCAGGCCAGGCACGAGCGCGGCGGCCGCCGCGGCGTCGGCCGCGAGGTGCGCCTCCCCGCCGAACGCGGCCGCCGTCGCGGTGCTGCGCGGCCCGACCGCGACCAGCAGCTCGACGCCCAGCTCGGCCGCGTGCGCCCCGATCTCGGCGTGGAAGGCGCGCTCGCCGGGCCCGAGCTCGAGCATGTCGCCGAGCACCGCGACGCGGCGCCCGTCGCCGGCGGTCGCGGCGAGGTCGTCGAGGGCCGCGCGCATGGACATCGGGTTGGCGTTGTAGCAGTCGTCGATGACGGTCACCCCGTTGCGGAGGCGGTGGCGCTCGCCGCGACGGCCGGAGAACGTGACCGCCACGCGCCCCTGCGGGCGCACCCCGATCGCTTGCGCGGCCGCAACCGCGGCGAGCAGGTTGCCGCGCAGATGCGCCTGGTGGAAGTCGAGCTCGAGCTCGATCCGCTCGCCCCGGGCGTCGATCGCGACGCGGCCGTTGCCGTCCTGGTCGGCGAGCGCCACGTCGCAGCCGGGACCGAAGGTGACGGTGGTCAGGTCCTCGCGCCGGTGCATGTCCAGCAGCCGCTCGTCGGCCGGGATGACCGCGGTCGCGCCCGGCTCCAGGTCGGCGATCAGCTCCGCCTTCGCGGCCGCGATCGCCTCCAGCGAGCCGAGCAGCTCGAGGTGCGCGGGACCGACGTTGACGATCACTCCGACGTCGGGCTCGGCGAGACGCGTCAGCTCGGCGATCTGACCGGCGCCGCGCATGCCCATCTCCAGCACGAGCGCCTCCGTGCCGGCGGGCGCGGCGAGCAGCTCGAGCGGCAGCCCGATCTCGGTGTTGAAGTTGCCGCGGCTCGTGAACGTCGCGCGGTGGGGCGCGAGCAGCGCCGCGAGGATGTCCTTCGTCGAGGTCTTGCCGGTCGAGCCGGTGATGGCGATCAGCGGGCAGGCGAGCGTGCGACGCCACGCCTGCGCGAGCGCCTGCAGCGCGGCGAGCGAGTCCGCGGCGGCGATCACGACGCCCGGCCCGACGTCCTCGGCGTGCAGGCGCCCGACGAGCACCCCCCACGCACCGGCCGCGAGCGCCTGCGCCGCGAAGCGCCCGCCGTCGTGCGTCGCTCCCGAGAGCCCCACGAACAGATCCCCCGGGCCGGCGTCGCGCGAGTCGATCGTGACGCGGGACGGGCCGGCCTGCGCCGTTCCGCGCACCAGCTCCCCCCCGGCCGCCGCGGCGATCTGCTGCGCCGTCCAGTCCCTCATCGCGCGGCCGCCCGCGTCGCGCGCAGCGCCTCGCGCGCGACGGTCACGTCGTCGAACGGGACCCGCTCGCCGCCCGCGAGCTCCTGGCCCTGCTCGTGGCCCTTGCCGGCGATGACGACGACGTCGCCGTCGCGCGCGGCGGCGATCGCCCGGCCGATCGCGACGCGACGATCGAGCTCGCAGTCGACGTCCGGGCCGGCGCCGACGAGGATTTCGCGCACAATCGCCTCCGGCTCCTCCGAGCGCGGGTTGTCAGAGGTGACGATCACGTGGTCGGCGAGCCGCGCGGCGATCTCGCCCATCAGCGGGCGCTTGCCGCGGTCGCGGTCACCGCCGCAGCCGAAGACGCAGCGCACGCCGCCCTCCGTCAGCTCGCGCGCGGCGCGCAGCACGTTCTCCAGCGAGTCGGGCGTGTGCGCGTAGTCGACGAGCACGGCGAAACGCTGGCCCTCGTCGACCGGCTCGAAGCGCCCGGGGACATGCCCGGCGCCCGGCAGCGCGGCGGCGATCGTCTCCAGCGGCACGCCGAGCGCGTGCGCGGCGGCGAGCGCGGCGAGCGCGTTGGAGACGTTGAAGCGGCCGGGCAGCGGGGTGCGCAGCTCGATCGCCCCGTCAGGCGTGTGCGCGGTGAAGCGCGAGCCGCCGAAGCCGGTCTCGACCTCCGTGGCCCGGTAGGTCGCCTCGCGTTCGAGCGCGAACGTCAGCGGGGCGGGCGGGCCGATCTCGTGCGCGAGACGCCGCCCGTGCTCGTCGTCGACGTTGACGATCGCCACATGTGCGGGTGGGTGGGCACCGATGAACAGCCGCCGCTTCGCCGCGAAGTAGTCCTCCATCGTCGGGTGGAAGTCGAGGTGGTCCTGCGTGAGGTTGGTGAAGATCGCCGCCGCGAAGTGGATCGCGTCGGCGCGGTGCAGCGCGAGCGCGTGCGAGGAGACCTCCATCGCGCAAGCCGCGTCGCCACCGTCGCGCATCGCGCGGAAGTCGCGCTGCAGGTCGATCGCCTCGGCGGTCGTACGCGTGACCGGGCGCTCCACTCCGCCGACGAACGCCGTCACCGTCCCGAGCAGCCCGCACTGGCGCCCGGCCGCCTCCAGCAGCGCGCGCACGAGGAACGCGGTCGTCGTCTTGCCGTTCGTGCCGGTGATCCCGACCACGTCCAGCTCCGCCGTCGGATCGCCGTGGAAGCGTGCCGCCGCCGGCGCCATCGCCGCGCGCACGGACGCCACGACGATCTCCGGCACGCCGAGCCCCAGCGGCCGCTCGACGACGAGCGCCACCGCACCCCGCGCGACCGCGTCGGGCGCGAAGTCGTGCCCGTCGCTGGTGAAGCCGGGCACGCAGAAGAACAGCGTCCCCGGAGCGACCCGGCGGTTGTCGTAGGCGAGCGCGAGGACCTCGACGTCGCCGGACGGGCCGAGGGCGGCGGCGGCCATCACGTCCCGCAACCTCATCGGGACCCGAGTCTAGATGGTCGGGTCCCGACCATCTCGCGTCAGCTCGGCTTGATCCCGAGATACGGGAGCGCGAACGCGACGATCTTCTGGAACGCGGGCGCGGCGACCTGGCCGCCGTAGATCGCGCCCTGCGGCTCGTCGACGACGACCGCGACGAGCAGCTGCGGGTCGCTGGCCGGCGCGAAGCCCATGAACGAGGCGACGTAGCGTGTGTCCGAGTACTCGCCGGTCTGGGGGTCGACCTTGTTCGCGGTGCCCGTCTTGCCGGCGAGGTCGTAGCCGGCGATCGCCGCCTCCGAGCCGGTGCCGCCGGCGGCGAGCACGTTGCGCAGCATTCCGCGCACGCTCGCGGCCGTCTGCTCCGAGATCACGCGCCGGCCCGCGGGCGTGCGCGTCGGCACCCCGCCGATCGCGCGCACGATCTGCGGCGTGCGCAGGATCCCGCCGTTGGCGATCGCGGCATACGCGGCGATCATCTGCATCGGCGTGACCGACTGGCCCTGGCCGATCGGCAGGTTGATGATCGACGTGCCGGAGTACTGCGCGTACGTCGGCACGATCCCGCGCTCCTCGCCGGGCAGCGCGACGCCGGTCGGCGTGCCGAAGCCGAACGCGCTGACCCACTGCGAGAAGCGCGTCGCGCCCATGTGCTTCCAGGCGATCAGCGCCGCGCCGATGTTGCTCGACTGCTTGAGGATGTCGGCCACCGAGAGCGTCTCGTCGCCGTGCGCCTCGGCGTCGTGCAGCGTGCGATCGAGGCGCGTGAGCTGGTAGGGCACGAAGATCTGCGTGTCCGGCGTCACGCTGCCGTCGTCGATCGCGCCCGCGACCGTGAACGCCTTGAACGTCGAGCCCGGCTCGTACGTGAAGCCGACGGCGTGGTCCTGCGTCGCGTACGCGGGCGCGCCGGAGGGGTCGTTCGCGTCCACGCGCGGCCAGTTCGCGAGCGCGAGGATCTGGCTGCTGCGCGGGTCCATCACGATCGCCGTCGCATCCTTGGGCTGGTAGACCTGCCCGACGCCGTCGAGCACCGACTCGACCTTCTCCTGCAGGCCGGCGTCGAGCGTCAGCTCGACGTCCTCGCCGGGCACCGTCGGATGCTCGTCCTTGATCGAGATCGGCTGCCCGAGCGCGTCGCTGACGATGCGCCGCACGCCGTCGCGGCCGCGCAGCACGCGATCCTCGCCGTACTCGAGCCCGCTGCCGCCGCCGGGCTGCTCGCTCGCGGAGCCGAGCACCTGCGAGGCGAGCCAGCTACGCGGGTAGGTGCGCAGCGAGCTGGGCGTGAGCGCGATCCCGGGGATGTGCAGCGCGGCGATCTTCGCAGCCTGCGCCGCCGGCAGCCGACGCGCGAGATAGACGAAGCCGCTCTGCTGGGAGAGCTTCGCGAGCACTGCGTCGGGCGTCGTGCTCGGCAGCAGCGGCGCGAGCCGGCCGGCCGCACGCAGCTTGTCCTTGACGAGGTAGGGCGTCGCGCTCACGTCGCTCGCGGGCTCCGAGACGGCGAGCACGGCGCCGTGGCGGTCGGTGATCGTCCCGCGCGGCGCGGGCAGCGCGACCGTCTGCACCTGCTGGGTGGCGGCGGCGCGCTTGAGCGCCGGCGAGCGCACGGCGCCGAGCCAGCCGGCGCGCAGCGTCGCGACGCCGAGCGCCGCGACGAAGACGAGGAAGAGGAAGCCGATGCGGCGGTCGGTCAACCCCGGCATGCGAATTGCTAGCCCTGCGGGGCTGCCGCGCCGCCGCCGACGGTCGTCCCGCCGGCCGTCGTGCCGGCGCCCGTGGGCGCGGTCGGCGTCGTCGGCGCGGTCGCCGTCGTGCCGGGCGCGGCGCTCTGGTCGGTCGTCGTCGTCGGGGGCGTCACGGCCGTCATCGTCCCGCCCGCAGCGGTCGGATCGGTCGTCGTGGCGGTGGCGGGATCGGCGGTCGTCGTGGTGGCGCCCGTCGGCGTCGGAGGCGTCGTGACGGCCAGCGTCGTCACCGCCGGTGCGCCAGCGTCCTGCTGCGGCACGCGCATGACGCTCAGCGCCTTGCGCGCATTGCCCGCGGATGCGGTGACGAAGATCGGCGTGCCCTGCACCGGCGTCACGAAGCCCTCAGCGGCGGCGCGGTCGAGGATCCGCTGCGGATCGGAGAGGCGCGAGACCTCCGCGGCGAGCGCGGCGTTGCCCTGCTCCAGCACGGCGCTGTGCTCGACCGCGCGGCCGATGCCGGCGTTGAGCTTCAGCAGCGAGAGCTGCAGCGTGACGATGCCGACGAGCAGCGTCCCGATCAGCGCGATCCACACCCGGCCGCCGATCAGGCGATCGAGCAGGCGATGATCGGGCAGCGCGCGCACCCAGTCGAGCACGCGCGCGCCGAGAGGCTGGTCACGGTGCCCCGGACGTGGCAGCGCGCGCGGCGCGCGAACCGGGCCGGAGACCCGCCGCGGACCGGGCGCCGGCCGCGTCGGCCGCGCCGTGCGGGCGGGTTGACGTGCGGCGGCGGTCGCTGCGGGCGGCGGGGTCATCGCGTCGTCTTCAGCTTGCGGGCGCCGCGCAGGTGGGCGGACTTCGCGCGCGGGTTGTGGGCGACCTCGCCGGGCGTCGGCGCGATCGCGCGACGGCTCAGCAGCTCACCCTCGGGCGTGCGCCCGCAGGCGCAGACGGGCAGGTCCGGCGGGCAGATGCAGCCGCGCGCGCGCTCGACGAGGAAGCGCTTGACGCGCCGGTCCTCGAGCGAGTGGAACGAGATCGCGGCGAGCTTGCCGCCGGGCGCGAGCACCTCCCACGCGAGCGGCAACGCCCGCTCGAGCTGGTCGAGCTCGTCGTTGACGGCGATCCGGATCGCCTGGAAGGTCCGCTTGGCGGGGTGCCCGCCGGCGAACTGCGCCGGCGCGGGGATCGCGGACTTGATCACGTCGACGAGCTCCTGCGTGGTCGCGATCTCCTCGCCCGCGCGCGCCTTCACGATCGCGCGGGCGATCCGCCCGGCGTAGCGCTCCTCGCCGAACTCGCGCAGCAGGCGCGCGAGCCGGCGCTCCTCCCAGTCGTTGACGACGTCGTGCGCCGTCAGCTCCTGGTCGGGGTCCATGCGCATGTCGAGCGGCGCGTCATAGGCGTAGGAGAAGCCGCGCTCCCAGGTGTCGACCTGCATCGAGGACATCCCCAGGTCGAGATAGACGAGATCCGCGCGCACGCCCTCCTCGGCGAGCTGCGCCAGCCCGCTCGCGAAGTCGGCGCGGATGAAGCGCGTCGCGCATGCCACCTCGGCGGCGAGCTCGGCGAAGCGCTCCTCGGCGAGCGGGTCGCGGTCGATCCCGATCAGCGTCCCCGCCGAGCCGATGCGGTCGGCGACGAGGCGCGCGTGCCCGCCGCCGCCGACCGTGCAGTCGACCGCGACCGCGCCGGGTCGCGGATCGAGCAGCTCGATCAGCTCGCCCGCGAGGACCGGGATGTGGATGGAGACCATGTCAAGGAGTGTGGTCATCGGTCACGGTCAGCCGGCCGCGTTCAGGCCCGCGGCGATGTCGGAGACGTTTTCGAGCACCTCGCCGTTGTAGGCCGCCCACACGCCGCGGTCCCACATCTCCAGGCACTCGCCCGCGCCCACGACGCTGACGTCCTTCTTGAGGCGGCCGGACTCGAGCAGGAACTTGGGCACCATCACGCGCCCGGCCCCGTCGAGCTCGGTCGGGTGCGAGTTGGCGGTGAAGTGGCGCTTGAGCTTGCGGAACTCGGGCGAGAGCGGGCTGTGGCCCTCGAGCGCGGCCGCGGTCCAGGCGTCGTAGTCCTCCGGGCGCCAGATCGCGACGCAGTCCTCGAGGCCGGCCGCGAGCACGACCCCCTCCGCGTACGCGGCGCGGTAGCGCGTCGGAACCGTGAGCCGGTTCTTCGCGTCGAGCGTGAGGTCGAAGGTGCCGCGGAAGGTCAAGGAGATCGCCTCGGAAAGAAGGTCCGAACCGGGGTGGCTGGGTGGGAGGAGCCCTGCCACCCCGGTCCGATGCGTCGCAACCTAACCCACTTCTCCCCACTTTGCAACTCATCTGCCACCCCTTCCCCCACATTTCGCTTCCGCGGCATCCGCGAGCTGCCGGATCCTCAACAGCCACGGGCGATTGCGCGGTGGGACGAGGTGGGAGACATCCGTCCAGCACTGCTGCACGGATCGCTGCAGCGCGCCAGCCTGGGCGCGCACTTGCAGGAACCGGCGCGCGAGACGCTGCTACGCGGGCTGCTCGACGGGTACGCCGGCCGCGCGTGCGGCGGCGCACAGGCGCTCGTCGTAGGCGAACAGCACGCCGAGCCGGCGCCCGAGGCTGAGCGCCGTCGCGAGATGGATGGCGTCAAGCGTCCGCAGCGCCGGCGGCCGCAGCGCAGCAGCCGCCGTCAGCACCCCGTCGTCGATCGGCAGCAGCGCGTAGCCGCCGAGCCCCGCGCTCGCTCGGGCGACCCACTGCAGACCGTGCCGCGCGCACGCGCGCTCGGCCTCGACGCGCAGCAGAGCGCTCCCGACGTGCGCCGGCCAGCCGCGCAGCGCCCGGTCGAGCGCCGGCGCCTCGGGCTCCCCGAGCACGAGCTTCACGTACGCCGACGTGTCGACGAACGCGATCGCGCCGGCCGGCGCCGCGCTCACAGCCGCTCCTCGCGCAGCTCGACGAGCACGTCTTCGCTGCGGGGCGCGCCCGCCGGCGCCGGAGGCAGCGGCAGCAGCTCCCACGGCTTGCCGTGTGGGATCGAGGCCCCGCGCTCGGCGATCAGCTCCGCGAGCGGGGTCGCATAGCGCTCGGAGGGCGTGAGGCGCGCAACCTCCTCGCCGCGCTCGGTCACGACGAACGCCTCGCCATCCTTCACGCGCTGGAGGTAGCGGCTCAGGTTCTGCCGCAGCTCCCGCACACCGACGTTCTCCTCGTCCATGTGCGTCACTGTAGCACCTTGCCAGCGCGGCACCGGCGCAGGAGCGGGCGGGAGGGCGGGAAGCGGCGTCATGAAAGGAGAGAGGCGATCAGAGACGCCGCCACGAGCAGCAGCACCGAGGGGACGAGCAGGAGTGCGACGACGAGCTGGATCTGCGGCGCCGCGCGCGCGGCGCGCTCCGCCAGCCTGCGGGCGCGGGCGGCGCGGGCCTCGCGCGCGAGCGCGGACAACGTCTCGGCGAGCGGCGCGCCGTGGACATGCGCCCGTTCGAGCGCGCGCACGAGCGTCCCCATCCCCGCGCACGGGCAGCGCTGCGCGAGCGCGGCGAGCGCCTGCTCGCGCGGGACGCCGAGCTCGATCTGCGCGACCGCCACACGCCATTCGCCCGCCAGCAGGCCGCGGTCGCGGTGCGCGACGTCCGCGAGCGCGCGGTCGAGCCCCAGCCCCGCGCCGAGCGCGACGCGCAGCAGGTCGAGCGCGTCGGGCAGCTCCGCCTCCATCGCCCGCCCCCGCGCCCGCGCACGGCGGCGCAGCCACCCGTCCGGCGCGAGGAACGCGGCCGCGGGCAGCGCAACGGCGCGAGCGAGCCGAGTCGGCCGGGCGCGAACCCGCCGAGCGGCAGCGAAAGCAGCAGCGCGACCCCGCCGGCGCCTGCCTTCGCCGCCATCAGCTCGCTCGCGCGCAGGCCGAACGGCCGCCCCGCGGCTGCGAGACGCGCGTCGAGGTCGTGCGGCGCCGCCGGGACGCCGAGCTGGCGGCCGGCGCGCGCGAGCAGCAGCAGGGCCGCCGGCCACTCGAGGCGACGCCGCAGAGGCACCGGCGTCGCGGCCAGCTCGACGAGCGCCATCGCGCCGAGTGCGCCCGCGAGCGCCGCGACCGCACCCGCGCCGCTCACGTCGTCACTCGCGCGAGGCGGCGGATCGCGACGAGCGCGCCGAGCTGGAGCAGCAGCGCGAAGCCCGCCAGCCAGGCCGCGAGCGGGACGCGCAGGAGGCCGCTGAGCGCGCCCGGGCTCGCCAGCTCCGCGAGCGCGCCGCCACCCGCCGGCAGCAGCGCGACGACGAGCCCTGTGAAGCGAGCCTGCGCGGTCGCGGTGCGCGCGTCGTCAGCCAATCGGATCGCCTCCTCGCGCGCGCTCGCAAGCTCGCGCAGCAGCGCCGCGAGGTCGCCGCCGGCGTCGCGCTGAAGCAGGATCGCCGCGGCGAGCACGTCGTAGGAGCGGCTGCGAGCGCGCTCGCACAGGCGCGTGAGCGCTGCGTCGAGCGGCTCACCGAGTGCGAGCGCGCCGGCGAGAAGGCGCAGCTCGGCGCCGGCCGCGCCGGCAGTCCCGTCGCCGGCCTCCGCGAGCGCGCGCGGGATCGCGTGCCCGGCGCCGAGCGCATCCGCGATCGCCCGCGCGATCGTCGGCATGGCGCACGCCAGCTCGGCGCGCCGGCGCCGCCGGCGGTGACGCAGCAGCGCCGCAAGCGCCGACGGCCCGCCCGCCGCGAGCACCGCGCCCGCGAGCGGGCCGCCGAGCAGCCAGCCGGCCGCCAGCAGCGCGGCGGCTGCGACGAGCGCCAGGCGGCGGCGCTCCGGCGCGCTCGGCTCGCGTCCGTCGCGGCGCAGCCGTGCGAGCGGTCCCGCGAGCCGGACGAGCGCCGGCGCGAGCGCATCGGCGACGACGAGCGCGTCCCACAGCGCGGCGACGCCGAGCGCCGCCGCGACGAACGCGAGCGCTGCGCCGCTCACGCCGCCGCCTCCAGTCGCGCGAGCAGCTCCGCCGGGAGCGGCGCCCGCCACCACGGACGCCCGTCACGCAGCGCGAACAGCTCGCGCGTGGCCGCACCGCCGGCGACGCGGGTGACCTCGCTCACGGCGACGATCCGCCGCGCGCCGTCGCGCTCGCGCCGCTGATGGACGACGAGATCGATCGCGCTCGCGACCTGCTCGCGGATCGCCGCGTGCGGCAGGGCGACGTCGGCCATCAGCGCAAGCGTCTCGACGCGCCGCAGCGCCTCCTCCGGCGAGCCGGCGTGTACCGTCGAGAGCGAGCCCTCGTGCCCGCTGCTCATCGCGCTCAGCATGTCGAGCGCCTCGCCGCCACGCACCTCCCCCACGACGATCCGGTCGGGCCGCATCCGCAGCGCGTTGCGCACCAGCCGCCGGATCGGGACCGCGCCGCGTCCCTCGACGTTCGCCGAACGCGCCTCGAGGCGCACGACGTGCGGCTGGCGCAGCCGCAGCTCGGCCGCGTCCTCGATCGTCACGATCCTCTCGCCGTCCGGGATGAAGCTCGAGAGCGCACCGAGCGTCGTCGTCTTGCCCGAGCCGGTGCCGCCGCTGACGAGAATCGTCAAACGCGCGCGCACGCATGCGCGCAGGAGGTCGTGGAGCCCCGGGTCCATCGTCCCGCACGCGACCAAATCGTGCGGCCCGAGCCCGCCCGCGCGGAAGCGGCGGATCGTCAGCACCGGCCCGTCGAGCGCAAGCGGCGGGATCACGACGTTGACGCGCGAGCCATCGCTCAAGCGCGCGTCACAGAGCGGCTCCCCCGCGTCGACGCGGCGCCCGAGCGGCGCGAGAATCCGCTCGATCGCGTGGCGCAGCTCCTGCTCGGAGGCGAACGCGACGTCGGTCGCCTCGATCCGCCCGCCACGCTCGACCCACACCGGCGCCAGTCCGTTCACCATCACCTCCTCGACGTCCGGGTCCGCGAGCAGCGCCTCGAGCGGGCCGAGCCCGAGCGAGCGCTCCAGCAGCCGCCGGCGCAGCGCATCCCGTTCCGGCTCGCTCAACAGCGCCCCCTCGCGCGCGACGAGCGCCGCGATCCGGTGCGTGGCGTCCGCCGGTGGCTCCCCCGCGCTGAGATCGCTCACCAGCCGCGCATGCAGCGCGGCGGCGAGCGGGTCGAGATCAGCGGCCGCGTCCATGCCGCCCATGAGGCACGCGGCGCCTCAAATTCGCCCCCACCACTGAAGGTCGGTGCGCTCCGCGCCGATCATGGAGGAGATGAGCGCCGAAGCGGCCATCCCCATGACCCTGCCCGCCGGGATCGCGATCGCCCGCCAGGCGATCCATGACCGCTGGACGCGCGTCACCGGCTATGCGCTGCTGCTGCGACCGCTGCGCGGCGGCGAGGAGCTCGACGAGGAACATGCCGCCACGCGCGTGATCGTCGAGACCTTCACGGCGATCGGCGTGCAGACGCTCACCGGCGACCAGCCCGCCTACGTGCGCGTCCCGCGCCGCTTCCTGCTCGAGCTGCACGCCTTCGCGCTGCCGCCCGCGCGCGTCGTGCTCGAGGTCGCCGACCCCGACCCCAGCGACGGGCCGCTGCATGCGGTGCTCGAGCGCCTCGTCGAGCAGCGCTATCGCGTCTCGCTCACGTGCAATCCGCGCGCGCGGATCCCGGCGACGCTGATGGGCCTCGCCGACAGCGTCAAGCTCGACGTCACCGGCCTCGACGAGGCGGAGATCCACGCCTGCGCGGAGCGCTTCCGCCCGGAGACCGAGGTGCTGATCGCCGCCGGCGTCGACACGCCGGCGCAGCTGGCGCAGTGCACCGCCGCCGGCTTCGACCGCTTCCAGGGCTTCTTCCTCTGCGCGCCCGACGTCGTCGCCGGCCAGGCGCCGCCGACCGGGCGGGTGGCCGAGCTGCGCTCGCTCGTGGGCCTCTACTCGCAGGCGACGTTCGAGGAGCTCGAGCAGACGATCGCGCGCGACGTCGGCCTCAGCTTCCGGCTGCTCACGTATCTCAACTCGGCGTACTTCAACCTCCCGCGTCGCGTCGCCTCAGTGCGCGAGGCGCTGATGCTGCTGGGGATGCGCGCCGTCCAGCGCTGGGGGACGCTGATCGCGCTCTCGGGCGCGGTCGACACGCCGCACGAGCTGACGCTCACCGCGCTGCTGCGCGCGCGCTACTGCGAGCTGGTCGCGCGCGAGCTGCCCGCGTCGGCGGATGGGCCGAGTCCGGATCCCGACGCCTGCTTCACGGTCGGTCTGCTGAGCGTGATGGACGCCCTCGCGGGGGTCCCGCTGGAGCAGGCGGTCGCGTCGCTGCCGCTGACCGAGGAGGTGCGCAAGGCGCTGCTCAGCCACGAGGGCCCGCTGGGCGACGTGCTCGCGGCCGTGCTCGCCTACGAGCGCGGGGAGCCCGAGGTCGCTGCGGCGCGCGTCGCGGCCGCCGCGCTGCCCGCCCTGTACCTGAGCGCGCTCGCGTGGGCCGACGAGACCTCGGGGATGCTGCGCTCCACGACGGCCACGAGCGCCGCGACGACGTCCGGCGCGAACTGAAGGCCCGCGCAGTCGCGCATCTCCTTCAGCGCGTCGCCGACGGCGCGCGCCCGTCTGTAGGAGCGATCGGTCGTCATCGCGTTGAAGGCGTCGCAGGCGGCCACGACGGTCGCCTCGCGCGGGATCCCGCCGCCGGCGAGCCCGTCCGGGTAGCCGCCGCCGTCCCAGCGCTCATGCGAAGCGCGCACGATCCGCCCGACCTCGCCGAGCGCGCCGCCGACGCGGTCGAGCATCCGCTGGCCCTCGATCGTGTGCGTCTTCATCAGCGCCCACTCCTCGTCGTCCAACGGTCCGGGCTTGTTGATGATCGACTCGGGAATGACGATCTTGCCGATGTCGTGCAGCAGCGCCGAAAGCTCGACGTTGTGACGCTGGCGCGGGTCGAGCCCGAGCTCGTCGGCGACCTCGAGCGAGAGCGCGACGACGCCGCGCGTGTGGTCGCCGCCGGTGTACTCGTCGGCGTCCTCGAGCAGGTCGCCGAGCAGCATCGCGATGCCGCGATAGGCGCCGCCGAGCTCGAGCGCCTGGTCGATGCGCTCGTTGCGCTCACGCGCGAACAGCTTCAGCAGCAGCGCGAGCGGCAGCACGAGCACGAACGCGTACGGATGCTCGACGGAGGCGAACGCCGCGAGCAGCCCCAGCGGCGCGAGCAGCGCGTCGACGAGCCACACCCAGCCGAGCACGCGCAGCTGCTCGCGGCCGGGGATGTCGAGCGCGAGCTGCGCGCGGGCGGCGTAGACGCCGAAGTCGACTGCGAACTGCGCCGCGAGCGCGGCCACGTACCACGGCCAGTCCGTCCACACCGGCGCGGTCGCGCCCGCGAGCAGCAGCACGAGCGCCGGCCCGAACGCATGCCACGCGTCGCCCGGCAGCATCAGCGCGCGCGCCGGATGCAGCGCACCGCGCGCGTAGTCGGGCAGGTTGCCGACGACCATGCCCGCGAGCACGAGCAGCGGCACGAGCTGCGTCGGCAACGTGAACAGCATCGGCACGAAGACGAGCTGCGTCGGGACGGTGTGCCCGGCGCCGGCGTGGAAGCGCACGCGCGAGAGCGCGCCGTAGGCGAGCACGAGCACGATCGCCGGGCCGACCCGCAACGTGCGACCGGAGTCACCGAGCAGCGCGAGCGCCGTCGCCGCGGTCAGGAACGGCAGTCCGACCGCGACCTCGGCGAGGTACTCGTGGGCGGACGGCGCCTCCCTACGCCGCATCGCTCAGGAGCGCGGGTAGACGAGCGGGATCGACTCGCCGGGCGTGTAGCCGCCGGGCTGCGCGTACGGCGGGTAGGCGGAATCCGGCGGCGGCGGGTGCAGCGGGCACGTGCGCGAGTGCGGATCGGGCAGACAGGGGTTGAACGGCTGCATCCAGTAGGGGCCGCGGTTGACCTCCTCCGCGTTCGTGTAGCCGTCGTGGTCGACGTCGTCGGGACCGTCGAGCAGGCCGTCGCCATCGGTGTCGGGGTCGAGCCAGTCGGTCGGTCGGAAGGTGACGGGGAAGGGCTTCTCGGTCGAGAAGATCACCGTCCACCAGTTCGGCTGCATGCGCCCGTGCGCCTCGTCCCAGTTCGTCAGGCCGTCGTTGTCGACGTCCTTCTCGTCGTCGGTGAGGACGCCGTCGTTGTTGATGTCGGCCCAGGCGGTCTGCGGCGTCACCGCCACCGGCCCGCCGCTCGTCTGCGTGCCGTCGCTGTAGTTGAGCGGGAACTTGCTGCCGCCGTAGCGAACCCAGGCGGTGTACTCGTCGGCCATCGTCAAGCCGTCGCCGTCGTAATCGATGCCGGCGTCCGTCGGGTCGAGCGCGTTCGGGTAGGGGCGCTTGCCCGGGTAGGGCAGTGCGCGGGAGTTCAGGTCCAGCGCCGACTCGTACTCGTAGCCGTCGGGGATGCCGTCGCCGTCGGTGTCGGCCGAACAGGGATCGGTCTTGATGTGCGCCTCGAGCGCGTTCGTCAGACCGTCCTTGTCCGCGTCCGCCGTGGGCGCGAGCTTCGCGGTGGCGAGCGAGCAGACCGGGGGCCCACTGCCACCGCCGTCGCCACCCTTGCGCGGAAGGACGGTCGGCGACAGGCGCTTGGACGTGAAGCTCGCGCCGAAGCGGCGGGCGAGCACGCGCAGGCGGAAGCGCGTCGGGCCCTGCGCGCCGGTGTTGGTGAGCACGAGGAAGTGCGTGAGCTTGCTCGGCAGCTTCAGCGTCAGACGGTGCTTCGTCGCGCTGTCGGCGCGCAGGAAGACGGCGGGGGCGCCGTCGCGCAGGAACACGATCGTGTCGCGGTGCTTGCCCGGGACGAAGTTCTCGCCGAGGATCGTGAGCTTGGCGCCGATCTTGACGTGCAGCGGCCGCACGAGCTTGATCTTCGGCAGCGGCGCCCGCTTGGCGGGGGCGGCACGCAGCGCGCCCGTGACATGCAGCGCGGGCAGCCCGGAGCCCACGCCGGCGGCGGTCGCCGGTGTGAGCAGGGAGGTGGCCACGAGGACCGCGATGACGGACAGGCGTCGGTACATGCGCTCGCCGCATGGATCGGCCGTTCAGCCGGATCCCTTGAGCCCGGATCTGCGCCGCCCACGTCCCGGTGTCAGCGCAGGCCCGCTCCGACCGCGAATCCGGCACCGTCCTCGGCGCGATCGCCGGGCGCGCGCACCAGCAGCCGCAACTCTCGCGCGAAGCTCTGCGCGGCCGCGAGATAGACCGCCTGGCGCAGGCTGACCCGCAGGGTCGCCAGCACCCGCGCGCCATCCGACTCCTCCCCCGCGGAGGGGCGCACGCGGCGGGCGGCGAGCACCTCGACGTCCTGCAGCGCCAGCGTCGTGGCGCCCGCACGCTCGCCCGCGCCGTCGCGCGTGACGAGCACGTCGACGCGTGCGCCCGGGACGACCGCGGCCGGATCGCCTTGCGCGAGCAGCTGCGCGGCGCGCTCGCCGGGTCCGAGCTGCACGGCGCCCGCGGGGTCGCCCGGCATCCGCAGCGCCGCGCCGGTCACGTAGGAGCCGGCGGGCAGCGCGACCGCCGCGCGCGCTCCCGCGAGCGCGGCTGCGCTCGCGACCGCGTCGGGCGGCGCGAAGCGGCGCGGGAGCAGCCGCAGGACCGGGTGTGCTCCCGCGAGCGGCGCTCCGGCGGCAAGCGCCGCGCGCGTCACGAGCACCGGCGTGCGCGGACCCAGCGCCCGCTCGAGCGCCGCCTCACGCCGGCGCACGCTGCCGGCCGCGAGCATGCCGAGCACGAGCGCCAGCGCGAGCAGCAGCAGCGCGCGACGACGGCGCGTCATGCGGAGCGCAGCGCGGTCGGCAGCTCCAGCACGAGCCGCGCGCCGCGCGGCGTCGGCGCGGCGGCGAGGCGCCCGCCGAAGCGAGCCGCCGTCTCGGCGACGATCGCGAGCCCACGCCCGTGATCGCCGCGCCCGCCGCGCGGCCGGCGCGCGAGCACGGCGACCGGCGCCGGCAGCCCGGGGCCGTCGTCGAGCACCTCGATCCGGACGGTGTGGACCCCGGCGCGCATGCGCAGGCGCACATCGCCGCCGCCGTGCTCGATCGCGTTCTCGAGAAGGTTCTCGCAGGCGCGTGCGAGCCGGACGCGGTCGCCGCACACATGCGCGCGCGAGCGCGGCGCCTCCAGGCGCACGCGCGCGCCACGCGCCCAGGCGCGGCCGCGCTACGCCTCGGCGACCTCCGCGAGCAGGGCGCCGACCTCGAACGTCTGCGAGCGCGCGGCGGGGCGGGTACCGCGGCGTGCCGCGCTGAGGTCGTCGAGCGCGCGGCCGGCGCGCCCCAGCTCGAGGTCGACCGCCTCCAGCGGCACGTGCGGGACGCCCGGGCGTCCGGCCGCGAGCTGAAGCGCGAGCCGCGCTGCCGTCAGCGGCCCGCGCAGCTCGTGGCAGGCGCGCGCCACCAGCTCCATCCGCCGTGCGAGCAGCAGCCGCCCGGCCGCAGCGGCCGCGAGCGCGGCGACCCAGCCGGTGACCGTGAGGGAGGCGATCATCGCTCGCCCACCGGTCCATCGACGAGTCGATAGCCGACGCCCCACACGTTCACGACGAACGTCTCGCCGTCGCGCGCGAGCTTCTGGCGCAGGCGGCAGGCGTGCGAGTCCAAAGTCCTCGTGGATCCAAGGGTGCGGTAGCCCCAGATGTTGCGCAGCAGCTCCTCCTTCGTGAAGACCCGCGTCGGGTCGGTCGCGAGCGTGCTGATGAGCGCGAACTCCTTCTGCGAGACGCGCACCGGGCGCTCGTGCAGCGTCACGGTGCGCGCGACCGGATCGACCTCCAGCGGGCCGACGCGCAGGCGGCCGTGCAGCAGGCGCTGCTCGTTGCGGCGCAGCAGCGCGCGGATACGGGCCTTGAGCTCCTGGTAGCTGAAGGGTTTTTGCAGGACATCGTCTGCGCCGCGGTCGAAGCTGCGCAGGCGGTGCAGCTCGCCCGCGCGTCCGCTCAGCACGAGCAGCGGCAGCAGCGGGTCGATGCGGCTCGCGACGCCGTCGGCGGCGCGCACCTCCCGCAGCACCTCGAGGCCGTCGCGGTCGGGCAGCCCGAGGTCCACGATCGCGAGGTCCGGGTAGCGGGTCTCCATCAGGCGCAACGCCTCGCGGGCGTTGGCGGCGGCGAGCGGCTCGTAGCCGTCCGCGGCGAGGTTGTCGGCGAGGAAGACGCGTGTCGGGCGATCGTCCTCGACGACGAGGATGGTGGAGCGTTCGTCGTTCATGGGCGCTCTGACCCATGGCGCGGCGGTGTTTCGCCCCCGCCGTCACGCCGCGTGCAAGTTCGCGTGCAGCCTATGCGGAATTGGAGGACCCGCGCATATGATGCCGACGCCCTCGACGGACCGAGGCCTCTCCCCCATGATCAGCCAACGCGGAAACTACAGCTCCGGTGACGACTTCGTCCTCGAATACGGCGAGCTGCGCTTCACCTTCAACGAGCGCGACTTCGCCGAGCGCTGCGAGCAGGCGGCGCGCAAGGTCGGCTTCGTCGGCGGGCGCCTCGAGCAGGAGGAGGCCGAGGATCTCGTCAACCTCGTCGTCAACGGCGAGGTGACCGACCCCGCGTCCGCCCTCGGCGAGCACGTCAACGACTGCTGGCCGGAGCTCGTCGGCCCCTCCGAGCGCTCGCTCGTGCATTGGCTGCGACGGCTGATCTTCCGCAGCGCATGGCTCGATCAGCGCGTGATGGAGAACGAGCTCGACGTCGTCTTCGACCAGGACACGCACACGTTCGCCTACGTGCAGCCCGATCGCGACAACGAGCCGATCGAGCTGGCGCCGGAACCATCGTGGGGCCGAGTGGCTTACCTGCCACGGTAAGCCACTCGGGACCAGGCAGCTACTCGGCCGCCTCCGCGCGCGCCTCGGCGATCGCGGCTGCGCCGGCCTCGCCGACGAGCAGCTCGGGGCGCAGGGTGCCGCTCGCGAGCAGGTCGATCGCGGGGAAGCGACCGGTGCCGGCCAGCTCGGCGTCGAGCGCGACGACCGTCGTCTCGCCGCCGAGCGGCGCCGACGCGGTCGCGATCACGGTCAGCGAGCCGCCGTCGACGATGTTGCGGGCCGCCGCGAGCGCCTTGCGCGCCGCCGGCGGGTGCAGCCCGTCGAGCGTGTCGAGCAGGACGACGGCGTCCCCGCCGCGCGCGGCGACGCGCTTGCCGTTGTCGATCGCGTGCTCCACGGCCTGCGACTGCGCGTCGGCCGTGGCGGCGAAGCTGAGCGCGGCCGCCGGCGCGAGCGGGCCGCCGCCCCACTCCGAGATCTCCTCCGGGCGCACGCCCGTGAGCACCACCGTGCACTCCAGGCCATCGACCTCGGCGAGCGCGGCGGCGAGGCGACGCAGCGTCTCGCTCTTGCCGGCGCGGGCGGGCCCGGCGATCGTGACGCGCGAGCCGCGGCCGATCGGCGTGAGCCACTCGATCGCCTTCACCGTCTGGTCCTCGGCGCCCAGCTCGATCCGATCACCCGGGAACGCGGCGGGCAGGTCGTCGAAGCGCGCGCCCTCGGGCCCCTTGTCGGCAGGCGCGCCGTTGATCGTGTCGACGCGCACGAGCGAGGCGTAGCGCTCCGAGCGGCGCGGCGGGCGCACGGGGCCGCTGACGCGGTCGCCCGCGACGAGCTCGCAGCGGCGGATCTGCGCAGCGGAGATGTAGACGTCGCCGTCGGCGGGCTCCGGCGGCGCCACGCGCACGAAGCCGGAGCCGTTCGGCATCAGCTCGACGACGCCCTCGACGATCTTGTCGGGGCCGCGCTCGCCGGCCGCCTCGCGCGGCGGGCGGGGCTCGCGCGGGCTGCGCTCCTCACGCGGCTCGCGGGGTGCGCGCTCCTCGCGCGGGCCGCGCTCGCGACCACTGCGCTCGCGGCGCGGGCGCGCCTCGGCGGCGGGCGCCTCCTCGGCCTCCTCCTCGCGCGGGCCGCGGCCGCGGCCGCCGCGACGACGGCGCGGGCGCTCGGCGACGTCCTCGTCGTCGACGGGCGCAGGGGCGCTCTCGCCCTCCTCGCCGCCCTGACGGGCGAGGATCGCGTCGACGAGGTCGTCCTTGCGCAGACGGCGGAAGCCGTCGAGGCCGAGCTCCGAGGCGATCGCGTGCAGATCGGCGAGCGGGCTGTCCGCCAGCGCGGAGCGTTCGAGTACTGCCATGGGGGTCCTCCCGGGATGGATGATCGGTGGGCTCCGGCCGCGTTGGGACAGCGACCGGCGATTCGTGAGAAGGGACCCTACTGGACGCGCCGGAGATTCTCCGCGAGCTGCGCACTGGGATCGAGCTCGCGCCGGCCCGCGAGCACGTCGCGGACGGCGAGGAAGTCGGCCGCCGCCGCGACGTCGTGCAGGCGGAAGAGGTGGCCGCCGGCCTCGACGCCCCAGGCGAGCGCGCCGAGCGTGCCGGCGAGCCGCTCGCGCGGCGGGCGCCCGGTGATCGCGCCGACGAAGTCCTTGCGCGAGAGCGCCAGCAGCAGCGGGCGCCCGAGCGCATGCACGTCGTCGAGCGCCCGCAGCGACTCGACCGTCTGTGCGGGCGTCTTGCCGAAGTCCGGGCCGGGATCGAGGATCAGCTGCTCCGCCGCGACGCCGTGCGCCTGCGCAAGCGCCATCCGTTCGCGCAGGAACGCGACGACGTCGGCGGCGACGCGGCCGTCGTAGGAGCGGTCGAGCAGCTTCTGCTTCGGGGCCGCACGCGTGTGCATGAGCACGAGCGCGGCGCCGGTCTCGGCGCACACGTCGGCCAGCGCCGGGTCGCGCAGCCCACTGACGTCGTTGACGATGCAGGCGCCGGCGGCGATCGCCGCCGCCGCGACCGCCGGCTTGTACGTGTCGACCGAGACGATCGCGTCGAGCTCGCCGACGATCCGCTCGATCAGCGGCACGACCCGCGCGATCTCCTCCTCGGCCTCGACGGCCGGCCGGTTCGTGACGCCCGACTCGCCGCCGACGTCGACGATGTCGGCGCCCGCGGCGAGCAGCTCGTGCGCGAGCGCGACGCGCGCCTCGAGCGTCGGGTGAGCCCCCGCGTCGGAGAAGGAGTCGGGCGTGGCGTTGACGATCCCCATCAGCCACGGCCGGTCGCCGAGCGAGAGCGTGCGCCCGCCGGCGCGGACTTCGAGCTGGTGAGCGCCGTCCATCGACGGGCGAGGGTAGCGCGCCATGCCGTCCGACAGCGGAGCGGGCTCGGGAGACGCGTCCCCCGAGCCCGCGGCATGACGGCTCAGACTAGTCTGACGGTGCGCGCTCTTTCGGATCTCAGGATGCCTCTGAGCTTTCCCCGCGCCGGACATCCTTCAGTGCTCCCCGGCTGAAGCAGAAATTCAAGCACTTCTTCTTCCAGGAATCTCATCTGTTCGAGGCTGCTGGGAAATAGCACGGCCGCGTCTGCCTGGTATAGGCACGTTCTCCCGATGGCTCTCATCTGGAATCCAAGCGTTCTGATCTTCGCCTTTATTCCCACTATGCTCGGTAGCGTTCCTAGGAACGACTGATACAAGACGAAGAGCGGCGATCTTTCCGTCGCTAGGATCGTCACCGTGGCGCCGAACAGGCCGAATGCGGTGCATGTTTCCGCTCTGCCTTCCGTGGTCGTGCCGATGACGGTCCCTGCTCCCTTGAACACTTCTTCCTGCACGCTGCCGTTGAGCGTGAGGGAGCAGGTCATTCTCGCTGCCCCTTCCGGTTCTTCGAATGTGACTCTGCCTTCTGCTCTCATTCTTCCCGGGTTTGATATCTGCAGGCTTCTCGCGGCGAGCGCGACGCTCCCGGGCGGCGCCAACACGCCGATTGCCACACACACAGCGATCGATAGTCGGATTGACAAGCGCACGAGCATGCACCTCACTCTCGTCCGATGACTTCGCGCAGAGACAGCGGCGACCGGTAGCAGCGCCCCCGCACCGGAGGCGTCAATATAGATCGTTAAGACAGCGCTGTAAACGTCAGCGATGCGTGCCGTGACCGGCGCGGTGACGACGCGGCGGCTTGGTGATCTTGAGCCGTTCGATCGTCGTCGTGCGGTTGCCTGCGCGGTCGAGCACGACGATCCGCACCTTGTAGCGGCCGGGCTTGGCGTAGGCGTGGCGCGCACCGCGACGGATCGGCTCGGTCGTGTGATCGCCCCAGTCGACCGCGATCGACTTCACGCCGGACGTCGCGACCGGTGCGACCCCGGCCGCGGTGACCGATGACGCGTCGGTCGCACGCACCGCCAGACGCAGCGGCGAGCCGG
>Ga0134121_10000807_pt1 | contig 32547 bp, 28 predicted proteins | sample KB301_FD_96463 | JGI IMG/M metagenome (GOLD analysis project Ga0134121, IMG submission 96463) | Terrestrial soil microbial communities without Nitrogen fertilizer from Kellogg Biological Station, Michigan, USA - KB3-0-1 | ecosystem: Environmental > Terrestrial > Soil > Unclassified ...
ACACCATCAAAATCTCCGAGTGAAAGATGGCATTCAGACCGGTCCAAATCATCCGATACCGTTGGATCAAAAAAGCGAATCACGAAGTGGAGTGGCTTTTCACGCACTAACGGACAGGCTCGGCGCAATAGTCGCGCTACTACTGATTGTTGTGATCCAGAAATCGAAAAGGCGAGGATGGCTCGCATCCCCTGCCGATGAAACTCACGGAAAGCCTGATTCAGAAGCATCTGAGCGGGAACCCTATCACGCGAAGTTGTGAACAGGTCAACAATTTCTCCCAGCCCGTCTTCTTCGGCCGAAAAGCCAACCAAAAATCCTAACGGCTTGTTATCGCGGCGGGCCAGCCATATCTGATACGGCGTCGGCGATTTCACGTAACGCCAGTTCAAATACTCATGCTTGCGCTCTAGCAGAAACGCGTAATCCGTACGCACCTCTTGCCATATCTGATCAGTTTCCCTGTCAAAACCAGAAATGCGCTCCACGGTGACACTCCGATCGGACGCAGGTGGAGCGGCTAAGCGTCCCATCATTTGGTCAATTCCAGTCCAGCTAATCAGGTGCGGCGATACGTGTAGTCGGCGGGCCAGCGCGCTGCTTGGTCTTGCATAGTGACGTTGAAGGATCTGTCGGGGCTGAGTAAATCCAAGCTTCATTAATACGGGAAAAGATTTGTCATTGGGCTGCCCGTAGACTAGCACGGCGTCTCGCAGTGCAATCTCATTACAGACCATCTTTGTGAGTTGCGAAAAGAGACCGCGCTTGCGAAAATCAGCGGCAGTTAGACCATCTCCTAACTGGTATGCGAGTACACGCCGCGCGCCAAGTTGTAGTGGTTTTGGCATCGCCGCCACTATGCCGACCACTCGATCGCTCGCCAATGCCAAGCCCACTATCGCATCGCCGAGTGAGTTGCCAAAATATTTCCAGGCGTAATAGTCCTGTGCCGTCGCTTTGGGGAAGCGTCTTTCCTTGAAGTGTGGTTCACCCAACTCTTGAAGGAACTCTCCTATGGGTGCCAGATCGTCCGGCATGGCGAATCTGAACTGCACTCCGGATGCGCTTGGCAACATGCGAACTTCGTTCCTTTCGAAAGCACGCCCTCACTTCAATCAAGCTACAGAGGCTATGGCAACGAACAACGCCGAGCTTCGACGCCTCGGGCATCTACAATCCCGGCCAGCAACTCCTGAAAATAATAAGTTGCACCGTCTGGCTCGGCACCGACCCGACGCAGGAGGAAAAGATCGGTGTTCCTTGAATTCAACCCCCGCTCTGCGGTTACGGCAGTGCAAAACCCGGCCTGTATTACCGCTTCAACGGATTGTTTGTTGATGTCTGCAAGTGTTCCGTTCGGATATGAAAAATGTAAAACGGTTTGCCCAAGCTCTTCTTCGATTCGTGCTTTGCAACCGGCAATCTCATCTTGAATTTTTGTGATATCGCTGATGCGAGACAAGATCGGATGGCTTTTGGTGTGAGCCCCGAACTCAATGCCTTCCCGGCTCATTTGTCTTACTTCATCCCAGCCCAAAGGAGACCATTCAGGCGGTGGCGACGGCGGAATTCCGACGCGTAGCCTCTTGGGTATTTGATCTAACAGCCTTAGCCGGTCATCATCTCCAACCTTTTTTAAGCATTCACGGACTTCCTCGTACACCCGGCGCCGCTGCTCGCGCGTCTCGATAATAAAGTCTTGTTTGTGGCCGCTGGGCCATTCGACCGAGAGTGACTGCTCAGCGGTGCTTTGAAAGCTATACTGTAGCTTGTCCCACCAGAGCCAAGACTGCCGGTCCAGGAAATCGCTAACCAGATAGACCGTAACCGGTAAATTAAAATCACGAAACACGGGATAGCCATAGAGAAAGAAATCACGATACCCATCATCAACCGTGATGGCTAGCGAGTTGGCCGGAAGCGGCTTACCTGTTTTTAGACTCTGGCCAACTAGTGTCAACGATACTGGATGGTAACAGCGACATATATGCTCGCATTGCTCGCGCAGTCTGGCGGTATCCATTGAGAAGCGATGATAGAGGAGGATTCGCAGCGAGTGGCGTTCAATTTTGCGGACTGCAGCGATCGCCCCGCTAGAATGGAACGCATGCCGTAATAAGTCCTTAATTCTTTGATTCACTATTGCACTCGGCAGCGCAAGCTTGCTTAATTGTAGATTGACCGTCCTTCAGTTGAGATTATCGATTCATACCGAGGGAGAATCGGCGTGATAAAGAGTCAACTCCGGGATGCTGAATTGTGTAGTCGTATCGATAGGGAGAAGTCTTTCCAACGCGCCGATGGTTGTTTCTCAACAAACATGACAGTTCTTCGAGTTTTCCCTAGAGAAACAACATCGGAATCAACGAATACAAGTACGTCCTCCTTGAGCAGTGGGCAAAGACAATACTCAACGAGATTGGGATTACGATAGCGGAGGGCAATTACGCTTAGCATGATAATACTCAGTATCCCACGGATCGAGGACTACGTAAGAAGCGAGTGTGCAAGGATGCGTCATTAACGATAGGGCTAACGTTAAGGAAAGTCAATCTGTAAACCCAAAGTTGAATGTACCAGTTCTTTGTTCTCTTCTTTGATCTTGTGTTCTTTAGTTTCGGAACTGTAGATCAGCCGGAGGTCGTGCGGCTTTTCGACAACGTCAACGCTGTCTTTCAGTAGTTCGTAAAGCTCGTCAACTCTGTCGGTGTAGACGTAGAGATCGACTTCGCGCCGGCGACTATCGCTCGTTTCGCCGTCGGTGCTGAACATGACTTCCGTCGCCTCGCCAAACGACAGGATGGCAAAGCTGAAGTTATCGCCAGTTTCATCTGCATATGTCGCTTTGACTGTGAAGCCGATTTTCTCGTACCAGCTTACGGTGGCGCGCACGTCCGGGACGTGAATCATCGGGACGACTTTTTTTGGCAGGGATTTCACGGGTGAGATTGTGCTGGAATCCGCCGCCGATGCCAACATGGGAAATAGCGCCGAAGTAGCCCACGAAGGTGGATCCGTGGGCGCTTCGTTGCGACTGATGGAGCGTTCTACGGCGTCACGATCTTGAAGGATAGATATGACGTTTGCCCTTGCTGGCAAGACAGCGATCGAACTGGAGGGTACGCTCGACGCTTCCCGCGCAGCGTCAGGGTATAGGTGCCTACATCCAGGAACATCAATTGGTAGTGTGACGGAGTGATGACTCTTGGCACCTTCAAGACCGGCGTACCATCTCCGCGATATAGGGCTATCCCCATGGAGTATGTGTCCTTGTTGTCAACGATGCTGATGTCGACGGTGCATGTGGGCTTCGGAGACCGACGAATCCTGGGTGGGTCTTGCGCATAAGCACTTGATTCAAAGCAAAGTAGCAGTGGGAGCAGCGACAACATCCACCAAAAAACGCGACGATTGTTCATGGTTAATCCTCCTAGAGAGTTCAATCGGCTACTGGGCCGTTCAGATACTATGTAAATATCTGACAAAACGTTTTGGCTCTCGTCGGAGTGATAAATAGTCCGCTACTTGTGTTGCTCGTCAGTGACCGCCTGATAGGTTACGCTGCCGTCTGTTCCAATAATCGCTACTAAGCCGGCTGAATCCTCAACTCGACCTCCGAGCCACTGGACCAGGTAAGATGGCTCGACTTTACTCGAATAACTCGGAGGTATCACTGAACGCACCGGTGCGCCATTACGAACAATTTCTTTAGCACCACGAACCATGGCTGCGTAATAAGGATAACTGACCGACTGAGCTCGCGTGGCAAGTCGGCTGGGCTGTGAGGCGAACGCCAATAGCAATACGAAGAGGGCTAGTAGAGGAGAAACTTTATTCAGTGTTGGGAAAGGACTCTTCATGAAACCGAAGAGTATTAGTAGAACGAACGACGGCATCAGATTCATATACCAGTAGGTATAAAGCGTACCGACAGACAAAAAGCTATATCCAAGCCATGTCAGAAATAACGGCAGAAGCGCGACCGCCAGGATCTCGTGATTCTTCCGATAGCCGATGAGTAGTGTTCCGCCGGCTACGAGGATCAAAACAATCACTAAACTCCGCGACAAATGTGGTCCAAACAACTCCGCCAGCCGATCAACCAGGGTAGTGAAACTGTCGTAAGGGTGGACTGATGATGGTTTACTGACTAGCGAACCGAAACTCGTTGCGACAATGCCTAATTGCTCTTGATGAATATCGTGACGTTTGTTGATCTCAACAACGTATGGGATTTGCAGCACTGCAATCACCGCGATAATTATTAACAGGCGTTTCAGAGCGAGGCGTCGTGGTCCAGCGCCGATCAATGGTTCTACGATGAGATAGGCCAACAGTGAAAGCGCAACGAAGATCGCCTGAGTGTGAGATTGTACAGCCAGCCACGCCGTAGTCGACGTCAGTAGCGTTTTCAAAACCCAGTGAGAGTTCGGAATCATTAGAAAGAATGCAATGGCCAATTCTACGAATGAGACCGAGAGCCCCGGATTCCAGATCGTCCCCGATAGAGATGTTTCAAAAGGTGAGGAAACAAGCAGGAGCATGATCGCTACGGACGCGATGATGGGAATGCCTCGCTTAAGAATCGCAAGCAGCAGGATCGCGTCAGCGATCGAGTGGATCGCGGCGAGGCCAATGCCACCGGCGTGTGGAAGATTCTCGAAGAACGGCCCGATAGTGATCCTGATAAGCCATAAGGTCCAATAAAAGATTGGCCCTAAGCAATATCCGCCCTGGCTGGTTGGCGTTCCGACGAGTGGCAATTCGCGAAAAGGCTTTACGGCCCAATTCCAGTCGCGAACCTGATCACCTAATAAGTGGAAATGTTCTGTTACCTGGAAGGTCCGAAAATAAAAGCTGTAGAGACAAAGCAGGAGGGAGAGAATGAAAGCAAATAAAACCTTAGACCGAACCTCCGAAAATGATCCGAGACTGTAAGAGGAAAAAGAAGTTACGCTCCTCAGCACGCCGTTTCTAGTAAACAGATTGTTCCTCCATCAGTGCCTAATCATTTTTTCGATCTCCGCGGCCGCGACATCCTTGCCTACAATCTCGCGGATGGCAGCCTCCAGCACTTCGTCACGGCCGGCGCGGATGCCCGCGATGGTCGGTTTTACTTCAAGGTTCGGAATTATCCCAATGCGCTGCGTCGGTTTCTTGTCGGGATAGAATACGCCGATTCCGGAAATCATAGAGTTGATGCCGCCGGGCAAGGGAATCGGCGAGACGTTACCATCAGCGCCGGCAGTCGTGCTGCCAATAACCGTGGCTCGCGACGAGGAACGAAACGCCATCGTGGTGTATTCCGCCTGGCTCTGCGTGATCTCATCCACCAGGATCACTACCTTGCCGGCGTAATGCGGTTGCTGTGGCTCCAGCGAAAGTGGCGGTCCCCAATGAAAAGCACCCGGATTCGAGAGGTCTCCAAGAGTGAACCGGACAAAATCGGTTTGCCGATCAACTAAGAGCGTTCCCAGCGCAAAGACCACAAACTCCGATGGATAGTTGCGAATATCAATAATCAACCCCTTCGTTCCTGCCGCCGACTCGATGTACTTCGCAGCCTGGTCCAACTTGACGGTAGAAAGCTTCAGATAGGCTACATCTTTCGACAACAGACGGAAGGTATCACCCGGAAGGTCATGCATGAATGCAACGGGCTTGAGGTCCTTTGAAGGAACACGTTCGACGCTGATTTCCATCGCCGCATCATTCCGGCTGACGCGTATCGTCGACTTGCCACAATTTCCGCGCGTCATCTGAAAAGCGATATCCCGCAGCCGCGTCGGCTCGTTGGACGCAGCGTAGTACGGCTTCCAACGTTCGATCAGCTTAGGCACGGCCACGCCATCAAGCTCAGTGATTACGTCACCGGGTTTCATTCCGCTGGTTTCGCCAACTGGCCCCCCGTAGCCCGTAATCACGGGTCGACCTTCGATGAAGCGAACAGTCACGGGAAGCTGGCAAGTGCCGACAGGTGGTCGTACTTTAAGCGAGCTCCACAAGTTGGCGTGCGTGTCGTGGACTTTTGCAATGGTCTCTATCATCGCAAGTTGGTAAGCATCCGCGTCTTTGGCCAAAGCGACCTTAGGCAGCGCTTCGATCAGAGCCCGGTCCCAATCTTCCGGCACCACGTCGCGATATGGAAACCAGTATTCAATAATGTTCCAGAATCGATAAAGCGCCAGGATCTGGAATCCGGGATCCGGCAACTTGATATTCTCGTAACGCGGCTCGTGGTCGAACGAGGGATTTTTGACATATTTCCCTTGGGAGACGTAGAACTGCGTCATATCAGCCGGGCGGTTAGCATGAATTGATTGAAGGCTCGCACTCAACTCCCTGCCGAGCAGTTTCTCATTGGCGAGCCACGCAAGTGGAGGACGGAGATGAATCTCGGTCTGGTCCAGCTTTACGCAAGCGCAAGGTTTGACCGGGCCAAGCCCGGCAATCCATTTCGCCAGTGCGGCGTTGGCTGTGGCGCGATTGGGTGCAGCAAGGATCGTAGGCAACAAGCGCAATAAGTCGTAATCCCAATGGCGCTGGCCTCCAGCGATCAGCGGATGGTGATACTTCAAAAATCCCCACACCTTGCCGGCTGTCGCCAGATTCTGAATTTGAACGTTGGACAGTTTGGAGAGCACGATGCGGGAACCACTATCGAATTCATGATCCCGATCGAGAACTGTCGGCGGCGGTGGCGTTTTCGGTATGTCCCAAAGCGGCTTTCCGTCTACCAGGATTTGGAGGTCGTCCGCCCACGCTTTGCCGGTGCCCTCCATTAAGAACCCGAAAATCAGTGCTTTCGTTTCAGGATGAACCGGCAAGGTAATTTTATACTCGGCCCAATCATGTGTTCCTTTCAGTTGTTGACTCTGCATGTTCTCGAGCGAGAGCATCTCCGACTCTTTGTCCTCGCGCATCCATAAGCCGGCAAACGCGCTGACATTCTCAGTGCGCAGGAAACCGCGCATCTCAATGGTTTTGCCCGAGAACTCCCAGGGGATGGTCCTGCCGATCACCGAAAACTTGCCGGGACTTTGGTCGCTGCGTTCCATACGCACCGAGTGCTTGCCCCCGTGGACGATCGTGTCATCGACGAAGACGGTCCCGGGCGGATTGGCAGACCAACCATCTAGTGGGCCGCCGCTCTGCTCGAAGCTGAGGATCTTTGTAATGCTGGCCAGATCGCCGGCAGTGGCGGGTTGTTGTGCGCAGTACGGAGATGCAAACGCGATCAGCACCGCAAAACACAAGGTGACAGCGGAAGAAGACCGAAGCATCGAATTATGAAGGAAGCGAGGGGACATAACATTACTCCGGAAGGACAAGTTGAGGCGAGTAATAATAGTTCATCAAACTCCTTCATCACAAGAAATACGTACTTAGACTTCACGCTCTACGTCCGCGCCTATTGGCCAAAGGCCGCGGTCATCGACGGATCATGGACCCCGCCGGTCGAGAAGCAGAAATAGCTAGCCGCAAGCTCCGCAAGAAAGCTTGAAAAAGAGCAGGTTTCCTCTGTATTGTTGACGCAGTGCGGATCATACCTACCACAGCCGCAACGAGAACAATAGTAATCAACTTAGTCTTTATAAGTGAGACTCCCTGTCTTTTTATCCTTTTTCAACCACCCTACTCCGGTAAAGCAATCGTAAAGTTTCTCTACTTTGTTTACGCCTACTGACAGACTGAAGGAGATAAAAATGAAACTCATCAGAATCCATTTACCTGTGGTCGCTTTGGTTGTGCTCGCGCTCGGAGCAATGAACGCGTCAGCACAGGAGGCCGGCAATCGAGGGGTGTATGGTCGCAGCACGGAAAGAAGGAATCCAAGCGGCGGCGTGACTTATGGAGCGGAGAACAAAGACCTCGTGCCGGTGCAATTCATCGAGGCATACGTGCTTTTGAACGCGACTCCTGACGAGTTCGTCGCTGTCTTCGGAGTCGCACAGGAAGCGCCAACCGCAGTGGAGAGTAATCAGAAGGTAAATGCCCGGATCGAACAGTTTCTCAGCGCGGATGACAAGGTGGGCGTAAGTCGCAGCAATAGCTACGTTGACATGATTACGCAGAACCGCGTCTACAATTTCGCCCCCGCGAGTGCCGACGGCACTATCCGCGAAAAGCTCACCGGGTTTGAAACCAAGAAGACCATTGCCGTGAGATACAAAGATCGATCGCTACTCGAAAAGCTGGTGGCCGCGGCCGCGCAAGCGTCAATCTTCGATCTGATCAAGGTTGATTACGTTATCAACGACCTGGCCAAAATCCGCAGCCGCCTGTTGGAAGAAGCGAGCAATGTCATCAACAAGAAGGAAGATAATTATGCTCGCTCGCTGTCGTTGAAATTCAAGCGTAACGCCGTATTTCAGGAGACATACGCCACCTTTTATCCGGACCAACTCTATCAGAATTACACGGCTGCCGAGTCTGGATCAGTTGAACAGAGCGATGATGCGAGAACGCGTGTGGTGCACGAACGCAAGAGCAGCACTTCCTATTTAGAGCCACTGGATAAAAGCGCGTTTGATGTGGTGATTAATCCGGCCGGGCTGGAGCCCACGGTGCAATGCACTTTGTACTTAAAGGTCCGCTACTCGTTAACGCTGTAAATTGAGACAACTATGCCTGAACCCAATGTGATTAGATTCCTGGTTGTTCCGTCGCCGGACACGAATGATCACGAAGTCAAAATCTTCATCGATGGTGAAGAATTCATTCGTAGGCATTGGCCCAACATGATGGGAATGGATCCCGATGAGCTGCTCTCGTATCGCTACCTGTCGCCGCAGGATGAACCACACGAAGCCACAGTCGTTCGTTGCGGATGCGGTATCGTCGGATGTGGTAGTGCGTCGGTGCACATCTCGGGCCAGGGTGACCGAGTGATTTGGGATGATTGGCAGGGCGACACCGGTGAACCGCCTGCCGAAACGCTGATTTTCGACCTTGATCAATATATGAAAGCAGTAAAACACGCGATCGAAGATCATAGTTGGGAGACGCCAGACAGAACTGCTGCTCGCATTCTCGCCTCGATTGTTGACCACAACACACTTGCTGAAAACAATCTAAAATATCAATGGGCTTCCGGCCGCATTCGTGATGCTACGTTGACAGTTTCTCTGGGCGGACCGGAAGGATGTCATCAAATCCTGGTCCACCTTGACTGGAAAGAACAATCGGCCGATGAAATCGCCGGCGAAGCGGCTCGGCTATTGAAGACAGATCCCAATCAATGGCTTGATATTGTTTGGTACGGAGAAGGTAATCCTCCGTTCAAGGGTCCTGGCTGGCGTAAAAAGCATTAACACATGGGAAAAGATCAAATCACGCTGAATGGTCAGAAGCTGTTGTCCATCAGCCTACGGGCTCGTGGTGCACGAACACGGTTTGGCTTCGACCTCGGAGGCGAACTCGAAACGATCCCATTTGATCGCACTTCCGAGCAGTGGACCTTGTACGAGCCAACGGGGAAAGTCCTCGCCGCTTCGTGCGGATCGATGCATCTCATATGCTCGAAACGAAACTCGGCCAAATGCCGAACGCTGGCGGAAGTTAACGCTGACGCGTAGGAAGTAGCTCGCCGGCCGATTCGTGGAAAGCTGTGCTTTACGGTTCCGGAACCTCGTCATTCCGTCGCTTTAATCTGCCTGAAAAAATCGTACCCGCATGATAGTTCTTCTCTGTTTCGAACGCCTTTAAAGGTAGCCGCGAAAGTGCGGCCACGTAAGGATTCGGAGTAATTGCCGAACGCGCGGTGATCGCAATCGTTTAGGCAATAACACCTTATCACTGTTATTCATTTCATAAGACTGGAGATACTACTATGGCTCGATCAGATTTTAACTGGATACCTTTCTCTCACGACTTCACGGGCAACAGTCCCTCGTTCGCTGTGGACTTCCCGATCGAGGGGACGCCGATTGACGATGCGTACCTGATCATCACCGCGCATAACGTTGCGTGGCAAGACCACCAGATCTACATCAACAATCAGGAGCTACCTGGTTGGGACATTCCCATACATAATCCTGGCTGGCAGACGTGGATGGATCATATTCCGTCTGGGTTTCTCCACTCCGGGACCAACTCTATTATGGTTGTTCGGTCAGGAGGCGATGACTTCACGACTAAGGACATAGTCGTGCACTGGCGAGAGTAGGCCAGAGCACGATGTCGATGGCATGGTGCTGACTTTAATTGGTGGGGCCACCTGCGACGGTGGTCTCACTTTTTTGTAGCGTGGTGTGTTAGCCTCCCAATCAACGTTTCGCGATTTTATCTTGATCAAGATACACATAGTTGGGCAGTGACGAGCATAAGACAAAGGAGTGATGCGATGCCTATCCTGGAACATCTTTTTCTGGTCGGCGAGTTCCCGGCGCGAGCCCACCTTCTGTCTGGACTAACGCTTGAGCAAGTCACGCAATGCCCGGACGGCGCGTCGCACTCGATCTATGACGAGTTGTGGCACGCTGTGGGGTACCAGCAGAGTATCATCGAGCCTGGCGACCCGCTCGACCCGGCCGGCGACTTGTACCCGAGCGCGGCGCCGGAGCACGAGCACCAATGGCACGACTTGGTGCGAGTGTTCCTGAAGGGCGCTCACGCTGCGGCAGAGTTAGAGCAGGCGCCTGAGCGGTTAGCGCGTGAGGTAGAGCCGGGCGTGACTATGGCTGACGAGCTGTACTGTGTGGCGGTGCATAACGCCTATCACCTTGGCAAGATCGTTGCGTTGCGGCAGCGACTCGGCGCGTGGCCGCCCAAGTCAGCGTCGGACGGTGGGACGCCGTCCTAACTGAAGAAGGAGGCTCGATGATCTATGAGCACGATGAAACCACGGGTGACATCTTTCGCTCCACAGTTCCTTGTTGACGACCTTCAGCGCTCGATCGCGTACTACCAGAAGATCGGCTTCACGTTCGGCGAGCCATGGGAAGGGTTCTACGCGATCGGTGTTCTGGACGGACTGGAACTTCACTTGAAGGAAGCGCCCAGGAACGATGCGGACCGCCTGTACAGGCGGAACAACGATCATCTCGACGCCTCAGCGGGCGTTGATGGCGTCGAGGCGTTCTACGAGCAATGCGTCGCCAGCGGCGTGACGATCATCAAGCCAATCGCGGCGACCGAGTGGGGCACGAAGGACTTTTATGTTGAGGACCCGGATGGCTACATCATCAGCTTCGGCGGTCGGTAGGAGGCTAAACGCCTAATGCGCGCTTGGCTCTTACTTCTCGTACTTGCCTTCGCACCGCTCGTGCAAAGCCAAACCTCGAACGCGCCGGAAGCACTTCTGGACAAGCTGACCGGGCATTGGGTGATGACTGGCACGATCGCCAGGAAGCCGACTACGCACGATGTAGACGTGGACTGGGTGCTCAACCGCGAGTACCTTCGCATCCACGAAGTCTCACGCGACAAGGACACCCGTGGCGGTAGCTACGAAGCCTGGATCTATATCGTCTGGGATGCCAAGAATAGTGAGTACGCGGTCATGTGGCTCGACAATACTGCGGCCACCAACTTCGCCGCCGAGGGAATCGGCCACGCGAAGCCGGACGGCGATCGGATTCCATTCGTCTTCAAAGACTCGGACGGCAGCGCCATCCACACCACTTTTGCATACGACCGCGCGAAGGATACGTGGTCGTGGACCATCGACAACGTCGACAAGTCCGGAAAACCATCGCCGTTCGCCAGCTTGACGCTGACGCGTAGGAGGTAACTCCGGTTAACGGCTTTGTCGATTTGAAATGGCAAACAGAATTCGTTCACGTGTGCGAATCGCGGCTCAATCCCTACCAGTTGAATAACACATTATTCCACCACAACTAAAATTCGTCTGTGGGGCATCATTGTTGGTGAAGGGCGATGATGCCCCCTTCAATTACTTTTGAGGTGAAGCCAAAGACAATCAGCCGCAGTAAAAACAGGTGCAAGAGTTCTTGGGGACAATCGCGCTGCGCGCGCGATAATCCATGCGGCGCGCTTCATCACGGCTTCCTCATCGAGATCGAAGCCATGGCGATGGACCGTAACATCTATCCGCTGTCAGAGATTTATGAGGCAATTTGCCTTATTGACAGCATAGGATCGGAGGAATAGATTTATGGAGCCCCACAAACGTCTGCCGCTTGTTAAGAAACCTCTTCTTGCTGCGGCTTTAGTGGGCTCAGTTAAGCGTGCTGTACCCACCCACCCTCAGATAGTAAGGAGTAGCCTCATGAGAAACCTCAAATTCACCTTGTTCCTTCCCACTTTGATACTTCTCTCTTTCTTAATGGTCGTCTTTGCTCGACGGAGTGATGATCATTCAATCTCAAATCACCGGCTTGCTCTCGAGATTCAACTGAGCAAAACATGGACGGTAAACGCTGCCATCAACGAGCAAACACTTCGAGCTTTCGTACGAATTCCTGCTAACGCTAACGGCCAGTCACCATTTTCCGCGATTAAGCTGGAGCCTAAAATGGCAGGCGACAGAATCGACGTAACTGTCACTGGTCTTTCGGGCGATACCAGCGCGGTCAAATCCTGTAAAGATTGGGCTGCGTTAAAGGAGACACCCATCACATCGTACACATTAAAGGAAGGGCAGGAGGCTACGGTTTCCCAACTTTCTAATTTAGGCTCAAACTTTAAGAATGGAATGTTGAGCTTTAAGGCCGTCTCATTTGTGGCGCCACCGGACGAACCGGTTAACGGTGGTGGAGAGGGTACTGCGTGCGGATGCGGTAGGTGCGAAAAGTTATACTGCTGCCCCAACGCTGGAGCCTGTCTAGGTTGCGGTACGTGCGGCGATGTCTGCTGCGGGCATTAAACACTCTCGAACGATCACCCGCGAGAGTTATGAACGCCCGCGCGGGTGATCGCTTTCGGCAAACGCCTTACGATCGTTTCATCTCAATGTGGTTCGCATAATCAAGTACGGAGGCTAAAATGGCTCGCGGTATTCTCACTCCCGTCATTGTCCTTTGTTGTGTGATCTCAATTAGCTTGACAACGAAAGCTCAGTCATCTCGCAGTAAACGAACGGACCAGGATAAGGATAGACATACAGGAGCGAAATTGACTCTCGAGAGTGATGCTGTCCAGCAGCGGGAAGCTCGTATCGCATTTGCAATCCAGGTTGTTTCTTCTCTAGCCGACGAAGCTCGCTCATACAAGGACGAATCGCTGAACGTCAGGATCCAGGCAAGGGCCGCAGATGTACTATGGAACGTCGACCGCGAACGGGCGCGCGCGCTATTCGTGCGAGCGTGGGATGCCGCGCAGAACGTTGATAAAGAAGGACAGCGCCGAAACAAAGAAGAACGCGAACGTTTTCTCTCGAAACGAGGAGGAACAGGTTTCATTCCTGCTCCGCCAAATCTGCGGGCCGAAGTGCTACGTCTCGCGTACGTTCATGACTCCGCGTTGGCCGAAGGCTTCCTGGCCAAAATGGAAGAAGAGAACAAACGGGATGAAGAAGATAGCAAGGTTGAAAAGCGTTGGGATCCGACCGAACCTCCCGATGCAATAGCTCGACGGCTCCAGCTAGCGCGCCAACTGCTTGAGAGCGGCGAAATTGAGAAGTCCATTCTGCTCGCAGGGCCCGGCCTCAATCGGGTTACCTCGCAGGGGATCATATTTCTTGTCCTTTTACGGCAGAAAAACGCCGGCTCTGCTGATCAGCTTTTCAACTCATTACTTGAAAGAACAAGCGGCGATACATTTGCCGATGCTACCTCTATATCACTTCTTTCAACCTACGTCTTCACGCCCTCAGTGTTCGTGACCTCGACGAGGAATGGCCTCTTGATGAATCCGTGGACGGAACCATTACCTCCTCCGAGCTTATCGCCCGAGTTGCGTGCGACATTTTTTTCTGTAGCCAGTCAAATCCTGTTGCGCCCGCTTGACTCCGCAGCCCTGGAACAAACTTCCGCAGGTTCTGCCGGCACATATTTTACTATCAAGCGACTACTGACTTTGTTTGAACAGAATGATCCCAATCTAGCGGTAGCTCTCCAAAGTAGGTTGAACACGCTTGCCCTGGGGGCAGAGAGCTTAATTCCCGTATCTCAGCGCGGCTTCGTGAGCGCTGGATTTAAATCAAGTGAGAAAAAAGAAGACGATCCGGAAGATGCACTAAGTCAGCTTGATGGCGCTACTAGTACAAGCCAACGAAATCACCTTTACGCTATGGCGGCACGGGCGGCGGCGATGAAAAACGATTCGAAAGCTCGTGAGTTCGCCGACAAGATTGAAGACTCGGACCTGAAAAAGAATGTCCGCACTTTTATAGATTTTATTCTCGTAAGCAAAGCATTGGCATTGAAAGATTTGGAGAAGGCTCTACAACTGACGCGGACAGGTGAACTCTCTCACTTCCAACGTGCCTGGGCATACTCGGAAATAGCCGCGCTGTCGAAGCCGTCTGCGCGTGAAGATGCCCTCAATTTGATTCGTGAAGCGGAAAAGGAAGCAGAACGCATCGACATGAGTAGTGCGGAGTGTGCCGAGGCATGGGTCGCCATTGCCAGACGAACGGCAGAAATTGATCCAAACGGAAAGTGGTACAAGGTTCAAGATGCCATTAAGGCGGTAAACAGAGTTTTGGACTATAGCGGGGAAGAAAATGAAATATCGGTCGGCTTTCAAAGTCAAAACAATATTATCAAGATGCAGATTCCCGCTCCCACAATTAGCTTCTCAGCTTTGGTTGGAGATTTGGCAAAAGACGATATTTACCGCACTGCATCTATAGCTAAGAATGTTACAGGTGAATCTCCGCGAGCATTTTCGCTTCTTGCCAGTGCCCGAGTTGCATTTGATAAGGGAACTGTTTCGAAACTTCCTTATTGATAGACGAAAACGGAAGCTACGGTCCGTTCTATTCATATCGCAAGGCTTCAACGGGATCGATCTTCATGGCACGACGCGCCGGAACGTAACACGCAATGAGCGCTACCGTAATCAATATCAACGTCACGAACGCTAACGTTGCCGGATCAGTGGTGGTTACTCCGAACAACAAGCTCGCAATTAAGCGCCCCGTAGCAAGTGAAACCAGTATTCCCAGCACGACGCCTACGACCACCAACCCCAGAGCTTGCCTCATTATGAGTGTTAGGACGTCTCTCACACTTGCGCCTAATGCCATCCGAACGCCGATTTCATGTGTCCGGTGTGAAACGATGTGCGACATCAGACTATAAAGACCAACCATTGCCAGTAATAAAGCTCCGGCGCTGAGAATGCTTGTAAGCAGTAGACCAAACCGCCGGCGGGATACTGACCCGGTCACTTGTTTCTCCATTGATCGGAGATCGCTGACTGGCAGGTCTTTATCGACTGCGGAGATAGTATTGCGCAACACGCCCGATATACTCGCCGGGTCGGAGGTTGTGCGAACGACCAGGTTAGATACGGACGGCGGGCGTTGCAGAGTGTGAACGTAAAATCCGGGATAAGGCGCGATGTCCAAGCCCTGTTGTTTGATGTCACCGACAATTCCAATAATCTCGAAAGCAGTTGGTTTATCGAGATTGAGGATCAAGTGCTTTCCCAAAATGTTTTCGTTTGGGAAAAAATGCTCCACTAAATATGTAGCCGCTGTTTGATCCAGGATTGCGACGCGCGGAGCATCTACACCGTCTTGCTCGCTAAACGTGCGGCCGGCGATTACCGGGATCCCCATGGTGTTGAAATAGTCTGAGCTGGCGCACCGGTAAGTCCAGGTAAAACCGAGCTCCGGAGGGACGACGCGTTCCTGTAGATTGACGGGCACGATCAAACTGCCAGAGAAGATAGGCAGATAATTGATTGTGCCAACATGAGCGACTCCGGGAAGGTTGCTGACGCGCTCGATGATCTGCTGGTAGAGAGCACTACGCTTGGTCCTGTCCGGGTATCTTGTTTCGAGTGGCGCAACTTCCAACGTCAAGACATTTTGAGTATCAAATCCAACTTTTTCCTGTAACAACCCGCGAAAGCTACGAAATAACAATGCGGCATTGACCAGCACCAGGACTGTCAGTGCAACTTCTGAGACCACGAGTAACTTCCTGAGCCGTGGGGATAGAAGAGAGTCGCTTCTGACTGAACCCTCGTTAACGATGCCACGGATCGAGGTTCTTGATACTCCCCAGGCAGAAATCAAACCGGGGATGGTCGCGGCAGGGATGGCTATAGCAAATGCGAAAGCTATCATCCTGAAGTTGATACCGACTGCCTCCAGATGAGGAATAGGCGTCGGACTCAGCGGCAACATTGCTTTCGTGGCCCAATAAGCAACCACTAAGCCTAGTAAACTTCCCAACACCCCGAGTATCAAACTTTCTATCAAATGTTGGCGCATCATCTGGAACCGGCCGGCGCCCAAAGCCGCTCTGATTGCCATGTCTTTCTGACGCTCCGCAGAGTGGGCAACCATCAAGCTCGTAGTATTGGCGCCGGCGATCAACAAGAGGCAAATCGCGGCAGCCAGCAACATCAGTAATGAGGAGCGCAAGGTACCAAACCAATAGTCACGCAATTGAATCAGGAGTATTCGGTCTTTCTGCTGGAGCTTCAGTTGCGGTTGAGATTGCATGATTCGCTCGAAGACAAGATCGGTTCTCGCTTGTGCCTGTTCGAGCGTGAGCCCTGACTTGAGACGGGCGATGGTTCCACTCCCTTCCTCCTGCGCGGACTTAATTAACTTATCGTCTGGAACGAGAGGTATCCAGGCGTCAGTTTCCAGGCCACGCACGATGAAAAGAAAATCGGAAGGCATCACCCCTATGACGGTAAATGAACGACCATTTAAAGTGATCTGTCTGCCGACAACCGCGGTATCCTGATTGAAGACTTTGCGCCACAAACCGTAACTCAATACTGCTACCTGGTTTCCTTGTGAATGGCGTTCCGCCGTGGAAAACAAATAACCAACCTGCGCAGGCACTGCGAGAATTGAAAAAAAAGTTCTCGAGGTCCGTGCTACTTTGATAACCTCCGGAGCCCCTGCGCCTCCCAGCGTGGCTCTGCCGAGCTCGTATTGGGCCACAGCTTCGAAAGCATCGTCCGGCTGTCCTGCCACTTCAGTTTCATCTGCCGCATCCTTGAAGAGCGGCCAGGAATTTTCGACCGACGCCAATCTGTCCTGATCATTGAATGGGAGAGGACGAATAAATAATCGATCGATGACGCCGAAGATCGCGACATTAGCGCCGATCCCAAGCGCGAGCATCATGACTATCGCAGCAGTAAAGACAGGATTCTTGATCAGTGTTCTCAGACTATGTGTAAACTCCATTGGAGAACTCCTCTGATTGTTCACAAATCAAGAGCTAAGCCGAAGGGCCGACAGTTCAAATGTCTTAATACTGTTGGGCTTGTAGTAAGGAGTTTCCAAAGGGGACAGGAAATCCAGGTGGAAGTCCTTGCCAAAACCATAATCAGGAGCAATTACCAGGTCTCCGACAAAGTAGTAATTGGAGAAGAGCGGATTAGTAGGCTTGAAATCTCGACCGATCGCATGAAGGTCGCTATCGAAAACATCCAGCATCTGCTCGTAAGCGGAGTTTCGGATGCTGGTCCAAACCAGCAAAAGATTCTTCGAGCTTATGTAGTCGAGGTCAAAGATCGCCGGATACTGCTTGAGCCGGCCACCTTGCGACAGGTCGTCGGCAGTTATATTCCGGCTGTCAAACTTACCGTCACCGCGCCCCACGAGTGGACGATCGAATGGTTGACTAAAGGTAGTTAACAAAGAGTTGTTGTCAAGCGAATAGACGTAGATTTTGTACTCGGTAGGATCGGAGACAAACAGCTTGTCAGCGCCGATTGCGTAGCTAATCTTTCCGAGGCCAATGGCATCGTTGTATGCGATCGGAAGCTGGGCCCGATAGATTTCCGAAAGCTCACCATTGCTGAGGTTGAATTTATACAGAACCTGTTCGGAAACATTGGACTTACTAAGAATGAAAATAGTGTTCCGACCCGCATCATAACGCGCATTAAGCGCCGAGACCTGAAGTGGCAGACGACTCTCTTTGATCAGTCGTGACCCGCTATCCGGGTGTGAGGTAAGGATTTTCTGCGGCAAAATGAAATGAAAATCGCCGTTATTTCCCGCACAGGCCGCTCCGGCCTGAACTTCCTTAGGAATCGGAATATTTTCGACAACGACGCCGTCCACATTTCGCTTTTCAATCTGGTCGCCTTTTTGAACGTAGATCTGGCCCTGTGTGTCGACGTCGACAATGCTATTCAACAAATTTGATTCGAGGTTGAAGGCGTGCGCCGGTTTTGTCTCATTAAAAAGGTCGAAAGTTGCGGTGAGATTACTGCCGGGCTTTTTAGCGAGTTCTGTCCTATTGCTGATAGCCTCTATAACCTGTTTCTCTCTTTCGTCATCCAGTTGGCCTGTCCACGATTCCAAAACTCTGCCCCGTCGGTCCACCAGTATCAGAGACGGCCGCGCGGTAATTTTAAGTTCATCTAATTTGACGTTTGCAAGGTGCGGCAACCCTTCAAGTCCTTCCTTTCTCAGGTATTGTTTTGCCTCCCAGTCGTCGTTCGGCAGTACTGCAACGAGTTGTGTATTTCCCGCAGTGGTGCCCTGTAGATCGAGTAAACGCTTATAGAATCCTGCACTGCGTTCGCAATAAACGCAGTCTTTGTCGAGAACGAGGATTAATGTTCTCGAATGAGTTTTATAATCGAGCTTGAGCGCGTCGGCGATTCTTAGATCCTTGGCTACTGTGCTGCCTTTCGGATCGACCTGCTTCTTATACAGCCTGCCGTGAACATAGATCACACCCACTGTGACAAAGAAAACTACAACCAGAATAGTTGTAATGACGTCGAGGTATTTTCTAAAGCTGCTTGAATTCATGATGACCTCCTCATACTCGTGAGACGTTGAGAATTTTTACCTGGACGTTGACGAAGGGCCGTCAACGTCCAGTGTTGTGGTGCAGATCTCCGCGGATCACTGAAGTTGTTCTTCAGAGGCTGCGGCGCATTTTCCGCAGCCGGTATCTCCGGATTTGATCACGCAATTGCAACTGCTGTCGGCCTGACACTTGCAGCAGACACTCAGCGTGCAGTCATTTGTACACGTGCCATCGCATGCAAATGCCTCCACTGCGCTGCTTTGCCGATTGCCGAACATCATCACGGCGGCCATCACAAGAACAGCCAGTTTAAGATAGAGCCAAGTTCTTCTCATGAGTCCCCTCCTGAAAGTGAGTTGTCGGTTGAGCAGTTCTGACAATGGGTTGCAGGCACACCTTCGGCCATCATCAGAGCTACGGTTGGTTTTAGCGACTAAGTAACAGGGGGTTGTAAGGGGAGCTTGACGCTCATGCTGGGACCGGATTGGGAGGCTCGCGAGGAATCGCCCGTGAGTGCTTACCGGCTCATGAAATTCGCGACCAATATATACACTTTAAATGGAAAGTCAATCAAAATTTTGGACATAAATTTTGGACGTGTTTGGTGTCGTCGTGTTGTTATCGTCGTTGACTTTTCTTTCGAACGAAATTAACCTGCGCGCTGTCTTCGAAGGCTAACTCCGGCCTCTGTTCCGATCAGCAACCCAGACTCTTGCAAGTGTCAAATCCAGGATGAAAGAACTAACTAATAGGATTCTCCCCGCACTATTAATGCTCGCGGTCTGCGCTCTGGCGCCTGTCTCCATCTTTAGTCAGTGCGCAGTGCCGGCCTTCCGTGCTGCTATCGACTTCGAGGCGGGGGACCGGCCGCCTGATATTGCTTCCGGAGATCTCAACGCCGATGGCAAAACGGACCTCGTCGTCGCAAATCGCGCTGCGGATGAAGTCATCATCTTCCTCGGAAACAGCAGTGGGATGCCGACAAAGACCAGGTTGACCTCCGTGATCAAACCTACCATCGCTGGTATCGGCGACTTCAACCGTGACGGGAAAATGGATCTCGCGATCATGCATGGTGAGTTCAGCACCGCCGGCGTGTCCATCCTGATCGGCGACGGATCAGGCGGATTTGGGCCACCGACCAATTTTCCGATCATTGCCTGGAAAAATATGGTTGTTGCCGACTTCAACAACGACGGCAATGCTGACGTTTTTGTCAGTCAAGATGATGCCGGCTCATCACAAATACTGCTCGGTAATGGTACTGGTGGCTTAAGCGGTGGGACTACCGGTAACGTTATCTTCGCCCATCGAGCAGTGCCGGGAGACTTCAACAAAGACGGCAAGCTGGACCTCGCCGTTGTTGGCGACGGAGCAACATCTGTATCGGTGGCGCTGGGTGACGGGCTCGGCAATTTCAGCGCGCAGAAAACGTTTCCCGTTAGCAACGGCGCCAGATTTATCGACACGGCTGACTTCAATAACGATGGCAATCTTGATCTCGTAACTGCGGGTCACGTTAACGGCATCGCTGTATTGGCTGGTGATGGCACAGGAAACTTTGGCGCAGCAACAGGGGTAAACCTCGGTTTCTCCACCGCAACAGTTAAAGTTGCCGATTTTAACGGAGACAGCAAACCGGATGTCGCTGTGAGTGGCGGCCAAAGCACGATCGCCATTCTCACCAGTAACGGCAACGGAAGCTTCGGTACGCCGGCTCTGTACAACATCAATACCTCAGCGTTAGATATCGTCAGCGGCGATTTCGACGGCGACAGCAAAGCTGACGTAGCGATTACCAATACGTCTTTCACATCGCTGACTAGTATGAGTCTTTTCTTCGGTGATGGCTCTGGGAATTTGCGGTTCGCTTCAGTTATACCCGTAGGCTCGAGCCCGTACGCCATTACCAATGGTGATCTAAACAACGATGGTCATGATGATCTGGTATACACCAACATTGCGCACAATACTGTTTCCGTTCTGATAAATAACGGTAGTGGGGACTTCGGACCACCCAGTACCTTTGCAGTTGGCGCTGAGCCACGCTCAGTAGCGCTGGGCGACTTGAATGGCGATCAGAAACTCGATCTCGTAACAGCCAACTCTAATGCGTTTTCAGTTTCGGTCTTACTCGGCGACGGCCAGGGGGCCTTTGGACCAGCGAACCATATAAGCGTTCCCGGCTTTAATCCTGAGTCTGTTGCAATAGGCGATCTGAATAACGATGGCCGGCCAGATATCGCGGTTGCGTACAGGAGCGCAAACATTGTCTCAGTCCTGCTTGCAAACAGCAGCGGTGGCTTCGGAGCACCGGCAAGCTTTCCGGTCCCGAGTGGCGGGCAGGATCTCGTTATCAACGATTTAAACCGCGACGGTTTACCTGATTTGATAGTCGGAAATGGCTCAGGTGTGTCTGTTTTACTGGGGAACAACAGCACTGTTTTTGGACCAGCGAGCACACTGCCAAACAGCGGGTCGGCTGTCGTCGTCGCCGATTTCAATGGCGACGGGAAGTCTGATATTGCTTCCACGCTTTTCAATGCGGGTGTCGTCAACGTCTTTCTGGGAGATGGACAAGGCGGCTTCGGCCAGCCTACGTCTTTTCCCGCAGGTTTCACGCCAGGCTTTTTAAGATCAGCGGACTTCAATGGCGACGGCAATGCTGACTTAGTTACCCTGAACCATCTCAGCACGGCTTCGATTCTCCTTGGAAACGGATCAGGTGGTTTTGGGGCGCCCGTTACTTATGAGGGTGGCCTGGGAATAATCACTCGCGAGATTACTACCGGAGATTTCAACTCAGATAATCATCCTGACTTTGCTCTAACCGATCAGTCGGGTAGTGTTTCGGTAATTTTCAACTCCTGTTCCGCCACTCCCGTTTCACTTCCAACGTTATCTATCGGCAATGTGACTGTTAACGAAGGTGAAGCCGGAACAGTGGATGCAACCTTCAACGTCAGCCTTTCGGCAGCCAGCAGCAAAACAGTCGTTGTATCTTTCTATACCGCCGGACGCGATGCCTTGAAAGATGTCGACTATCAGACAAGATTGGGTGCGTTGACGTTTGCGCCCGGAGTAACTGTTCAAACGGTTACGGTGCCTGTGATAGGCGATACGCTCGACGAGTTTGACGAACAGTTCGATGTTCAGCTCGTTTATCCAGTCAATGCAGTTATTAGCAGTGGGCGAGCTCAGGGAACGATTCTTGACAACGACTTGCCGCCGTCAATTTCTATCAACGATGTGACAGTGAACGAAGGACACGTCGGCACGACTCCAGCAGTCTTCACTGTTTCTCTTTCGGGACCGAGCGGAAAACCAATCGGTATAGTCGTACATACCGCTGACGGGACGGCCCAGGCAGGAATGGATTACCAGGCCCTTGATCTCGGTCTCTCATTCAGTGTTGGCCAAACGAGCGTCACCGCCTCTGTCGCAGTGATCGGCGACAATCTCAACGAGCCCAACAGAAACTTCTTTATAAATCTAACTACCCCTGTGAACGCGACGATTGCTGATGGCCAAGGTGTGGGCACAATTGTCGATGATGATCCTTTGCACTTGATTCTCGACGAATCAGGGCCAGCACTCAATCAGGCGACGGCGCTTGATTCGATATTGATGGTGAGAGATCCGTTTCATCTTCAGAGTATAGCCGACTGGCCCAGCATGGGAGCGGATCGAAGGACGCGAGTGATCGTTTTTGCTTCAAGTCTGGAACTCTTCCAGGGCCAACCGCCTTCGATTGTCGTAGTGAGTCTGGTTGACAGTAATAATCAAACGCACGAAGTGCCTGCCGAAGACGTGCGCGTCGTGCCTAACTTTCCATTTACGCAGGTGGTCTTTCCGTTGCCCGCGACCCTTTCACCAGGTGTTTGCAATGTGACGATTAAGGCGCACGGTCAAATTAGCAATACAGGAACGATTCGAATAGCTTCGCCATAGCGTTTTTGATCTAGCCGGTTACAGGAGGTTTCCTCTGCTACACCGAATTTTTCACGTCTCGTTTCTTGCAGCAGTCTTTGTCTGCGCTTTTTCCGCGGTTCATGCGCAAAGTCCGCCGACAGCGCTCGTCAGCATTAATCGCTTCGGAAACGGCAGTGGCAATCAACCGGCTTTGAATAATGCTCTCAGTATAAGCTCAAACGGCAGGTACGTGGCGTTCGTTAGCGACGCGACAAACCTCGCTGCGAACGATAACAATAACGCCAGTGACGTTTTTGTTCGAGACCGGTTAACGGGCCAAACGATTCTCGTCAGCGTGAATGCGGCCGGCACAGGTACTGCGGACCAATTCTCCAGAGCGCCGACCATCACACCGGATGGGCGTTTCGTCGTCTTTATAAGCGCGGCCTCGAATCTGGTTACTGACGACGCAGCTCTATTCATTCACGAGGACGTCTTCATTCGCGATCTACAGTCGGGAACCACCAAACTGGTAAGCAGAAACTTCGCGGGTACCGGGCGTGGTAACGGATCTTCAGGATGGTTCGACCCACTTGGGATTAGCGATGATGGTCGATATGTCGTCTTCACGAGTTCCGCTTCAGATCTCACTGCTCTCCCGGATAGTAATGATCAGCAGGACGTATTCGTCCGTGATTTGCAAACGAATACCACGAAGCTTGTAAGTGTCAACAAAAATGGTACCGGCCCCGGCAACAATGGTTCAAACGTCGGGGTAATTACGCCAGACGGCCGCTTTGTTGCCTTCATCAGTCAGGCGCGCGATTTGACTGCCATCGACACTCCGTCCGGACAGGTCTTTATTCGCGACCTGCAAACCAGCACAACAAAACTTGTTACGCCAAACTTTTCCGGAACCGGCGCGTCCGGCGGGGGAGTCGACCCAGCCAGCGAGCGTAATCTGGCGATTTCTGATGATGGTCGTTTCGTTGCCTTTATGGCTGATGCCCATGATCTGGTGCCTAACGATACCGGTTCAACTCGCGACGTCTTCGTCAGGGACACGCAACTCGAAATGACTCTTCTGGTCAGCGTCGCTAAAGACGGCCTACCTGCCGCAACAGGTAATTCAGGACGCTTCGCGATGACGCCGAATGGCCGTTTTGTAACCTTTGTTAGCGGTTCTGACAACCTCGTCAATAACGACTCGAACCAGCAACAAGACGTCTTTGTGCGTGACCTGCAAACCAACACCACGACGCTGATAAGCGTTAACCAAAGTGGCGTTGCGGGTGGCAACGGAGAGTCTGACGGCTTCTTCGTAAGTCCCTTTGTACGGCCCTCGATTAGCGACGATGGCCGTTACGTCAGCTTCGGCAGCTCCGTCGCGAACCTGACCAATACGCCCGACACAAACAACTCTCTCGATATCTTCGTGCGCGACAGGCAGACGTCAACCACGATTCTCGCCAGCAGGAATTTTTCCGGTTCGAGTAGTGCCGATCGAGGAGCGGGCGCCGCCTTGATTTCATCTGATGGGAGCACCGTCTGTTACTTCAGCGGCTCGACCGATCTGGTTGGCTATGACACCAACGGCGGGATCCAGGATCTGTTTGCTTTCTTGAATATCGAACAGCCGGGCGAGGTTCGTTTTAAGTTCGCCGTCAACGATGCTATTGAGAATGGCACCCCGGCGACAGTCACGGTGAGCAAAGTTGGCCCACCGGGCTCAACCGTCGCAGTCGCTTACAGCACGAGTGATGGAACCGCAATCAGCGGCACTGACTACACACCCGCGTCAGGCACTCTCACGTTTGGACCAACCGAAACGGAGAAGACGTTTACTGTCTCTGCCTTGAACGACTCGTTGGACGAGAACGACGAGACGGTGATTTTGAAGCTTTCCAGTGTCAATGGCAGCATGCCCTTTGGTGAACCGGCAATAGCAGTCGTGCGAATCGTCGATGACGATCCGCCGCCAACCGTGCAGATAAATGATGTAATAGTTGAAGAAGGCGATTCCGCAAGTACAATTGCCGTTTTCACGATCAAGTTATCAGCACCGAGCGGAAAAACTGTGAATGTAACTGCAGCAACCCAGGCCGGAACAGCTACGCCTGGTCTGGATTTCGGCGGTGGTTCGGTGCTGCTAACTTACCTACCCGGGCAAACGATGAAGCAGGTAGCTGTATTCGTCGCGGGGGACACTGCGGTAGAGGGGATTGAACATTTCTTCGTCAACCTCATCAACCCGGTAAATACCACCATCACCGACGGGCAAGGCGTGGGCACTATTATCGACGATGACGCGCTGGTTCTGCTTACAGATGGTAACTCGCAGCGAGCACTCGCGCTCAATTCGTTAACACAAGTTGCAGAGCCCTTTTCGATCAGCAACGATTTTACGACCAGCTCCGATCACCTGACACGAATTTCGCTGTTTGCGATCGGCCTAAGACTCAACCCGAATCAGAATGATGCTGGTTCAATGACGGCAACCGCGGAAGACATTCGCGGAGGAGTTCATCCGCTCACGGTTGAGTTCGCGGCGGACGTCCCAGGATTTAATTGGCTCACGCAAATTGTAGTGAAATTGAATCCTTCGATAACGTTTCCCGGCGATGTAAAGATCAAGATCACGTACTTAGGAGTGACATTTAACGAGGTGATTGTAGCCGTCAAGCCTTAATGATCAGGTGATCGAATAGATGTTTGACGTGATATGTTATGCGGCATGGAAATCAAGAGAATCAATACCCCTAACGCGCCGCAACCCGCCGGACATTATTCGCAAGCAACTGTCTACAACGGCCTCGTCTTCGTCGCGGGCCAGCTTGGGATCGATCCGGCTAATCTTGAGAAGAAGCTCGAATCGATCGAGGAACAGACCGAGCAGGCGCTCAACAACGTCCACGCAATTCTTAAAGCCGCCGGCAGCGACTGGGATCGCGTCCTCAAGATGAACGTCTCCATTACCGACATCAATCTTTGGGAGCCAGTCAACAACGTCATTGCAAGGGTTCTTGCGGACAATCGCCCCGCCCGCGCTGTGATTCCATGCGGCGCGCTTCATCACGGCTTCCTGATCGAGATTGAAGCGATCGCTGCGACGAATTCTTGACAACTATCCGCTTGTAAACCGGCACCGTTTTTTATTAACTTAGGCGTCCAATGATTACCCCCAGGAAAGACCACGAACTCGATCCGTCCCAATTACAAATCACACACGAGCCACCCGCCGACGGCGGCCGCCTGATCGTGTTAACTGCTCCGCTTACCGAAGCGATCGATCATGCCGGCTACTTCATTCAAATGGCGTTGGCGTCGTTGCCAATCTGGATGGAGGGAGTGATCAATCGCAAGTATCCGAAGTGGCGCGAGGTCGAGCACAACCCTGACGGCTCCGCGCGTTACATGCCCGCGGGTGTGCGATTGGTTGAGAAATCGCTGCTGCGCGAGTATCGCAGCGACGACGTGGTCGCGTGTTTTCCTGACGACCTGCACAAGTTTATTGGACCACGCACGCGCGTCGTCGCAGTCTCGACGCACAATCCACTCGGCGTTACGTTTGCCGCTGGCGTTTACACGTCGATCTTCGGCTCGTCGAAGATGCCGATCAACTCCCATTACTCGCGACTGTTGTTTTCAAAAATCAAAGCCAGCCCATATCGCGACAACTTCAAAGTGATCGTTGGTGGTTCCGGCGGCTGGCAGATCATCCAGACAAACTTGTACGACGAGCTGAGCGTCGATTGCGTCGTCGAAGGACGCAGTGAGTCGACCGACACGCTCGAGCTGTTTCGCAAAGCGATTCAGGGAGAAGAGCTGCCGCGCGTGGTTGAAGTCAAACATCCGATGGACCGCGAGCAGATCCTGTTTCCCGACACGCGCACCACGTTCGGCGTCGTCGAGATGACTACTGGCTGCGGGCGGCGCTGCAAGTTTTGTGTGCCCGATCTGAACCCGCAGATCGATCTGCCCAAAGACAAGATCATGGACGCCGTGCGCGCGAATGTCAGACACGGCAACAAACAGATCTCGCTCGCGACCGAAGACATGTTCATCTGGGGACAGGTACACACTGACACGCCTTTCTACTTTCCGAACCGCGAAGCGCTCGTCGATCTTTATTCTGACATCGTGAACACGCCGGGTGTCGAGCAACACGTGCTGAGTCACAGCACGATCGCGCCGGCCGTTGTCGATCCTTTACTCATCAAACAACTGTCAGACATTCTCTTGCCGAAGAGCCCGATTCATTTTCCACTCCTGAGCAGTCATCCGGAGAAGAAAGCGCTCGCGCCGCTGATCGGACTCGAAACCGGATCGGTGCGCATGGCAAAGCAGATCATGTCGAGCAAAGGCGTGCCGTTTTCGATTGAAGACTGGCCCAGCGTCGTGCTCGAAGGACTGCGCGTGCTGAACGAGAACAACTGGTTCCCGGCGATGACGTTGATCGTCGGCAATCCCGGCGAGACTGACAAAGACGTGATGGACACGATCGATCTCGTTTACGAAATGGAGCGTCGTGGTCTCTTCGCGTTCCTGATTCCATCGATCTTCACGCCGCTGCACGACACACGCATGGAAAAAATGGAGGGCGTAACGCAAACGCGCCAGCTCACGCCGTTACAGTGGCAGTTGATGATGAAGTGCTGGAAGATGAACCTGCGGCCGGGCCAGTATAGTTGGTGGGGACCGATGGCGTGGCGCGTGGGCGCGATCGGGATGTGGCTGTATAAACTGCGACGCCTGAATGGTCCAAACTTCACGTGGCCGCTGTGGATGTTCTCCGGCGCGATCTCCGAGAAGAACCTGCAACGCATGGGCAAGATTTACCGTGGCAAGCCCATGAAGGTGAAGACCCGCGCGGAGCTGATCGCCTCGCTGAAACCGAAAGACTGGCAATACCTGCGCGCAGACAACGGCGACATGCCGATGGGATATGCGCCTCCGGTCGCAGCTCACGCAGTCGCTACCGTATGAAAGATCTACAACGCCTTCTCGATCAAAACCGAGCCTGGGCTGAGAACATCAAAGCCAGCGACCCAGACTTTTTTCAAAACTTAGCCAAACAACAATCACCTCGCTTTCTCTGGATCGGCTGCGCGGACAGCCGCGTCCCTTCCACTCAACTAGCAGGCTTGATGCCCGGTGAAATGTTCGTACACCGCAACGTCGCGAACCTCGTGGTCCATACTGACTTCAACTGCTTGTCCGTGATGCAGTATGCGGTCGACGTGCTGAAGGTGGAGCACATCATCGTCTGCGGTCATCATGGTTGCGGCGGGGTGAAGGCAGCGATGAGCGACCTCAACTTCGGTCTGATCAACAACTGGCTGCGCCACGTGCAGGACGTCTTTCACGAACATAAACATCTACTTGAGAAAATCGCTGACGAAAACGAACGTGTCGATCGCCTGTGTGAGCTGAACGTCATCGAACAAGTTCGGAATGTCGCTCGCACGACGATCGTTCAGAGAGCGTGGCAACGTGGGCAGGAGCTCGTCGTGCACGGTTGGATCTACGGCCTGCAAGATGGGCTGCTGCGCGATCTCGGCGTCTCAATCGATAACGCGGATGAACGCAGATTATGAACGGATCGCGCCGGGGATTTCTGCAAGCTGCCGGCGCCGGGCTCGGTGTCACGTTACTCGATCGCACCGTCTTACCAAACGACGATTACGAAAAGACGTTCAAAGAGCTTCGCAGGAACCTGCTCGAAATGATCAACGAGGAGCGTGACGTCGAGAAAGTTCCGCTCGTGGAGCTGGACGATCTGGCTACTGAGGTTGCGACGAAGCACGCTGTCGATCTGGTCACGAACGAGTTTATCGGTCACTGGGGCAGTGACGGGCTCAAGCCTTACCACCGTTATTCCGCCGCCGGTGGCACACACGCGACTGAGGAAAACGTTTCCGCCGCCGACGGCATATGGTCCACGAAAGAGAAAGACCTGAAGCAGGAGACTGCTTACCTGCACGTGCGGATGTACCAGGAGAAGCCTCCGCACGACGGGCATCGTCGCACCATCCTCGCGCCGCAACACACGCACGTCGGGATTGGCCTGGCCGTGAAAGATCTACGGCTGCGGATGGTCGAGCTGTTTGTCGCGAAGTATGTCGAGGTCAAGCCGATCAAACGAGAGGCGAAGCCTGGAGCACAGCTCTCATTTGCAGGGAAGATTGTGCGACCAGGTTACTTGTTTAATAACATCGAAGTATTTTACGAGCCTTTGCCGACGCGGCCGGAGATGGAGTGGCTGCGGCAACCGCGATCGTATGCGTTGCCGAACGACTCGAGATCGCTGCGGCCGCGAGTGCCACCGCCGTTTCTCTATCCGGACGGGACCGAGGGAGTGGTCGAAGTTTACGGGGATAAAAGTTTTCAGGCCCCGGTGAGGTTGTATAAAGACAAGCCGGGAATCTACACGATCGTGGTGTGGCTCAGGACTTCTAAATCAAGAACCGCATTCCCCGCAACCGCTGTATGTATTAAGGCGCAGTAGTCATGCTCTTTGTCGCGCTGCTTCAAAGAGAAGAATCCCGGCGGCGACGGAGACGTTCAGACTCTCGGCCATACCTCGCATCGGAATCTTCACGCGCCGATCCGCGTTCATCAGCTCTTCAGCAGTAAAGCCTGTCGACTCTGGTCCAAGCAACAGCGCGCTGGCTTTAGCCCAATCCACATCCGTGTAATCCGTGTCTGCTTCTGCGTCTGAACAAACAGTCTCGATACCGCGGTCACGACACCACGCAACAACGTCTTCAAAAGTCGGGCCGGTCCAGATCGGAAGCCTGAACGCCGATCCCATCGCACCACGCAAAGACTTCGGCGAGAACGGATCGCTCGTGTTTCTCGTCGCGATAACACCCGTCGCCCCGGCCGCCTCCGCCGTGCGCAGAATCGCGCCGACATTAACGGGGTTATTGATCTGATGCAGCACGACGAGCAGTGGATTCGCCGCGAGACTCACAGCTAAATGCGCTTCCGACGAGTCAGGCCGTTCGGCGAGAACGACGATGCCCTGCGGCGTCTTCGTGTAAGAAATCGACTCAAGCAGTTTCTCACTCACCGAAGCCGTTCGCTTCGAAACGCGCGAGAGCTCAGCGATCGCGTGGGCCGCGCGTTCCTTCCGCATCAGCTCTTCAGAAACGATCACCGCCTCGATCTCTAAATTCGAACGCCGCGCCTCCTCACACAACCGCAGCCCCTCGACAAAGATCAACTCATCGATCTCGCCATCGCGAACCGCTCGCGCCTGGCGGAGAAGGGAATTGTCACGACTCGTTATCGTGTCAATCATGAAAAATCCTGTAATCCTGTCTAAAACTACTCAACCACCACTTCGGCCCAGATGGGCCAGTGATCCGAAACGTTCAAAGGCTTCGCCACACCCCAGCGCTCAATCTTAACTCCACGCACGAAGATCCAATCAGCATGCATTTTCAAGATGGTAGTGCGCCACGTCGCTGTTCCGGTCGGAAAAGGCGTCGTAAACCCGTGCCCTTCGAGAAACTCGCGCGTCTCGATGCACTTCTGTTTCGACAACGTATTGAAATCGCCAAGCACGATAGCCGGCAAGGTTGTCTTTCCTGTGAGTGCGGCAATCGCCTCGAGCTGCGCGAGCTGACCATCGACCGCCGCATGTGGATCAACGTGCGCGTTGAAAATCCGAACGTCCTGCGTCCCAAGAGTGATCGTCGCCGCAATCGCGAGTCGTGGACGCCATTGACACTCCTGCCACGGCAGATCAATCCGCGTCACATCCTTTAATGGCAAACGACTCAACAGCGCGACGCCGGTATCGCCAGTGTCGTTCAGGTCAATTGGTTCTTCAAAGTCGAGCCACCATTGACGCTTCACGGGCTTGACACCACGCGGAATTCCAGCCGCTTCGTGAACCCAGTGCATGCCGAGCTCTGCAGCGAGTTCTTCGGCAACGTGATGACCGCCGGTCCGCTTGGTACGCATGTCAGCTTCCTGCAAAGCGAGTACGTCGACACGTGGCAAAAGCTTTCGCTCGCTGAACGCGCGTGCGGCGGCGGAGATCTGGCGCGCGACGTGTTCCGGTCGTCCTGCCAAACTCATCAATCCCAGCTTGCGACGGAACCCGCCGGAGATCAGGTAAGGCCCGCGCGCGTATCGGATGTTGTATGATGCGATTATCATGAGCGTGATAGTTATATCAGTTGTCGACGATATGTTCTTCGCGTCGAAGATTCGCGCGGTCGCGGAAGCGGCGAGTGTGGAGATAAGTTTTCCGCGAAGTCTGGAGGCTGTAGTTTCGAAGGCACGCGAGACGAAGCCGGGGTTAATAGTTGTGGATTTGCATAATCAACGGATTGATCCGGTTGCGTTGGCCCGCGAGCTGAAGGCCGACGACGAGCTGCGTGGCATTAGGCTGCTCGGTTTCTTTTCGCACGTCCAGACTGAGTTGCAACGCAACGCGCTCGCAGCCGGATTCGATCAGGTCATACCGAGATCAGTCTTCGCGCGAGATCTTCCGAAAATATTAGCCACGGATTAGACGGATACAGGGCTGATTACCTCGTGAATCGAGCGTACCTCCGTGACTAGCTGCTCGTATTGGTCGACCGTCAATGCCTGTGCGCCGTCTGAGAGCGCGTGCTCGGGCTGATCGTGAACTTCGACAATCAAACCATCCGCGCCAACCGCAACACCTGCGCGCGCTAGCGGCGTCACCATGAAATTCTTGCCTGTCCCGTGTGACGGATCGACGAGCACGGGCAGATGCGAGATGCGACGCACCGCCGGAATCGCCGCCAGATCCAGAGTGTTTCGCGTGTGCTGCGCAAAGGTGCGAATGCCGCGCTCGCAAAGGACGATCTGGTAATTGCCCTCGGCCATGATGTACTCCGCGGCGAGTAGCCACTCGTCGAGCGTCGCCGAGAGTCCACGCTTGAGCAGCACCGGGAGTTTCGCTTTGCCTGCTCGTCTGAGTAGCGAAAAATTCTGCATGTTGCGCGCGCCGATCTGGATCATGTCGCCGTAACGTTCCACCAGATCCACGCCTGCTTCGTCGAGTGCTTCGGTAACGATCTTCAGCCCGTACGTTTCGCGCACTTCCGCCAGTATTCGCAGACCTTCTTCGCCGAGACCCTGAAAAGCGTAAGGTGATGTGCGCGGCTTATACGCGCCGCCGCGGAAGAAGCGCGCGCCACTGCGTCTGACTGCTTCGGCAATCGCCATCGCCTGGGTGCGACTCTCAATCGCACATGGACCAGCGATGATCGCGAGCTCGTCGCCGCCGATCGTGGCATCACCCACGCGCACGATCGTCTTTTCCGGTCGCAGGTCGAGTGTGATCAGTTTGTAAGGCTTGCTGACGCGAATGGCTTCGGCGACACCGGCGAGGTTCTCGAAGTGAGAAGGATCGACCGCGCCCTGGTTGCCGGTGATACCGATGGCGGTGCGAGTGGCGCCGGGCATCGGATGGCCCTTGAAGCCGAGTTCTTCGATCACGCGCAGGACAGCATCGATTTGACTGTCAGTCGCGTCAGATTTCATTACGATTAACATCTTCCTGTCTCCTTACATCTGCTCGGGCACATTGATTCCTAAAATATTCAATGCACTCGTCAACTGTCTGCGGATCAACTTCGTCACCGCGATTAGCACAGCTCTTCGCACTTCATCCTGCTCAGTAATGATCCGGTGATCGTGATAGAAACGGCTAAACTGTCGGGCAAGCGAGAAAGTGTACTTGGCAAGATTAGCAGGCTCCGCGGAATTGCGACAC